>Ga0105052_10000025_pt1 | contig 145104 bp, 126 predicted proteins | sample FRY03_FD_78094 | JGI IMG/M metagenome (GOLD analysis project Ga0105052, IMG submission 78094) | Freshwater microbial communities from Lake Fryxell liftoff mats and glacier meltwater in Antarctica - FRY-03 | ecosystem: Environmental > Aquatic > Freshwater > Ice > Glacier meltwater ... | reverse complement strand
CCGAACTTACGACGACCTCTTCGACGCCTTCGGAGATGCCATCTCTCAGTTCAAACCAGAAGAGTTCCAGAACTACTTCTGCGCAGCTGGATATCCACGCTGACTCGAAAAGTGCTCTAGCCGCCCACCACATGCCGGCGATGACGCAGGCCAGTCCCAGAAGTGCTGCGACCGGCAAGGGCTCGCCGAGCAGTGCCGTGCCGCCGAGTGCCGCCGTCACCGGACCAAGCCCGAGGAAGATCGTGACCAGGGTCGGCGGCGCGTTGCCCAGCGCATAGACCCACAGGAAGAAGCCGATGCCGCTCGAGATGCCGATGAAGACGATGGCGGCGACCTCACCGAAGGTGAAGTGTGGCCACTGGATGAAGAACCCTTCGGCAGCCGCCACGCCTGCGAGCGCGAGAACCGCCACGAACATCGCGAACGCCGTCACATGGAGAGCGGAATAGCGCGCGACAAAGGGCGCATAGAAGATCGAGCAGGCGGCGCCGCAGAAGGCCGCGCCGAGGGCGGCCAGCGTGCCGAGCCAGACCGATCCGTGCTGTGGCTGCGCTGTCATCGCCGCGCCTCCCAGCGCAATGGCCACGCCGACGAAAGCTAGAAGTGACCCGCCGACCTTGGCCGGCGTGAAGCGCTCGCGGCCCAGCAGTGCCGAGAGGATCATCGTCATCAACGGGAAGGTCGAGAAGAGCAGCGCCGCTCGGGCCGCCGGGATGTGCAGCAGCGAATAGTTCAGCAGCACCATCAGCACCGCGAACTGCCCGATCCCCAGAATCCCGCCCGGCACGAGGTCGCGCGGAGCGATGCGGCGCCACGGCCGCAGCCACAGCGCCGGCAACAGACAGATCAGCCCGATCAGATAGCGCAGGAAGCCGAGAGACCCCGGGCCGGCGGCGTCGACGACATAGCGCGTCGCGACCATGGCGGCGCCCACCTGAAAGCCGGTGCCGGCGGCCGCCCACAACGGGCCCGGCCGCTTCACAGGTCGAGCGACCAGAACTGCCCGACCAGCTTCTTGCCGAAGCTGTCGTGCTTCTCCTCCTTGATGAGCCGGAAGCCGGCGGCGATGTAGATCTTGCGGGCCGAGACCAGTATGTCGTTGGTCCACAGCATCAGCTTCCTGTAGCCCTTGGCGCGGGCGTCTTCGATGCAGGCCTCGACCAGCCGCTGGCCGATGCCGAGGCCGCGCGCCGACGGCTCGACGTAGAGCATGCGAAGTTGCCCCGTCGTTTTGCTGGCCCGCACGAGGAATACCGAGCCCACGATCTCGCCGTTGCGTTCGGCGATCCAGCAATTGTCGGACCTGGCATCGAACTTCGCGATGAACCCGCCGGCGATCTCGGCCAGCATCGCCTCGAACGTGCCGTCCCAGCCATACTCGTTGGCATAGAGCTGGGTCTGACGGCGGATGATCCAGCCCATGTCGCCCGGCTGATGGGGCCGCAGAGTGAACGGTGTCCGCTTCTCGGGCGGCTCGTCGAGCAACTTCTCGACCGTCTCCAGTGCCTTGACGAGCCTGTCCTGGCGCTCGACCGGCAGTTCGGCCAGCAGGTTCGCGATGTCCTGGCGCGACTGCTCATTCATCGCTCCCCACAGCCGCTGCCCCTTGGCCGTCAGCGTCAGTTCGGTCTGCCGCTTGTCCGCGGTGGAGCGCTTGCGCCCGACACACCCCCTCTTCTCGAGGCCCTTGAGAAGGCGGCTGACATAGCCGGGGTCGAGGCCGAGGTCGCGGCACAATTGCTGCGCCGTCGGCTTGTCGCGATTGGCGATCTCGTAGACGAGCCGCCCCTCCGGCAGGGTAAAGGGGCTGTGCAGGAGGGTTTCCTCCAGCACGCCGATGCGACGGGTATAGAAGCGTGAAAAACGGCGGACCGCCTCGATGCGGGACGCGAGCGACGTCGCTGCCATGGCAACCTCCAAATAAGGTTGCCATGGTCAATCAGTTGGTTGACTTCGTCAACTATAGGCCAGGCGCGCAGGCCATCGAATGCGGAGAGGAGGTATCCGAAAAACCGAACATCGTGGCGAAGATGGCTGGAGCCAGACTCTGACGCAGTCCCAACAGCATATGCCATCTTCCCAAGACGACAGACTGACGTATGTTGTAAACAAGCCAAGGGTTCTACCACAGAGGCTCGCCCACGGAGCGAGAGGACTGAATGCACGACTCGTTTATAAGGCTGATCGCGGCGAGCTTGAAGGACGAGCGCTTTGCTGTGATCGATGTCGGTTGCTCGGGCGGCATCGAGCCGATCTGGCGCCTGTTTGGCGACCGGTTCGCCGCGATCGGATTCGACGCCAGCGTTTCGGAATGCCGCCGCCTCGCCGAACAGGAAACCCACGCCAACGTCCACTATGTTGCGGGGTTCGTCGGCATTCCGCCCGATCATCCCTTTGCCCTACGCGCGGCTCACCTCCCGCTATACCCGGGCGATTTTTCCCCGCGCACCAGTGCCGCCTGGGCTGGCAGTCTGCGCGCCGCACGAACTGCTATCGCGTCGGACCGCGAAAAGATGCACCAAAATCAATGGCAGCGAACCGAACTCGCCGACAGGGACAAGCCAGTCTATGTTGCTGCAACGCTTGAGCAGTACGGCTTCTCCTCACCCGATTTCCTCAAAATCGATATCGATGGGCCGGACTTCCTGGTTTTGAATTCGCTCGACGGGATGTTCGAGAAGTTCAGCCTGATGGGCGTGCGGTTGGAGGTCAATCTGTCCAGCGACGGCAGCGACACGGCCAATACATTCTACAACACCGACCGGTTCATGAATCGCCAGGGTTATGTTCTGGTGCGCCTGGACAATCGCTCTTATTCAATGCGCGCCCTGCCCTCACGCTTCGACATCACGATACCGGCCCAGACGGTGAGCGGCCGTATCTTCCAGTCGGAAGCGTTTTATGCACGTGATCTTGCGGACGAACGCTGGAAAGAGCTTGCGGCCGCCACGAGTGCCGAAAAGCTTGCCAAGCTGGCCGCGATCTTCTCGGCCTGGGAACAACCTGACTGCGCGGCGGAACTCCTGCTCGTTCATCGCGACCGTCTATCCGCGCTGTTCGACGTCGATCAGGCGCTCGACATGCTGGCGGCGCAGACCCAGTACGCGGACGGCAAAAAGGACGAGGTCGAGATTCTGCCTTACCGCGACTACATGGCCCTGTTCGCCGCCGACTCTCCCGACTTTTATCCACCGCCCTACCGGCCGACGCCGAAGCCAACGCTACGTCAGAGGATCGCTGCCGCCTGGCGGGCTTTGGGGGATTGGGATTACGCCGAGAAGAACAAACTCAATCGCCAGCGGAACGCAATGCTCAAGGAGAAGCGCAGAAGTCGCGCCGCGAAGTCAGGCTGAGCGATCTCTATTGGACGCCCCGCAGGATCGACGTCCCGGCGTAGCGGGCCTGGGTGCCGAGCTGCTCCTCGATGCGCAGGAGTTGGTTGTACTTGGCGAGACGATCCGAGCGCGACAGCGAGCCGGTCTTGATCTGGCCGCAGTTGGTGGCGACCGCGAGGTCGGCGATGGTCGCGTCCTCGGTCTCGCCCGAGCGGTGGGACATCACGGCGCCGTAGCTCGCGTTGCGCGCCATGGAGACTGCGTCCATCGTCTCGGTCAGCGTGCCGATCTGGTTGACCTTGACCAGGATGGCGTTGGCCAGGCCGTCCTTGATGCCCTGCTCCAGTCGCTTCGGGTTGGTGACGAACAGGTCGTCGCCGACCAGCTGGATCTTCTTGCCGAGCTTGTCGGTAATGGCCTTCCAGCCTTTCATGTCGTCCTCGGCCATGCCGTCCTCGATCGACACGATCGGGTAGCGACTCACCAGATCGGCGTAGTACTCGACCATGCCGGCGGCATCGAACGACTTGCCCTCGCCCGCCAACTCGTACTTGCCCTTCTTGAAGAACTCGGTCGAGGCCGGGTCGAGCGCCAGCATGATGTCCTCGCCGGGCTTGTAGCCGGCCTTCTCGATCGCCTTCATGATGAAGGCCAGCGCCTCGTCGGCCGTCGCGAGGTTCGGGGCGAAGCCGCCCTCGTCGCCCACGTTGGTGTTGTGGCCGGCATCGTGGAGCTGGCCGCGCAGCGCGTGGAAAACCTCGGAGCCCATGCGCAGCGCATCGGCGAAGCGCTCGGCCTTAACCGGCATGATCATGAATTCCTGGATGTCGATCGGATTGTCGGCATGGGCGCCGCCGTTGATGATATTCATCATCGGCACCGGCAGAACCGAGGCGTGGCTGCCGCCGACATAGCGGTAGAGCGGCAGGCCGCTGTCCATGGCCGCCGCCTTGGCAACCGCCAGGGAAGCGCCGAGGATGGCATTGGCGCCGAGGCGGCTCTTGTTGGGCGTGCCGTCGAGCTCGATCAGGGCGCGGTCGATCTTGATCTGCTCCAGCGCGTCGAGGCCGGACAGGAGATCCATGATCTCGCCGTTGACCGCCGCGACCGCCTTCAGCACGCCCTTGCCGCCGTAGCGCTTCTTGTCGCCGTCGCGCAACTCGACCGCCTCGTGCGCGCCGGTCGAAGCGCCCGACGGAACGGCCGCGCGGCCCATGGCGCCGCTGTCGAGTTCGACTTCGACTTCGACGGTGGGATTGCCCCGGCTGTCGAGGATTTCGCGGCCGCGGACTTCGGCTATGGCGCTCATGAGAAAAACTCCTGTTGGGCGCGGCCTGTCTAGCCCGCGCGCACGGCGGGGAGCAAGTGACGCGATGGCACGCGTTTCCTATACTCTCCCGGCCAGAATAGCCGTCGCCTGGGAGAAAACGACATGCCCGACCAGACCCATCAGCACCAGACCACCGCCTCCGTCGAACGGCGGACCGATGCCATCGAGGCCGCGTTCCAGGAACGCGGCATGGAGCCCGCCAACTTCATCCGCGAGTTCAAGCATCTCGCCGAGGAGGAATGGGTGCCGGAGAACGGTGCGCGGGTGGTTGCCAAGGCGTGGACCGATCCCGCCTTCCGCGAGCGCCTGTTCGCCAACGGCCGCGATGCGGTGACCGAGCTCGGCCTGTCGATGCCGCCGCATCACCGGCACCTGGTCGTGCTCGAGAACACGCCCAAGGTCCACAACGTGATCTGCTGCACGCTCTGCTCGTGCACGGCCTTCTCGATCATTGGCCTGCCGCCGGACTGGTACAAGGACCTCGAATACCGCGCCCGCGTCGTGCGCCAGTCCCGCACCGTGCTGAAGGAAATGGGCCTCGACCTGCCGGCCGACATGGAGATCCGCGTCTGGGATACGACGGCCGACACCCGTTACATGGTGTTGCCGGTGCGGCCCGCCGGGACCGAGGGCTGGTCCGAGGACAGGCTCGCCGCCCTGGTCACCAAGGACGCCATGATCGGCGTCTCGCGCCTCTAGGAACGGAGACAGTCATGGACGGCATGCACGATCTCGGCGGCAAGCAGGGCTTCGGCCGTGTCCGCTATTCGCTCCGGGCCGAGACTTTCCACGAGCCATGGGAGAAGCGCGTCAACGCGCTGTACTCGCTGGCGGTCAAGCTCGGCATCTTCAACATGGACGAGTACCGCCACGCCATCGAGCGCATGGAGCCGCGGCACTATCTGTCGGCCAGCTACTACGAGCGCTCGCTGACCAGCCTGGCGACCTTGTGCGTCGAGAAGGGCATCCTCACGCAGGAGGAGCTGGAGCGCCGCGCCGAGGGCGCCTTCCCCCTCTCCTCGCCCAGCGCCCCCGGCCGCGGCAACGTCGCCACGCGCCAGGCGCTGAAGGTCGGAGACAAGGTCACGGTGAAGACGGATTACGTGCCGGGCCACGTCCGCATGCCAGGCTACATCCGCGGCAAGAGCGGCACCGTGGTCGGCGTGTCGCCGGCCTACCCGTTTCCCGACGCCCATGGCCACGGCATCGCGGCCCAAGACGAGCCGACTTACGACGTCCGCTTCGATTCGCGGGACCTGTGGTCCGACGCGGCCGACCCGGCCTTCGTCCATGTCGGCGTCTTCGAGAGCTATCTGGAACGTGCCAAATAGTCAGTCGCGCGCTCCGATGACATCGATGTCGTCCTGAACAAGCGAAGGACCTGGCGGAACGACCGGAGCACCCCTGATCTAACGGCAGACCCTTGGCTGCACTCAGGATGACAAAGAGTGCGCTCTGAGTTGGTCAGCGCCAGGCGCTCTTCAGCGACTGGTCGGTCTTCCACTTCTCGACCGCGGCGACGTCGTCGCAGGTGAAGGCCTGCGGGTTCTTGCGCGGGGTGCCTTCGATCCACGCGAAGACCAGGCACTGGCCGTAGGTCACGTCGCCCTGCCTGGTCTCGAACTTCATTTCGGCCGTGGTCGCGGCGCCGGCTTTGGCGTCGCCATAGTCGTCGATCGCCGGCGCGATCTCGCCGAGGGTACGGCCGGCCGCCTTGTTGTCGGCGTACCATTTGGCGAAGGCCGGGAACTGGTCGCCAGCGGCCCCTTTGCCGTCTGCCGCGACATAGGTCTTGAGGTCGACCACCAGAGCCTGCGCCGCAGCGTTTGCCTTGGGCTCGGCCGCCTTGCGGCGTTCGGCGAGCTTCGCCTGGAGGGCCTTCAGGGCGTCGGCGTTGGATGGCCGTGCCGGGGGCGCAAGAGGGACCGGTGCGGCAGTTTGCGGCGGCGGCGATTCGAGCCGCTTGATCGGGGCGCGCGTCGCCTCGGCGTTGAGCTGGGCGGCCTCCGGTGGCGTCAGCTTGCCGACGGAAGGCGTGTTGCGGCCCTTCTGCCAGTCGCCGATCGCCTTCACGGTGGCTTCCGATTTCAGATCGCCGTCGATCGGGCCGCTGTACTTGTCGAGGGTGCGCAGCGACTCCTGGATCTTCCTGCGGTCGGCGTCGGAGCTGTTGAGCACCGTCGTGTAATCGGGCGCCGCCGCCGGGCGTGCCGCGACGGGTGCGGGCACCGCGGCCGGCGGCGGCGCAGCGGCGCCACTTCCCCCGCCCGCGCAGGCGCCGGGATTCTGGAAGCAGCGCTCGACTTCGCCGGCGCTCTGCGCGTGCGCGACGCCGGGCGCCAGCAGCGCCAATGCGAGAGACGCCGCAACGAGGCGCATCTCAGATGCCGCCATAGGTGTTGGCCGCGAGTTGCGCCGGCAGGCCGATCACCATCACCACCGGCTGGCCACGCCCGGTCTGGCCGCGGGCGATGATGTGGTCGTTGGGCACGCCGGTGCGGCTTTCATAGGAGCCGCGGCCGCCGAACTTGCCGCCGAAGCAGGACAGCGAGAACTGGCCGCTGCCGGGAGTCTCGTTGGTCATGGTGCCGTCGCACACCTGCTCGCCCCGCGGATTGTCGACGGTGAAGGTGACGGAACGGTCCCGGCCGATCAGCGCGCCGTAACGCACCACGCCGTTCAGCCGCGCGACGTTGCCGCGATCGTCGCGATAGAAGATCGAGGTCGGGCCATAGGCATCGTCCGGCATCGTGGCTTTTGGGACGACATAGGTCTCGTCGCTGATCACCACCTGGCAGCGGCAATCGACGCCGTAATTCTCGCCGAGCGGTCCCAGCTCCTGGAGCCGTCGATTGCAGTTGGAGAGCGCCGTCTGCTGCACCTCGCTCTCGCTCATCTGGCCACGCGTGTAGGCGTCGGCATAGAGGAAGGCACATTGCTTCGGCATGGGGATCGCCACGACCTTGTGACTGGCCGAATTGGTCTCGGTATTCACCCAGTATCGGTTCGCCATCTCGGTGAAGCGCAGAAAGATCGGATCGCGCCGCTCGGCCTTGCCATAGGGCGACTGCGAGGAAGCCTGTGCCCAGGCATTTGGCCCGAGCGTGAGAACGACGAGGATGACGAGGGAGGCGATGCGGAACATGGCGGTCAATTCACCTGAAAAACGTGACCGAAATGCGACCCCGTGGCGGCCCCGTGGCGGCCCCGTCGTTCCTAGACGAGGCGACTCTGTGTCTTGGCGGCACCGATGAACGAGGTGAACAGCGGATGCGGCGCAAAGGGACGCGACTTAAGTTCGGGATGGAACTGGACGCCGATGAACCAGGGATGGTCGGGAATCTCGACGATCTCGGGCAGGATGCCGTCGGGCGACATGCCCGAAAAGCGCAGGCCCACCTGCTCCAGCCGGTCCTTGTAGTTGACGTTGACCTCGTAGCGATGGCGGTGCCGCTCGCTGATCACGTCCTGGCCGTAGATTTCGTGAACCCTCGTCCCCGGCCGCAGATGCGCAGGGTACGCGCCGAGACGCATGGTGCCGCCCAGGTCGCCGTGGGCCGAGCGCTTCTCGATCTGGTTGCCCTTCATCCACTCGGTCATCAGGCCGACCACCGCATGGTCGGTCGCGCCGAACTCGCTGGAGGAGGCCGTCTCGATGCCCAGCAGGTTCCGCGCCGCCTCGATCACGGCCATCTGCATGCCGAAGCAGATGCCGAAGAACGGCACCTTGCGCTCGCGCGCGAACTTCACCGCATGAATCTTGCCCTCGGTGCCGCGCTCCCCGAAGCCGCCGGGCACCAGGATGCCATGGACGTTCTCGAGATGGCTGACGGCGTCGTCGCGCTCGAAGATCTCGGAGTCCATCCACTGCAGCCCGACCTTCACGTTGCTGCCGAAGCCGCCATGGGTCAGAGCCTCGGAGAGCGACTTGTAGGCGTCGAGGAGCACCGTGTACTTGCCGACGACGGCGATGGTCACCTTGCCCTCGGGCTCACGCACCGAGCGCACGACGCCGCGCCAGCGATCGAGGTTGGGCTCCTCCTCCGCGGGCAGGCCGAAATAGCGGCAGACCTCGCGATCGAAGCCCTGGTCGTGATAGGCGATCGGGACCTGGTAGATCGTGTCGACGTCGCGCGCCTCGATGACGCGCTCGGGCTTGACGTTGCAGAACAGCGCGATCTTGCGCTGCTCGTTCTGCGGGATTTCCTTGTCGCCGCTGCGGCAGACCAGCAGGTCGGGCTGGATGCCGACGCTCAGGAGCTCCTTCACCGAGTGCTGGGTGGGCTTGGTCTTGAGTTCGCCCGCCGTCGGCACCCACGGCAGCAACGTGAGATGCACGTACATCGTGCGCTCGCGACCCACTTCGTTGCCGACCTGGCGGATGGCCTCCAGGAACGGCAGGCTCTCGATGTCGCCGACGGTGCCGCCCACCTCGATGAGGATGAAGTCCTCCTTGTCGGTATCGGCGAGAACGAATTCCTTGATGGCGTCGGTGACGTGCGGGATCACCTGGACGGTTGCGCCGAGATACTCGCCACGGCGCTCGCGCGCGATCACGGTCGAATAGATGCGGCCCGTGGTGATGTTGTCGCTCTGGCGGGCATCGACGCCGGTGAACCGCTCGTAGTGGCCGAGGTCGAGATCGGTCTCCGCCCCGTCGTCGGTCACGAAGACCTCGCCGTGCTGATAGGGGCTCATCGTCCCCGGATCGACGTTGAGATAGGGGTCGAGCTTGCGCAGCCGGACCGTGTAGCCCCGGGTCTGCAGCAGGGCGCCGAGCGCCGCTGAGGAAAGCCCCTTGCCAAGCGAGGAAACCACGCCGCCCGTTATGAAAATAAAGCGCGTCATGGGCTTACAGCATACTGAAGCTTGCGGCGTGCAGCCATGGGGATATCGCCCCGCCGGAGGCAATTCGGCGGTGGGAAGCAATGGACTTCATGGGGCCCTAGCGGGTCGGAGCGACGGGTTGCGTCGGCGCGGCGGGCGCGGTCGGCGCCATGCCCCCCGGTGCCGCAGGAGCGCCCGATCCGACCGGTACGCGATCCATGATCGATTTGGCCGCCCGCCCCGGGTCGGTCATGCTCCAGGCCATCACCAGGCTCAGGAAGAAGAAGATACTGGCGAAAATCGCCGTCATCCGCGACAGGATGTTGGCCTGGCCGCGCACCGAGAACAGCGCGTCCGATCGGCCGCCCATGCCAAGTCCACCGCCCTCGCTGCGCTGCAGGAGGATTACGACGATCATCGCGCTCGTCACACCAACATGGATGACGAGCAGCACGAGGCGCCATTCGTGGAGAAAGTGTCTTACGGCGTCCATTTTTGTCCAGCGCTAGAAGGGCATCTTCGCCAAGCGCGCGCTTCTAGCCGCTTTAGGCGGCCTTGGCGATAGCCAAAAATTCCGCAGCAACGAGGCTCGCCCCGCCAACCAGGGCGCCGTCGACGTCGCCGGCGGCCAGGAGCTCGGCGGCATTGCTGCCCTTCACCGACCCGCCGTAAAGCAGCCGAACCCCGGCCGCCTCTCCCATCAACCCACCCAGCACCTTGCGAATATGCGCGTGCGCTGCGGCCACTTCGGCCACGGTCGGCGTCTTGCCGGTGCCGATTGCCCAGACCGGTTCGTAGGCCACGACGAGGTTGGCGGCCGTCGAGCCCGGCGGCACGCTGCCCGCGAGCTGGGCCTCGAGCACCGCGAGGGTCTGGCCGGCCTCACGCTCGGACAGGGTCTCGCCGATGCAGACGACAGGCAGCAGCCCGGCGCGCCAGGCAGCCTCGGCCTTGGCCCGCACGATCGCATCGGTCTCGCCGCAATCGGCACGACGCTCTGAGTGGCCGACGATGACGTGGCTGGCGCCGGCATCCTTCAGCATTTCGGCAGATACATCGCCGGTGTGGGCGCCGCTCGCCTTGGCATGGCAGTTCTGGCCGCCGACCAGCAGCCCGCTTCCCCGGGCGGCCTCGGCAACGGCGGCGACCAGCGTCGACGGCGGGCAAACCAGCAACTCGCGGTCGCTCCAGCCGGCCTGCTTCACGCCGGCGGCAACATCCCTGACAAGCGCAAGGGCATCGGCGCGCAGGCCGTTCATCTTCCAGTTTCCCGCGATCAGCGGCCGCCTCGTACGCGCCATCGAGTCCCTCGCATCGTTCGTCGGGTATCTAGCGGCGGCGACGTTTGCGGTCAAAGGCCACTTGGTTGCCTGTCCATGGGGCGGGTGCTAGGCATGGCGCCCCTTCAAGAACCCCTGTCTGGCCCGTGAATCAGTTCCGCAAGTACGCTCGCTACATTGTTCTTTCCATCCTCTTCGGCATGCTGATCATCAGCTTCGCGCTGTGGGGCGTCGGCGACATGCTGAAGACGGTCGGGCGCAGTACCGAGGTGGCGCATGTCGGCGGCACCAAGCTTCCTCTCTATGGATGGGTCGGCGGCGCGCCGGTCTATGCGACCGAGGTCCGCGAGCAGTTCAACCGCCAGCTCGAGGCGATCCAGCGCCAGACCGGCCAGCGACCGGAACAGGAGCAGGCACTGCGCTACGGCCTGCACGTGCGCGCCCTCGAGGAAACGATCCAGCGCGCCGTTCTCGACTACGCCGTCCGCGAATTCGGCCTGACCGTGAGCGACGAGGAAGTCCGCGCGGCCATCGCGCGCAACCCGGCCTTCCTGGGCACCGGCGGGTCTTTCGATCCCCTTCTCTATCGCAACCGCCTGCAGCAGGCCCGCATCAACGAGGCCCAGTTCGTCACCGACATGCGCCGCGAGATTGCCTCCAGCCAGCTGTTCGGCGTCGTGCGCGCCGACGGGCTCGCGCCGCTGTCGCTGCGCAACGACATCTTCAAGCTCGAGAGCGAGAAGCGCACCGCCGAGACGATCTACATTCCCGACGCCATCGTCGTTGATGTCCCCAAGCCGACACCGGAACAGCTCAACACCTATTTCGAAGCCAACAAGGCCAAGTTCCAGGTGCCGGAGTTCCGCGCCTTCTCCTACGTCATGATTACGGTCGAGGATGTGCAGAACCAGGTGGCCGTCACTGCCGACGCCCTGCGCCAGGAATTCGAGGCGCGTGCCGCCGAGTTCGGCACACCGGAAAAGCGCGACGTCGACCAGGCGATGACCGATACCGAGGACAAGGCCAAGGCGATCATCGGCGGCGTCCAGGGCGGCAAGTCGCTCGAGGACGCGGCCAAGGAAGTGACCGGCAACGCCGACGGCGTCATCAAGCTCGGCCCGGTCACCAAGAAGGACCTGCCGCCGGGCCCGCTGGCCGACGGCATCTTCGGCGTGCCCGAGGGCATCGCGGCGGCGCCGATCCAGTCGCCGCTCGGCTGGCACATCGTGCGCATCAACAAGATCGAGGCCGGCAAGGCGGTGCCGTTCGACGAGGTGAAGGAGAAGCTCGAGAAGGACCTCAAGGCGCAGCAGGCACCGGACCTGCTCATCAAGCTGGTCACCGATTTCGAGCGCGTGCTGGGCAAGACCCAGTCGATGAAGGCGGCCGCCGAGGATATGGGCCTCAAGGTCAGGACCTACGAAAACGTCGATGTGCGTGGCCAGGATGCCGCCGGAAAGCAGGTCGTGATCGGCCCCGCCTCCGCCGAGCTGATGCAGGCGGCCTTCGCCACGCGCGAGAGCGCGGAAAGCGACCTGCTGGAGACGCCGCGCGGCGAATACTTCATCGTCCGCACCGATCGCATCACGCCGGCCCGTGTGCCGACGCTGGCCGAGGTCGAGGCCCGCGTGGTCGACGCCTGGCAGGCCGAGGAGCGCCGCAAGCTGGCCGAGGAGAAGGTCAAGGCCGCGGTCGAGAAGGCCAATGCCGGAACCGACTTCGTGGCGCTGGCCCAGGAACTCGGGCTGGAGGCGCGGATCGCCAAGCCGGTCACCCGCTTCGAGGCCGACACCGGCAACTATCTAAGCCAGCCGGTCGTGCAGGAGCTGTTCAAGCTCGCGCCCGACAAGACGCAGTCTGTGCGGACCGCCGAAGGCAGCGTCCTGGTGCGCGTGAAGCAGATCGAGCCGCCGGATCTCGCCAGGGACAAGGACCAACTCGACCGCTTCGGCAAGCAGCTCGACACGATGGTCGCCAACGACCTGATCCTGCAACTGGTGGCCGCCCTGCGCGCCAAGTATGGCGTGACCGTCGACGAAGCCGCCTTCCAGGCGACCTTCGCGCCGCAGCAATAGAAGACGCCCATGTCGATCTCGCCCGACTTCGATGCCTTCGCCGCGCGTTACGATGCCGGCACGCCGCAGGTCGTATCGACCAAGCTCGTCGCCGACCTTGAGACGCCCGTGTCGGCCTACCTCAAGCTGGCCGACGGCCGCGCCAACTCCTTCCTCCTCGAATCCGTCGAGGGCGGCTCGGTGCGCGGCCGCTACTCCATCATCGGCTTCAAGCCCGATGTCGTGTGGCGCTGTATCAGGGGCGAGGCCCAGATCAACCGTAAGGCTCACAGCGATGCCCAGGCTTTCGAGAAACTCGACGGCCGGCCGCTGGAGACGCTGCGCGCCCTGATCAAGGAATGCCAGATGGAGCTGCCTGCGGACCTGCCGCCGATGGCGTCGGGGCTGTTCGGCTTCCTGGGCTACGACATGGTCCGCGACATGGAGCGGCTGCCGGACACCAACCCCGACCCGATCGGCCTGCCCGACGCGATCATGGTGCGGCCGGCCCTGATTTGCATCTTCGACCGTCTGGAAGACAACGTGACCCTCGTCACGCCGGTCTGGCCGCACGCTGGCACCAGTGCCCGCGCCGCCTACGACGCCGCGCAGGAGCGGCTGGCCGACGCCGTCTCCGACTTCGAGCGCACGCTGCCGTTCCGCCGCGACAGCGCCGACGACCTCGACGCCCTGCCCGAGCCGCAGGCCAACATGTCGAAGGAAGACTTCAAGGCGATGGTCGAGACCTGCAAGGAGTACATCCGAGCCGGCGACGCCTTCCAGATCGTGCCGTCGCAGCGCTTCTCGCTGCCCTTCAAGCTGCCGCCGCTGTCGCTCTACCGGGCGCTGCGCCGCATCAACCCCTCACCCTTCCTGATTTTCTTCGACTACGGCGATTTCACCATCGTGGGCTCGAGCCCGGAGATCCTCGTCCGGCTGCGCGACAACACCGTCACCATCCGCCCGCTCGCCGGCACACGCCGGCGGGGCGCGACGCCCGAGGAAGACAAGCAGCTTGCCGAGGAGCTGCTGGCCGATCCCAAGGAGCGCGCCGAGCACCTGATGCTGGTCGACCTGGCGCGCAACGATGTCGGCCGCGTCTCGAAGATCGGCTCGGTGCGCGTGGTCGAACAGTTCACCATCGAGAAGTACAGCCACGTCCAGCACATCAGCAGCCACGTCGAGGGCACGATCGAGGACGGGCTCGATGCGATCGACGTTCTGAAGGCGGGCTTCCCGGCCGGCACGCTCTCCGGCGCGCCCAAGGTGCGCGCCATGCAGATCATCGACGAGGTCGAGCCGGTGCGCCGCGGCATGTATGCCGGCTGCGCCGGCTACTTCGCGGCCAACGGCACCATGGACACCTGCATCCTGCTGCGCACCGGCCTGGTGAAGGACGGCATGATGTACGTGCAGGCCGGCGTTGGCGTCGTGGCCGACTCCGATCTCGAAGCCGAGTACCAGGAGAGCGTCCAGAAGGCCCGTGCCCTGGTCCGCGCCGCCGAGGAAGCCGTCCGCTTCGCCAGCGCCGGCCAGTGGAGCGCCGGCAACACGCGGCGTTGAGTCAGAGTGGCAGAAGTTAGTTGCAGCCCCTTTGTCATCCTGAGCCCCTTTGTCATCCTGAGCGCAGCGAAGGATCTCCCGCTCGCTCAGGAGTTCGCTGTTCGCTCGGCCAGGTCCTTCGCTGCGCTCAGGACGACCGATTTTTCTAAGGCAGCGCGTCCGGCGAGAAGCCCGCGGGGGGCGTGAAGCGGGTCTTGAAGGTTCGCGACCAGGCCTCGTTGGCGATGCGCTGGGCGTCGCGCAGGATCTTCTCCTCGTCCATCGTCAGGACGGCGCCGTCCTTCATCACCCACTTGCCGTCGACCATCACCGACTGCACGTCACGCGCCTGGCCGTTGTGTACGAAGTCGGAGACGACGCGCAGCACCGGGATCAGGTGGGCCCGTTGCAGGTCGATCATGATGAGGTCGGCCTTGTTGCCCGGCGCCAGCCAGCCGCCGTCGGGGACGCCCAGCGCGCGATAGCCGTTGCGCGTCGCCCAGCGCAGCGCCCGCTCCGGCGTCGGCTCGCGGCCGTCCTCGCGCCGCACGCGCTCCATGAACAGGCCGGTGCGCATCACCTCGACCATGTCCTCGGCCATGTTGTCGGAGCCCATGCCGATGTTGCAGCCGTAGGTTTCGAGATCGGCGACCCTTGGGCTGAGGCCGCGGCGTGCGGCGATGGCGGAGTTGAACGAGACATTGACCTTCGCCTCGCCCAGCAGCTTCTCCTCCGACGGCTCCATGCAGCGGCAATGGGCGCAGATGATGCGGTCGTTGAGGAAGCCCAGATCGGCGAGATACTCTGTTGGCAGGCGGTTGCGATGGGCGCGCACGGCGGCCACCTCGCCCCATATCTGGTTGAGATGGATGGTGATGCGGGTGTCGAGCTGCTTCTGCAACGCGCTGAGGTCCTGCAGCAGTTCCGGCGAGCACATGTCGGGCGCCCAGGCGGAGATGGCAATGCGCATCCGCCCGTCGGCCTTGCCGTTCCAGTCGCGATGGTTCCGCTCGATGTTCTTGATGTGGTTTTGTCCCAGCGCGCGGTCGATCTGGTACGGCGCGGGATCGCCGATCGAGGTGCCGATCCGGTCGTAGGCGCGCTCGGCCAGCAGGAAGCGCATGCCGGTATCGGCCAGCGCGCCGACATAGTGGTCGACGTCGTTGGAATCCTCGAGCACGTGCGTGGTGCCGCTGCGCAGCGCTTCCAGGGCGCCCAGCAGCGCAAAGGCGCGGCGTTCGTCGGGCGTCATGTCGGGCAACGGGATCGGCGACAGGCCCCCCGAGAAAGGCGGCTTGTGCGAGGGCGAGAGGTCCTCGAACACGCCGCGCGCCAGGGTCATGGTGAAATGCGTGTGGATGTTGGCGAAGCCCGGCATCACCAGCTTGCCGCTGCCGTCGATCTTCTCGGCGCCAGGATAGCTCTCCAGCACCTCGGCGCTGGGGCCAATGGCGGCGATGCGGTCGCCCTCGATGGCGATCGCTGAGTTGTAGTGGACGCTGTCCGCATCGTCGACGGTGACGATGGCGGCGTTGTGAATCACGATGGTCAACGTTTCCCCCTTGGCTTTTGGCGGCGGCAATCGCCCTACTGATTCTTCTTCATGTTCCAGAACATCGGCACCGGCCCGGCCAGCTGGTCGGTGATCGTGGTGCGCGTGGCGACGGGCATGATGTACTGGCCGAGATTGGCGTACATCGGATATTCCGACGCGCGCACCTGGATGGCGATCGCCAGCTCCTTGCGCTGGGCCTCGGTAGTCGCCCGGGAGAAAGCATCACGCAGCTTCTCGATCTGCGGATCGCACGGCCAGCCGACATTGGCCTTTTCGCAGGTGGCCGCGATGTAGGACATCATGATCGGGTCGAGCAGGTCGGCCGACACCCAGGTGGTGATGAAGCCGTGCCAGCCGCCTTTGTCGGGCGCCTCCTTGCGCGTGCGGCGCGAAAGCACCGTCTGCCAATCCATCGCCTGCATGTCGACGGTGAAGCCGCCCCGCTCCAGCAGCGACTTCACGATCGGCGTCAGCCGGCCGGTCTGGGTGTCGGTGGCATAGAGCAGCACCACGGGCGTGCCGTCATAGCCTTCCTGCTTCAGGATTTCCTTCGACCTGGCAAAGTCGGAGTTCAGCTTGTCCTCGAAACCCTTGTCGGTGGCGAAGGTCGTGCCGCAGATGAACAGCGCCTTGCATTCCTTGTAGTATTTTTCGTCGCCGAATCCCGCGATCAGGAAATCCTTCTGGTTCAGGGCGTAGAGCGCGGCCTGGCGGATCTTCGCATTGTCGAACGGCTTGTGCAGCGTGTTGAAGCGGAGGTTCATCTGACCTCCGAGCTTGTTGTAGTTGCCGATGACGATGTTCTTGTCCTTGGCGAGCAGCGGCAGCAGCTCGATCTCGGGCTGGTCGATGTAGTCGATCTCGCCGGTCAGCAGCGCGTTCACCGCGGTCTGGGCATCGGTGATGTTGAGCCATTCGACCCGGTCGACTTTGACCACCTTGCCGCCCGCGAGGCCGGAGGCCGGCTCGCTGCGCGGCTTGTAGTCCTTGAACTTGTCGTAGACGGTCTTCTCGCCGGGCCGCCACAGGTCCTTGCGGAAGACGAACGGGCCCGAGCCGGTGGGGTCGCTGATCTGGACGTTGTTCGGTGTGTCGGCGACCCGCTTGGGCATGATGAAGGGCACCGTGGAACTCGGCTTGCCCAGCGACTCCAGCACGAGGCCGTAAGGCTCCGCCAGCACCATGGTGAAGGTCTTGTCGTCGACCGGCTTCAGTTCCTTCACCAGCGAGAAGAGCTTCTGACCCATCGCGTCCTTGGGCGCCCAGCGCTGCAGGGAAGCGATGCAGTCGGCCGAGGTGACCGGCGCGCCGTCGTGGAACTTCAGCCCGTCGCGCAGGGTAAAGGTGTAGGTGAGCTTGTCGTCGCTGATCTTCCAGCCGTCGAGCATCTGCGGCTGGACGGCGAGATTCTCGTCCATGGCCAGCAGCGTGTCATAGACCATGTAGCCGTAGTTCCGGACGTTGTAGGCCGAGGTCCAGATCGGATCGATGATCTTGATGTCGGCGTGCATGACGGCACGGATCGTCTGGGCCTGCCCCTGCACGGAAAACGACATCAATGCCGTGGCCGCCGCCCCGATTGCCCACTTCATGGCCCGCATGTCCGATCCCCCTGTTCGTTCCCACTCACCTTTCATATCGAACGCAATCAGCATGCCATTCCGCGATCGGCGCGAGCGGTGCTAACCTTCCTCCAACGGAGGAATGTCCATGTCCGACTGGCAAAACCGCTACCAGCGCCTGCTGTTCGACCGTCCGCACCCCCGCGTGCTGAGGGTCACGATGAACCGGCCCGAGAAGTACAATGCAACGGACGCGATCATGCATCGCGAGCTGGTCGACGTGTGGCGCGACATCGACGGTGACGACACCGTCAACTGCGTCATCATCCAGGGTGCCGGCGGCAAGGTGTTCTCGGCCGGCGGCGATTTCGACATCATCGAAAACAACATCCGGGACTACAACGCACTGCTGCGCACCTGGAAGGAAGCGCGCGACATCGTCTACAACGTCATCAACTGCTCCAAGCCGATCGTCAGCACCATGCGCGGTCCCGCCGTCGGCGCCGGCCTCGTCGCCGGCATCCTGGCCGATGTGTCGATCGCCTCGAAGAATGCCAAGATCATCGACGGTCACACCCGGCTCGGCGTCGCCGCCGGCGACCATGCCTGCATCGTCTGGCCCCTGCTCTGCGGCATGGCCAAGGCCAAGTACTACCTCCTGCTCTGCGAGGCGATCGACGGCGAGGAAGCCGAGCGCATCGGCCTGGTCTCGCTCTGCGTCGAGGACGATCAGCTCGAGGCCAAGGGGCTGGAGGTCGCGACCAAGCTCGCCGAGGGCGCCCAGACCTCGATCCGCTTCACCAAATACGCGCTGAACAACTGGCTGCGCATGATGGGCCCGACCTTCGATACCTCGCTCGGCCTCGAGATGCTGGGTTTCCTGGGACCGGAAGTGAAGGAAGGCCTCGCCTCGCATCTGGAGAAGCGCAAGCCGAAGTTCGATCCCTATTCGCCCATCTAAGGTCGTCCAGAGCGCAGCGAAGGACCTTGCGGAGCGACCAGACACGTACAGTGTTCACCGAGTGCGCAGCGCACGGGAGATCCTTCGCTGCGCTCAGGATGACAGAGGAGCTGATGCAATGCGCGGACTCGACGGGAAGAACGTCATCGTGACCGGCGGCGCCGGCGCGATCGGCGGCGCGATCTGCCGCCGCTTCGCGGGCTATGGCGCGCGGGTCGGCGTGTTCGACAAGAACCTCGACGGGGCGAAGAAGATCGCCGGGGAGATCGGCGGACACGCTGCCGGCGTCGACATCGCCGATTACGAAGCAGTCGGCGCGGCGATCGCCGAGTTCGAGCGCGGCGTCGGTCCGACCGACATCCTGGTGAACAATGCCGGCTGGGACCGCTTCGTCAATTTCGTCGACACCACGCCCGACCTGTGGGACCAGCTCATCGCCATCAACCTGCGCGGGCCGCTCAACATGAGCCACGTCGTGCTGAAGGGCATGGTGGCGCGCGGCAGCGGGCGCATTGTCAACATCGCCTCGGACGCAGGCCGTGTCGGCTCCTCGCAGGAAGCGGTCTATTCCGCCTGCAAGGGCGGCATCATCGCCTTTACCAAGACCGTGGCCCGCGAGGTCGCGCGCAAGGGCATCACCCTGAACGCGGTCTGCCCCGGTCTGACCGACACGCCGCTGCTCGCCGCCGTCGCCGGCGACGACGAGCGCGGCCAGAAGGTGCGCGCCGCCCTGGTCGGCGCCATTCCCATGAAACGCGTCGGCCAGCCCGAGGATATTCCGGGAGCCGTCTGCTTCCTGGCGAGCGACGATGCGAGCTTCATCACCGGACAGACGATCAGCGTCTCCGGTGGTCTCACCATGCATGGATGAAGGAGCGTTTCCGATGAGCGAATTGTGGATCCAGCCGACCGGTGCGGCACTTGCCGCCGACGTCCACGGCGTCGACCTCTCTCAGCCGATCAGCGACGAGGTGTTTGCGCGCATCGCCGACGCCTGGGCCGAGCACCTGGTGCTGCGCTTCTCCGGCCAGAAGCTCGACGACCGCATGCTGATGCAATTCAGCGCCCGCTTCGGCGAGCTCGACCGCGTGCCGATTGGCACGGCCAGCCTCGACCGCATCAACTCCGGCGTCGTTCCGGAAGCCGTGGACTGGGTCGCCGTGATCGCCAATGCCAAGAAGGATGGCAAGGAGATGGGCGGGCTCGGCTCCTACGAACTCGTCTGGCACACCGACATGTCCTACAATCCGCTGCCGCCGCGCGCCTCGCTGCTCTATGCGCTCGAAGTTCCCGCCGATGGCGGCAATACCGGCTTCCTCAACATGTACGCCGCCTACGAGACCCTGACGCCCGAGCTGAAACGCGCGATCGAGGGCAAGACATGCATCCACGATTCCAGCCGCAACTCGGCCGGCGAGCTGCGCAAGGGGTTCCAGCGCACCGTCGACGTTCGCCACACGCCGGGGGCCGTGCACCCCCTCGTCCGCCGGCATCCCGTCACCGGCCGCAACGCGCTGTTCCTCGGCCGCCGGCCGGGGGCCTACATCCACGGGCTCGAGGTCGAGGAGAGCGAAGCGCTGCTCGACGCAATCTGGGCCCATGCCTCGCAGGAGAAGTTCGCCTGGTACCAGAAGTGGCGGGCCGGCGATCTGGTGATGTGGGACAATCGCTGCGTGATGCACCGCCGCGATGCCTTCGACGAGAGCCTGCGTCGCCTCATGCACCGGACCCAGATCGTCGGGGAGACCGTGCTGGCAGGGTAACTGCCATGAAGCCCCTGCTCTTCGCGGCCGGCCTGTCGCTGCTTCCCGTGGCTGCGCTGGCTGCACCCGATGCGGTGCAGACCGCCGCGATCTGCGGGACACGCACGACCTGCAAGGTCGAGAAGACTCGAGATGCCGGCAAGTCGCCCGCAGGGGCCTCACTCACCGTCGTCGAACTCCGCCTCGGCCTCGCCGACAAGCCAAAGGACCAGGACGAAGGCTGCATCGACGGCAACGCACGCGACGGCGGCGTCGAGTACTGGCTGCTGGACGGCACGGCGCCGCCCCGGCAAGTCCTGCAGCTCTGCAACGACGGCTACGGCATGGCCGGGGTCGGCGAGGACGAGGTCGAGGTCGGTCCCAACCGCCTCGTCCATCGCCAGTCCGGCGGCTCGTCCTGGCGCTGGTCGATGGATGTCACCTATTCGCTGATACCCTTCCGCGCCGTGACCGAACAGGATTGCAGCTACCACAACGTCTCGGAACAGAGCGGCACGCTGACCGACATCGACTACCGGACGCGGCGGGTACGGGCGCTGGCCAAGGACAGCACCCGGCGCGACCTCGGGGTCGGATGTCCGTCATGGCCCAGGCCGCCGCAGACCTTCGCCGCGCGCATCGACGCGGAGACGGTCGGGGCCTATCCGGTGGTGGCGCCGGGCCTGCCGGGCAAGGCCGCGATCCCGACCGGTACGGCGCTCGGCAATTGCGTGCGCGGCATGACGTCGGCCGGCGACAACGGCTTCGTCATCTGGGGCAAGCCCGCGGCTGCCGACCAGGCGGCCGAGATCAGGGCGATCGGCGTCGGCAGCAACACGCTGATCGTGCAGGTCTTCGACCCCGTCCCCGTCGCCGCGCCTTCGGGAGGCTCGTGGATCCACCAGCCGCATCTGGAGATCTGGGTGGGCCAGAACGGCGAGAATGTGAGGACGATGCTGCCGCTCGGGCAGCTGAGCCAGACCGGCGTGACGCTCGACGGCGCCGTTCATCGCGGTGTCGGCAAGGCCAGCCCGCCGCCCAAGGTCGAACGCTGGACCGCCCGCGACGAGCGCGGCCGTTCCGTCGTGGTACTCCGCCTCGCCTGGCCCGAGGAATTCGCGCTGATCAATGGGGTGACCATCGTCTATTCCCAGGCCGAAGCGGGCAAACAGGGCCGCCTCGTCTCGACCGCCGGCTTCGCCAGCAACCGTCCGATCTACGTGCCGGACGTGCAGGCGCTGGCCGGTAATCCCTCGGCCACCGATTCCGGCCTCTGTCGCGTTCAGAGCAACCTTTTGGTTGTAATAGAATGAATATATTTACAACCAATGTTGACGACAGTGTTTCTTCTTCCCTATCCTGACATCTCGTCAGACAGACGTAAGCGGCAGTAGTTACTCTGGCGAAGAAACCCGGCAAGGGCGATCGAGGGAACGATGGCAAAGCCACTATGGCCGAACGTAAGCAACGTCCAGTATCGCAACGAACGTAGTGAGCCGCTTGCAGGGCGTCACCGCGAGGGCTCGCGGGAACGCTGACCTCGATCGTTGCCGCCGCGTCGCAAGTATCACGTCATTGGTCTGACTGTCGGCCCGGCATCTTCAGCGCGCTCGCGCGGCGCGCCGGCATCGGGTCCTCGAAGGCCCGCGGGTATTTGTGCGGTTGCGCCGAGACCTCGCTCAGCCTCGCCAGCGCCTCTGCTGGCAGGCGCCAGCCGCCGGCTTTCAATGTCTCGCCGAGCTGTTCGGCATTGCGCGCGCCGACGATGGCGCTGGTCATGAAGGGCTGGTCCATCACCCAGCGCAGCGCCACCTCGGCCGGCTGTTTCCCGAGTTCCTTTGCCGTGTCGAGCAAGGTCTGCAGGATCTCGCCGTGGTTGGACGCGAAGAACTTGCTCTGAAAGCCCCAACCTTCGGCCGACCGGCTGCCCTGGACCTTCAGATTGCCCGGCCTGTACTTGCCGGCGAGATAGCCGCCGGCCAGCGGCGACCAGGCCACGCAGCCCAGGCCCTTGAGCTGAAGCGCCGGCACGATCTCCTCGTCGATGTCACGCACCACGAGACTGTATTGCGGCTGGTAGGCCGCAAAGCGCTCCCAGCCCTTCGTGTCGCTGATCCACAGCGCCTCCATCAGGCGCCATGCCTCGAAGTTCGAGCAGGCCGTGTAGAGGATCTTGCCGTCGCGGACGAGATCGTCGAGCGCGCGCAGCATCTCCTCGAGCGGGGTCTGATGGTCGACGTGATGGATGTAATAGACATCGATGTAATCGGTCTGCAGGCGCTTCAGCGAGCCCTCGATCTGCTGCTTGATATGCAGCCGCGACATGCCGGAATCGTTGGGCCGGCCGCCCATCGGATTGAAGAACTTGGAGGCGATGATGGCGTCCTCGCGCCTTCCCTTGAGGGCCACGCCCAGCATGGTCTCCGATGTGCCGCCGACATAGGAGTTGGCCGTATCGAAGAAGGTCACGCCCGCGTCGATCGCGGCATTCACCATCGCCGTGGCGCCGTCCTGGTCGGCGCCGTTGCCGAAGGTCATGGTGCCAAGGCAGATCTCCGAGACTTTCAGGCCGGCACGGCCGAGATTGCGGTAGTCCATGGGCTTCCTCCGTCCTACGACAGCAAGACTACGCCGTCCTGCGGTGACGAAGGAATGGCCGTGCCCGGAAAAGCGTATTGACCCGGTCCCAGGGACCGCCCTCATAAGGCGAATGGTCAACATCAGACGGGGTCGATCGTGAGCCAATTCCTGAACGCATCCGACGCCGCCCGGCGTCTCGGCATCTCGACCAAGGCGCTGCGCCACTACGAGCAACGCGGCCTGCTGTCACCCGTGCGCTCGGGTGCGGGCTGGCGGGCCTACGGGCCGGAGGACCTAAAGTGCGCTTCGGAGATCGTCGCCCTGCGGGCGCTGGGCTTCAGCCTGGCCCAGGTGGCGCGCATCCTGAAAGGCGATGCGAGCGGCCTCGAGCCGGCGCTGGCCGCCCACCAGGCAACGCTCGAAGCGCGCCTGCGCGAGCTGGTCGCGGCCTTGGATGGCGTGCGGGCGTTGCGGGGCGACCTCGCCCGCGGCGGGGCGCCGAGCCCGTCCGAAGTCGCCCGCACACTGGTCCCGACGCCCGGGCGCCACATCGCTTTCGACCTTCCCTGGCCGTGGGGTAGCGAGCCCTTCGAACTGCGCGACATCCGCCCCCTCACCTACATCACCGGCCCGCTGGGCAGCGGCAAGACGCGGCTGGCCATGCGGCTCGCCGAACAACTCGGTGGCGTCTTCCTTGGCCTCGAACGAGCGGCCGATCCGTCGCTGCGGCCGACGATCGAGCCAACCGTGGCCCTGCTCGTGCAGGACGGCGCGACCGACACGCCCGCCCTCAGGGCCCTTCTTTGCGGCCTGGAAACGCCGAAGCCCATCGTCGTCGACCTGGTCGAGCAGGGACTCGACAAGGCCACGCAGGAAGCGCTGATCGCCCATCTGCGCCGCCGCGCTGCCGGCGCGCCGCCGCTGTTCGTGATGACGCGCTCCAGTTCGATCCTCGATCTCGATGTGCTCGGGCCCGAGGAGACGGTGCTGTTCTGCCCGGCCAACCATGCGCCGCCGTTCCGCATCGCGCCCTATCCCGGCACGCCGGGCTACGAGGCCGTGGCCTCCTGCCTGGCGACACCGGACGTGCGGGCACGAACGGAGGGCGTCATGGCCGTGCGGCGATGACCGGCCTCAGCTTGGCGTACATCGCATAGTGCCAATAGGGCCCGCCATGATCGTCAAGCCCCATGATGTTGTCCTGCATGACGTAGGTGAAGTCCTGCGGGGTCGCGGCCACGATCTCGACATTGCCGGGCAGGTTCTGCAGGAAGGGATCGTTCCTGGGGCCGAACATGTGCAGGAGGTGGATCTTCCCGCGGGTGCTCGCGGCGATCGCCCGCAGGAGTTCGCTCGACACCCTGTCGACATAGTCCGGAGCAGGCGCCGGGCCCGCGCAATAGGCGGGATCGAATTTGCAATGCATCGGGATCGTGTCGAGCGCCAGGCGGTTGCTGCCGTCCAGTCGGGCGCGGATCAGCCTGTCCTTCGGGTCGAGCTCGACCTCGGGAAAGGTCGACGCCATCCAGTCCCGGATGCTGCGCAGCCGTGACGGAGCGGCGACATGGCGTTCCATGTAGTAGGGGGCATACCCTAGGACGACGACGTCTCCCGGACGTATTCGATCCTTTATTCGCTCCAGCGTGACCAGCGCATTGGCCCAGGAGTAACCGGCCAGCGCATGTACGTGAACGGAGTCGCCGGGAAAGGCCGTTTGCAGCAGGAAGGCGAAGGTCTGCTCGTCGTTCACCCCGTCGCCGAACACGTAGGAGTCGCCCAGCACGAATATCCGGCGCGCGGCCTCCGCGGGCGCATTGCCGCTGAAGCGCGTGCCGTCGTCGTTGATCGTCACCACGGTGTCGAGATGCTCGAGCCGGCCCTGCCGCATCCCGCTGTAGCGGAAGACGTATCGCCCCGGATTGGCGCGATATCCCTGCCCGGCATCCTCGGCGAAGAAGCCCGCCGGCCGGCGCGTCATGCGCCGGTAGGTCGCCGGGTCCGGAAACGATCCGGGAAACAGCCAGCTCAGCCCCGTACGGAGGGCCAGCAGCGTGGCCGGCTCCGACGGCAGACCGGGCAGGCTGGAGATCCTGTCCTTGTTGACGGTGTAGAGGAACGCCGAAGAGCCGATCTCCAGAGCGACCACGACGATGGCCGCCAGGATCGCGTAGAAGATCGCCTTCTTCGGCCTGCTCACGCGAGGCTCGACTCAGAGGCCGAGCATCGCCTTGGCGAGTACGTTGCGCTGCACTTCCGACGAGCCGCCGTAGATCGTGGTCTTGCGCGTGTTGAAGTAGCGCGGCGAGACATCGTCGATATATTCGCCGCCGACCGGCACGACGTTGCTGTCGTAGTTGCGCAACTCGGTGAACGGCGTGCCGTACCAGCCGACCGCCTCGACCGCCAGTTCGGTCACCTTCTGGCCGACCTCGGTGCCGCGCATCTTCACGACCGAGCCCATGTTGCCCGGCGCGTCGCCGGTCTTGAGGCTCGAATAGAACATCAGCTCGTTCATCTCGACGGCGTCGATCTCCATCTCGACCGCAGCCATCTTCTCGCGCCAGTTCGGATCGGCCGACAGCGGCTCGCCCTCGGTCATCTGGGTCTTCGACAGGGTCTGCAGATGGCGGAATGCCTTGCGCAGGCGCGGGCCGAAGGCCTGCCCGCCACGCTCGAACTCGAGCAGGTACTTGGCGTAGGTCCAGCCCTTGTTCTCCTCGCCGACCAGGTTCTCGACCGGCACCTTCACGTCGGTGAAGAAGACCTGGTTGACCTCGTGCCGCATCGGCGTGCGCGTGCCGTCGACCAGGTAGATCGGATCGAGCGTGATGCCCGGCGTCTTCATGTCGATCAGCAGGAAGGAGATGCCCTCCTGGCGCTTGCCCTCGTTGGAGGTACGCACGAGGCAGAAGATCCAGTCGGCGAAATGCGCGTTGGTCGTCCAGATTTTCTGGCCGTTCACGACATAGTGGTCGCCCTGGCGTTCCGCCCTGGTGCGCAACGACGCGAGGTCGGAGCCCGAGCCCGGCTCGGAATAGCCCTGGCACCACAGTTCCTCGGCTGCGGCAATCTTCGGCAGGAAGCGCTTCTTCTGCGCGTCGCTGCCGAACTTCATCAGGACCGGCGCCACCATCTTGATGCTGAACGAGGAGAGATAGGGCGAGTCGGCGCGCGCCATCTCCATCTCGAAGATGAACTTCTGCGTCGAGGTCCAGCCCGGCCCGCCATATTCCTTGGGCCAGTTGGGGCAGAGCCAGCTCTTGCCGGCCAGCTTCTTCTGCCACTGGACCAGCCGTTCCTTGGAGACGTGGCTGGTGCGGCTGCGGCGGCTTTCCTCCGCCACTTCCGGCGGCATGTTGGCCGCGATCCACGTGCGCACTTCCTGCTGGAAGGCCAGTTCCTGCTCGTTGAAGGCTAGATGCATTTCATTGCCCTATCTTGTCATCCTGAGCGAAGCGAAGGATCTAGCGCTTCTCCAGGGTACTTTGATCGTTCCGTGAAGTCCTTCGCTTCGCTCCAGGGCGGGGGTTACCCCGCCCGAGACGACAATGCTTAAAGGCCCAGCATCACCTTGGACATGATCCCGCGCTGCACTTCCGACGAGCCGCCGTAGATCGTCATCTTGCGGCCGTTGAAGTAACGCGGCGCCAGCACGTCGGCGCCCTCGGGACCGATCGGCTCGACATTGGCGTTCCAGGCGCGCTGCTCGGGGAACGGCTGGCTGTAGTAGCCCGCGGCCTCGACGGCATACTCCTGGACCTGCTGCATCACCTCGGTGCCGCGCAGCTTGATCATCGACGACAGCGGGCCGGGATTCTGGCCCGAGGCGAGCTTGGAATAGAATTCCTGCTCGAACATCTCGAGGCCGGAAATCTCGATGTCCATGCGGGCGAGCTTCTCGCGCCAGGCGGAGTCGGCCAGGATCGAGTCGTCGCCTTCCGGCATCGACTGCGCGAGCCGCTTCAGCTTCTCGAAGCCCGAGCGCAGGCGCGGGCTGTACGGATTGCCGCCGCGCTCGAACTCCAGCAGGTACTTGGCGTAGGTCCAGCCCATGTTCTCCTCGCCGACCCGGTTCTCGACCGGCACCTTCACGTCGGTGAGGAAGACGGAGTTCACTTCCTGCGTGCCGGCGCGGTTGCCGTCGGCGGTGATGATCGGTTCGACCGAGATGCCCGGCGTCTTCATGTCGATCAGCAGGAAGGAGATGCCTTCCTGGCGCTTGCCCTCGTTGGAGGTGCGCACCAGGCAGAAGATCCAGTCGGCGGTTTGCGCCAGGGTCGTCCAGGTCTTCTGTCCGTTGACGATGTAGAAGTCGCCTTCGCGCACGGCCTTGGTGCGCAAGGACGCGAGGTCCGAACCCGAACCCGGCTCGGAATAGCCCTGGCACCACAGCAGGTCGGAGTTCAGCATCGGCGGCAGGTGGCGCGCCTTCTGCTCGGCCGAGCCGTACTTCATGATCACCGGCGCGCACATCTTGGGGCCGAACGGCGAGGTGCCGGGGGCGCCGGCCTTCGCCATCTCCATCTCGAAGATGTACTTCTGCGTCGTGGTGAAGCCCGGTCCGCCGAATTCCTTCGGCCAGCCGGTGCACAGCCAGCCCTTCTTCGCCAGCCGCTTCTGCCAGTCGATCAGGCGCTCCCTGGACATATAGGCGTTCCGGCCAACCTTCATCTCACCCACGATCTCGGGCGTCAGGTTCTCCTTCAGCCAGTCGCGCACTTCACTCTGGAAGGCGAGTTCTTCCTTGCCGAACGTCAGGTCCATTGGAGGCTCCTTCTAGGGTCTGGAAGGTACCGCGCCGCTCGACAGCCAATCAAGACGTAGTGGAGAACGGCAGCCCCTCTCACCCGTCAAGGCTGGAAGGTCGTCTGATCCCCATGTGGACCCGCATCGCAACACTACACCGCGCATTCATGCCGTGCGTATGCAACGCATGCGATTATGGCGCTTTCATCTCTCTACCGATTGGGATTGCGACAAAGCACTCCTCATAGTATTATAGCATGACACCTGAATTAATCTTTTGGTAGAATATCGGCACGCACACGAGGGAGAGGCTGTGATTTTCCTCAGGATTTTATTGACCGTTTTCTGTGCGATTCTGCTCACGTCTTGTCAGGCGCTGCGCGAGGAAGCCGACCCAAACATCGTCAGCGTCAGGGGCGTAAAGCCAACCCTTGAGCAACTCAATATCACCAATACCACGACAGCGCAGAACGCTTTCGTCTACGATCTTTTCGAGAAAGCCGGTTATTCCGGAATAAAGCCTGGGACTACTCTTCCTCTTCCCCTGCGCGATCCGGGCTGGTCTCTGATCGCTGAGGCCGGCATCTACGAGATCAGTCGGCAATGCGATCAATATCTAGACGTCCTGTTCCACTTTAATCGCAATCAGCGTGCATTGCGGCAGGGATTGACGGCAACCGGTGCGGCCACCGCCACTATTCTGGGTCTAGCCAGCGTCGCGGCCGCGCCCATCGCGATCACGGCCGCTGCCTTCGGCCTCTCTGCCTCCCTGTTCGATGCCGGTGTCAATTCGGTGCTTTTCACCATCGAGCCGTCAGCGCTGCGCAATATCGTGAACAAGGGACGCAAAGGCTATCTCGACAATCTGAAAATGGACGAGATCAGTTCGCGGCCGCGAATGATGATCGCGCTGCAAGGCTACCTGGTTCAATGCTCACCGCCGGCCATCGAAGCGAATGTCAACAATGCGGCAAGTGGTGCTGATTCCGTAGCTTCCGCCGATTCAAAGACATCGCAGGATGCTGCGAAACTGGCAGCGCCTGCTGCCTCGTCGCTCATGCGCTCGACAGTCAAGGTCGACAAGCCGGCAGCCGCCACGCCACCACTCCCGACCTCCATCCGCGCAACGGGCGCCCTCGGATCGGAAGAAAACGTCAGCAAAGACGCGTTGCAGAGGGTTCAAAGGGCGCTCAACGTCGGTGTGGACGGCGACTTCGGCTCTTTTACCAGAAACGCCATCCGGGAATTCCAGCTCGGCTGGAATCGGCGAGACGGAGACCTATGGGGCGCGGACGAAGTGACTGGTGAACTGTCCCGGCGATCGGTCGACATGCTTCCTTATCTGTCTCCGATGCCTGCAATCTTCAGGACTCCTTTCGAGCGGGCCTTCCTGGGAAACATGGATGGGCCATCCAGTCAGCGCCTGACGCGCTTCGATGCCAATCGATTGAACGCGTTGATAGCAGTGGTCAGCGGCAACCCGGCCCCGCCGGGAGATACCCCGGAAGCGCTCGCGACAAAGATGCAGGCGTTGCGTTCTCTGCTTAACGCGGTCCGCGTGAAAGACAACATCTCACCGGCGAACGGCGGCGTGCTGGATGCGGCGCTCTACGACAAGCTGATCGCTCGATAGTCGAACCTGTCGATACGGGGATAACGGGTATGGGTACGTTCAAGGCGACAATCAAGACACCACTCTTGAGCAAGGCCGATAGCAATTCCACGCTCTTGGGCGACGTCGCCAAGGGGACGAAGTTCGTGGGAGAGTTGCGGGGGAACTTCATCAAGACCCGGATAGCAGCTATTTCGCCGACCGAAGGCTTCGTGAAGTTTCTTGGAGCCTCGGTCGAAGTGGTTCCGCTCCCCTCCCTCGCCGAGGAGGAATTCGGCGCCTTTTGCGACATGGTGACCCGAGTCGCTCGCGATTCGAAGGCGAACCGGGACTATCTGATGGCAGTGGCATACTGCGGCACCAACAACCTGACCGACTTCGGTCCTGAGGACTCGACCAAGGCTGGTCCGTTTCAGCTTGACGAAGTGCAATGGAAGGCAGCTATCGCTCCAGGCGGACCGGCAGAAAATCTTGGTTACAGAGAAGAAGACCGTCTGGACTGGACGCGTCAGCCCCGCGTTGCGGCGCTGCTCGCGGCGGACTGCGCCAACAAATTCGCGACTGTCCTCAAACGCCCTCCTACGTTCAGCGAACTCTATTTCTCCCAACGGATCGGCCCCGCCGCCTTCAATGCCCTGGCCAAGCCGCCGACGACGCTTTGCAAGGATGCATTTGTGGAGGCTGCTGCGCCAGGAAGCTATGCCGCGGAGCTGAAAGGCGGGAACAAGTCCATCGCCGAGGCGCTCGCCGATCTGAGGGCCAAGCTGATCGCCGCCCTTGCCAAAGCCCTCGAACTGATCGACCGGCAACCGCCCGAGGTCCGGTTTGCCCATCCGGAGGACCAGGATCCTGCTTGGCTCACGGTCGCTCGAGCAGAACTGAGCCTTGGCGTTTCGGAGACGACAGATCGCAAGAACTCTCCGCGCATTAAGGAATATCTGCAAAAGACACAGACCGACGATGCGAGTGACACGACGCCGTGGTGCGGCGCATTCGCCACTTTTTGCCTGAAGGTGTCAGGCGTTCCCAACATCGCAGACAGTGTCCAGACTCCCGCCTCGGCTGCTACGGACTGGTGGAAAGATCACTGGGGAGAGGAAGCCATGGGCGACGACGCCCATCGCATAGGAACCGTCGTGGTCTTGAAGCCGGACAATTCGCCGGGACACATGGGCTTCCTGGTCGAAGGATCCACTGCCGACACCATCCACCTCTTGGCTGGCAATCAAGGGGGCGGCGGCACTGGACCCGGTCGCGTGAGCATCGTTCCCTTTCCAGCAAGCAATGTCATCGCGCGCCGCTGGCTTTCCGCCCCGGTCCCGGAAAGCGACGTCAAGACGAGCAACGTCCAACCAACTGGCGACGATGCTAAGTTCGTCTTGAAGGCGCCGGGCATCATGCGCCGCTTGATGGACGACTTCCCCGGTCTGGCCATCCATCATGCTGCTGCGGTCCTTGGCAACATCGGACATGAATGCCGTGGCTTCCTTGATCTCCACCAGATCGGAATGCCTCCGGGAGAAGGTGGCCATGGTTGGTGCCAGTGGGACGGCAGTCGCCGCACCACGTTTCTGGATTGGGCAAGCAGCAAGGGTGGTTGGGAAAGCGACGAGGCAAACTACACTTTTCTGGTCTTTGAACTGAAGGGCACCGAGAAAGCCGCCTTCGCCAGTACGAGACAACAAGAAAATCTGGAGCGCGCCGTCGAAGTATTCGACAGAAAATTCGAGAGGTCTGGCAAGCCGGCCTGGCCGAGCAGAAAGCGATATGCTCGCCTTGCTCTGCAGGCATTCAACGTCAGTTGAGTCACCCCTCGTTTCGCATCCTCCTGGTCAACTCGCATCATGCGTGCGCTACCCTGTTCTCTAGCGCGTACAGCCCGCAGGTAGCCGATGTCCCCACCCGTCCAGCCCGTCGTCAGCGACGAGAAGCTCCCGGCCTCGGCCGAAATCGTGGTGATCGGCGCCGGCATCGCCGGCACCACCGCGGCCTACTGGCTGGCGAAAAAGGGCCACGAGGTCGCGCTGCTCGACAAGGGCGTGATCGGCGGCGAGCAGACCAGCCGGAACTGGGGCTGGTGCCGTCAGCAGCATCGCGATCTGCGGGAGCTGCCGCTGGCCATGAAGAGCCTGGAGATCTGGGGTGAACTGTCCCGCGAGTTGGGTTCGGAGACCGGCTTTCGCCGCACCGGCCTCACCTATGTCACCGATCGCCCGGACGATTTCGCACAGTGGGAGGCCTGGACGCTGGCGGCGCGCGAATACCAGATGCACAGCCGGGTGCTGAGCGGCGCCGAGGCCAGGGAACTCACGCCCGGCAGCACCGGCACGTGGATCGGCGGCGTGCATTCGCCGACCGATGGCCGCGCCGAGCCTTCGCTGGCCGGTCCGGCCATCGCCGAGGGCGCGCGCAGGCATGGCGCCACGCTTCATCAGAACTGTGCCGCCCGCGGCCTCGATCTCGCGGGCGGACGGGTGGCGGGCGTCATCACCGAGCACGGGATCGTCCGTACGCGGACCGTCCTGCTGGCCGGAGGCGCCTGGAGCTCCCTCTTCTGCCGTCGCCACGACCTGCGCCTGGCGCAGGCCAGCGTGCGCTCGACCTCGTTCGCCACGGTGGCGGCGCCCAAGGTCACCGACGGTGGCCTGTCGATGCCCGACGTCACGATCCGCCGCCGGCTCGACGGCGGCTACACGGTGGGGCTGGGCGGCCGTGGGCTCGTCGAACTGTCGCCGCAGGGCCTGCTCTACGCCCGCCAGTTCTGGCCGACCTTCAGGAAGCGCCGGACCGGGCTCACCTTCGGCATCGGACGCTCGTTCCTTGAAGGGCCGGAATCCTTCGCGAACTGGTCGTTCGACAAGGTCTCGCCGTTCGAGCGCCAGCGCACGCTCGACCCCGCCGCCGATCCCGTGCTGGTCGAGCGCGGCCTGACCCGGCTGGGCGACCATTATCCGGCACTGAAAGGACTGAAGGTGGCGCATGCCTGGGGCGGCCTGATCGATTCGACGCCCGACGGCATTCCGGTGATCTCGGCGGTGGATCCCCTGCCCGGCCTCTATCTCTCCACCGGCTATACCGGCCACGGCTTCGGCATCGGTCCCGGCGCCGGCCGCCTTGCCGCCGACCTCATCGCCGGCGACCCGCCCATCGTCGATCCCACGCCGTTCCGCTACAGCCGCATGATCGACGGCACCGATCTCGGCGCACCGGGGATGATGTAGCGCCACTCCTGTCATTCTGAGCGCAGCGAAGGATTTGACGCGGGCTACGGAGTCCGTCGGTCGCTCGGCAAGGTCCTTTGCCGAAGCGCTCAGGACGACAGAACGCGTCAGTTACGTCGTCCCGGTCGGCCCGTAGCCCGTGATCTGCAACACCACCGGCGTGTCGCGTGTCTCGGCGAAGTGCGGGTCGGACGGTGGCTCGGTGTAGAAGCTGCCGGGCGGCAGGGCCTTCAGCGCGTTGGCGTCGAGCACCTTGCCGTAGCCAAAGTACCAGGTCCGGAGATCACCGTGCCGATGCGGTCGTCGGGATGGGTGTGGGCGGCGATCCGCGTAGTGGCGGGAATGCGCAGCATGATCGTGTAGAGGCTGGGCTTGGTCGGATCGCCCTTGAGCACGATCGTCTGGATCGCAGCGATACCCGACGTGCCCGCCCCGGCAGAAGCGGCGGCCGAGAAATCGAACTCGGCCGGCGGCTTGCGCTGCTGGGTCGGCGGAGCGGCCTGCGCGCCCGTCGCGACCAGCGTCAGGAGTGCCGCGACAAGCGCTCGCTTCATACAACGAGGAATTTGCGCACGAGAGCGACGGTCGCCTCGGGGTTTTCTTCCATGATCCAGTGGCCGGCATTCGGCACGATGCCCTCGGTGACGTCGCTCGCGACAAAGCGCATGACGGCGGCCATCGTCGGTCCGAACGATTTCTCGCCGCCGATCGCCAGCACCGGCATGGCGAGCTTGGTCTCGGCGAAGCGCTTGTTGTCGATCTCGTCCTGGGCGAAAGCCGCGAACTGGGCGAAGCCGGCGCGCATGCCGCCGGGCTGGGCGTAGCGCGCGGCGTAGAACTCGCGCGCTTCCTCGCCGAATTTTGCCGGGTCGGCCGAGAATTCGTTCCAGAAGCGGTCGAGATAGATGCGCTCGCGCCCCTCGACCAGTCGTTCGGCGTCGGGGCCGCGAAAGTTGAAGTGCCAGAGCAGCGGGCTGCGCAGGATCTGCTCCCACGGGCCGATGCCGGGCAACGGCGCGTCGATGACGACGAGCCGTTCGGTGTCGTGGCGATACTGCGCGGCATAGGCGTAGGCCACCATGTTGCCGATATCGTGGGCCACGATCGTGGCGCGGCCCGCGCCCAGCGTCGACAGCAGCGTGCGCATATCCTGCGCCTGGGTTGCCTTGTCGTAACCCGAGTCGGGCTTGGACGAGAGGCCAAGCCCGCGCAGATCGGGCGCGATCACAGTTCGCTTGGCCATGAGCGCGGCGGCCAGAGGGCCCCACATCTCGCTGGTCTCGCCGTAACCATGAAGCAACAGGACCGCCGGTCCCTTGCCGCCTACCCAGACATGAATGTCCGCACCCTTCGTCGCGATCTGCTGCGCACGAAACCCGGCCGGCATGGCCGGTACGCTCGATTCGGTCATTCAACCGATGTGCGCCCGTCCCATGCCGATGTCGAGCGACAATGAGGCTTCAGGCGACCTTCTTGGCCAGATGCGGGAACATGGCCAGACGCGCCGCCTCGTCCATCTCCGCCTTGAAGCTGTGCCTGTCCTTCAGAGCGAGGGCACGCACCGCCGCTGGGCGCGCACCGATCTCGCCGAGGTGACGCTGCAGGTTGGGGAACTGCTTCGGCGCGTCAGGTCCCAGCACGAAGGGAATCAGGCGCGACCAGCCCCACACCGCCATGTCGACGATGCCGTAGGCGTCGCCGCACATGAACTGGTGCTTGCCCAGTCGCTCCTCGAGGATGCCCCAATGGCGCTGCGCCTCGAAGGTGTAACGGTTGACGGCGTATTCCTTGGGCTCGGGCGCGAAGTTGCGGAAATGAACGGCCTGGCCCGAATAGGGCCCGATGCCGCTCGCCACGAACATCAGCCACGACAGCATCTCGCCCCGCCCCTTCGACGTGGGAGCCGGCACGAACTTCCCCGTCTTCTCGGCGAGGTAGAGCAGGATCGCGTTGCTGTCGAACACCGTCTCGCCGTCGTCGACGATGGCCGGGACCTTGGCGTTGGGATTGATCGCCAGGAACGCCGGCGCGTGCTGCTCGCCCTTGCGGGAGTCGACCGGCACGAGTTCGTAGGGCAGGCCCATCTCTTCGAGGCAGAGCGCCACCTTCATCGGGTTCGGCGCCATGTTGTAGTAGAATTTGATCATTACATTCTCCGTCACTCGTTGTTCTTGACCATCGATCATCATTCCGGCTTGGCGCCGGATTTCTTGATGATGGGATCCCAGAAGGCCATCTGGTCATCATAGAACTTCTTGGCCTGCTCGGGTGTCGAATCGACCAGCTCGATGGCGAGCTCGTCGGCCTTCTTCATCATGTCGGGCTGCTTGAGCGCCTGGTTGAAGGCGGCATTCAACCTGTCGATGATCGGACGCGGCGTCTTGACCGGCGCATAGACCGCGTACCAGGTGTTGATCGCATAGTCGAAACCCGTCGCTTCCTTGATCGTCGGCACGTCGGGAAGCTGGGGCAGCCGCTTGTCGGAGGCGACGCCCAGCACCCGCACCTTCTTGCCGTCGATGAAGCCTTTGCTCGACTGCAGCGTGTCGATCTGGAAGCCGTGCCGGCCCGCGATCATGTCGACCATGCCGGGCGCCGAGCCGCGATAAGGGACATGCAGCGCGTCGCCGCCGGCACGGGTCGCGAACAGGTAACTCGCGAGATGGATCATCCCGCCATTGCCCGACGACGCGTAGGAATACTTGCCCGGATCCTTGCGCAGCATGTCGACGAGTTCGGACGTGCTCCTGGCGCCATCCATCGGCGCCAGAAGAATCAGCGGGACGCTGGCGACATAGGCGATGGCCGCCAGACCGTTCACCGGATCGTAGCCCAGTGCCTTGCCGTAGAGCGCCGGCGCCATCGCCATGGTCGAAGCGCTGAACAGGATCGTGTAGCCATCCGGTTTGGCGTCGGCGACCATCGCGGTGCCGATGTTGCCGGTGGCGCCAGGCTTGTTTTCGACCACCACCTGCTGGCCCAGGATCTCGGAGACTCGCGGCGCCAGCAGGCGTCCGACCACGTCGGTCGGCCCGCCGGCGGCAAACGCAATGACCATGCGGATCGGCTTGTCGGGATAGGTCTGCGCGGTGGCGGGCGTTGCCAGAACCGTGGCTGCGAGCGCCGTGAGCGCGCCCCGTCGTGTGAACTTCATTGTTTCCCCCTATTCCACTTTTGCGCCCGAGGCCTTCACGATGGGGCCCCACAGCGCCATCTGCTCCTCGTAGAACTTCTTAGAAGATGCCGGAGTCGATTCCACGAGATCGATTCCCATTCCCCGGGCCTTCTCGACCATGTCGGGATGCCGGATCGCCTGGTTAATGGCAGCATTCAGCCGCTCGACGATCGGCCGGGGCGTCCCGGCCGGCGCGAAGATGAGGTTCCAGGTGACGACCTCGATCGGGAAGCCCGCTTTCTCCTGCACCGTCGGCACGTCCGGCATCGAGGCCACGCGCCTGGCGGTGCAGACACCCAGGATTTGCAGGCGGCCGGCGTCGACGAAACTCTTGCTGCTGCCCAGGGTATCGATCTGGAAGGTATGCCGTCCGGCGAGCGTGTCCTGCATCGCCGGCGCCGAGCCCTTGTAGGGGACGTGCAACGCATCGCCGCCGGCACGTTGCGCAAACAGCAGGCTGCCCATATGGATCAGGCTGCCATTGCCCGGCGACGGATAGGAGTGCTTGCCGGGCTCCTTGCGCAGCACCGCGACCAGTTCCTCGATCGACCCGACGCCGCCCGGCGGTGCCACGATGATCATCGGAACGGTCGTGAAATGTCCGACCGCCTCCAGCCCCTTGATCGGATCGTAGGGCAGCTTGTCGTAGAGCGCGGGCACGATGCCCATGATCGAGCTGCCGACCAGCAGCGTGTAACCGTCCGGCTTGGCGTCGGCCACGATCTGCGAGGCGATGTTGCCGGCGACACCCGGCTTGTTGTCGACGACGAACTGCTGTCCGAGGATTTCCGTCAGCCGCTGCGCCAGCAATCGGCCTGCGATGTCGGTCGGCCCGCCGGGCGGGAATCCGATGACAAGCCGGATCGGCCGGTCGGGATAGGAGCCCTGAGCCCTTGCCCCCGCCGTCGAGGCTGCAAGTGCCATGCCGGCCGCCACTATTCGGCGCCGCCCGATGCCCGTCATTGTTTCCTCCGCTTTTGGCGGGAGTTTAGGGCGCTACAGGCGCCATGCAATGGAGGCCGGTCGCGTGGCGAACCTCGCCGACGCGCCGCCGGCCTGCTCGCAAATCCTGGGCGGACGCCAGCCATCTGCGTCATGTAAAGATGATCGGGCCGTCCATCTTGGCGGAGAAACCATGGGTGATTGACGTGACCGAACCACGAAAGACGCCGGTCGACGATGCCTCGCTGTCGGAATTGCAGGAGGCTTTGGCGCAGGGCCTGGTCACCTCGAGCGACCTGACCAGGGCCTATCTGGCCCGTATCGAGGCCTATGACCGGCAGGGGCCGGGCCTGAACTCGGTGCGGGTGACCAATCCTGACGCGCTTTCGATTGCCGCGGGCCTCGATGCCGTGAAACCGTCGGTACGGCAGCCGCTCGCGGGCCTGCCGATCCTGGTGAAGGACAATATCGCCACCGGCGACCAGCAGCCTACGACAGCAGGCTCCCTTGCCCTTGAGAATGCCCACGCCAAAGACGATGCGCCCGTGGTCAAGAGACTGCGCGACGCCGGCGCGGTCATCCTGGGCAAGGCCAATCTCACGGAGTTCGCCAACATCCTCGCGATCGGCATGCCCTCGGGCTACAGCTCGATCGCCGGCTACGTCAGGAACCCCTACTCGCCCCGGCTGATGGTCGACCAGGCGCCGGTGGTGCTGCCGGGTGGATCGAGTGCCGGGTCGGCCGTCGCGGTTGCCGCGGGCCTGTGCGCCGCGGCGATCGGCACCGAAACTTCGGGCTCGCTGCTCAGCCCTGCCACCCAGAACGGCCTCGTCACCGTGAAGCCGACGGTCGGCCTGATCAGCCGCAGCGGCATCATCCCGATCTCGCACAGCCAGGACACGGCCGGCCCGCTGACCCGCACAGTGCGCGACTCCGCGATCTTGCTGAACGTGCTGGCGGCGCGCGATCCCGACGATCCGGCGACGCACCTCCTGCAGCGGCCGGAAGACTACACCGCCGGGCTCGACAGGGACGGCTTGAAGGGTGCCCGCATCGGCGTCCCGAGCGATCCGGCCGATCCCCTCAACGATCCGTTCTTTGGACCGCTGTCTCCCCGCGCAAAGGCGGTGATGGCGCAGGCGATCGAGGCTCTGGAAGACCTCGGCGCCACGATCGTCCGCGCCGCCATCCCGGCGATAGGCTGGATCGGCGGACCGGGCACGACCATGCCGGTGCTCACTCGCAATCCGCTCAGTCCCCTCAAGGGCACGCCCGGCAGCGCGTCCGTCGTCTTCCTCTACGAGCTCAAGCGCGACCTCAACCTCTACCTGCGCGACTGGGCAACCCGCACCCAGATGAAGACGATGGCCGACGTCATCGCGTTCAATACGGAAAACGCCGACACGGCGCTGCGCTACGGGCAGGACCTGTTCCTGGCCGCGGAAGCCACCCGGGGTGACCTCTCGGAACTGGAATACAGGTCGGCGCGCGCCATGGACCTGATGGCCGCCCAGGAACGCGGCATGGATGCCTACATGACCGGGCACAGGCTCGACGCCGTGGTGTTTCCCGGCGCCAGCGGTTCCGCCATTGCCGCCAAGCCGGGCTATCCCAGCGTGCAGGTGCCGGCCGGCTTCATCTCGGGCGTGGGCAAGACCGAAACGCCCGACTATCCGCTGGGCCTCACCTTCGCCGGCCGCGCCTGGAGCGAGGCCACGCTGCTGCGGTTCGCCTATGCCTTCGAGCAGGCCACCAAGGCACGCCGCCCGCCGCCAGATCTGCCGGCGTTGTAGAGCTAAACCGCGATCACCACGCCGTCATGGCCCGGATCGGCGCCGCCATCGAGGCCGTCCTCGTGGATGCGGATGCCGTGGACGGCGGCGAAGCCGAAGCCGTAGGGGCTGCGGACGACAGGATAGCCCTGCCCCTGCAACTCGCGCTCGACCCGTCCCTGGATCCGGTTGGAGATGTCGATCGTGTCCGAGGTCGCCGAGAAGCGCGGCGCGCTCACCGCCTCGACCATCGTCATGTTGAAATCGAGCGCGTTCAGGATCACGTGCAGCACGCCCATGGCGATCTGCGTGGCACCGGGCGCGCCGATGATCAGGTGCGGCTTGCCGTCCTTGAAGATGATCGACGGCACGACCGAGCTGAAGCGTGCCTTGCCCGGCGCGATCGAGCCGGCGCGGCCCGGGCGCGGATCGAACACGCCCATGCAACCATTATACATGAAGCCCAGGCCCGGCGTGATCACGCCCGAGGGCATGCCCAGCGAATGGGTCATGGTGAAACAGTTGCCGTCCTTGTCGAGGACGGAGATGTGCGTGGTGTCCTTCGACACCGCGCCCGAGTTGAGGCGCGTCACGCTGGCCTTCTCGCCGCGCGCGATCTCGCCCGCCATCGCCTTGGCATAGGTCTTCGACGTCAGCTCTCCGACCGGCACGGTGACGAACCTCGGATCGCCGACCCTGGCGTCCTTGTCGATCGTCGCCCGCTTCATCGCCTCGGCCACGATGCGCAGATGCTCCGAGGAGCCGTGTTCGAGCGCGCCGATGTCGAAGTTCTCGAGGATGTTCAGCATCTCGATCAGCATCACGCCGCCGCCCGGCGGCTGGTTGGTCGAGACCCTGTAGCCGCGATAGTCGCCCCACAGCGGCGCATTGCGGACGGTCTTCCACGCCTCGAGGTCCGCGATCGACAGCAGCGCGCCGTTCTTCTTCATGTCCTCGGCGATCGCCTGTGCGATCTCGCCGGAATAGAAGACGTCGGCGCCGCCCGTGGCGATGGCGCGCAGGGTCTGGCCGTAGTCGCGGTTGACCACCCTGTCGCCGACCCGCTTCGGCACGCCGTCGGGTCGGCAGTAGAGCGCGCGCGCCGCCGGCGTGAAGCCGGTCCGTTCGAAGTTCGGGGCGCGGCCGAAGGCGCCGTCGTCGGCCCACCAGAAATGGACGTGCGGCCGCACGGTCCAGCCGTTCTCGGCCCAGTGGATGGCCGGCTCGACGATGCGCGACCACGGCAGGCTGCCGTGCTCCCGGTGTGCGTCGTAGTACATCTTGAGGTTCGCCGGGGCGCAGATCGACTGGTAGCCGATGTCGTTCACCCTTCCCTTCAGGATGAAGCCGTAGCCGTCGCGCGCCTCGCTCTCGATCAGGTTGGCCCACATGTCTGGCCGCGCGGCGAGCGGCGCCGGCGCATGGGCGTCGATATAGCCGTGGAAATTCTTGCCCGGCATGTAGATGCCGCACGAGCCGAAGCCCGCGATGCCGCACATCTGCGGATCGACCACGCCCTGTACGAGCGCACAGGCAATGCCCGCATCGACGGCATTGCCGCCCTCGCGCAGCACGTCCGCACCGGCCTCCGTCGGCTCGGGCTGCGGGGCCACGATCATCGCCTGCTTGCTGTATCGCACGTCGCTTCCTCCAACTTCTTGTTGGTACGACTCAATCCCAACCGTTGCGCTTGCGCAATATCGCGGTCGAGGGTGCGAGCGCCAGTCCCTTGCCCGGCACCGTGGGCAGCCACTCAGCGAGGGCCTGCAGCGTGGCGTCGTGCGGATGGCCGATCGCCACGACGAAGCCCTGCCGCCGGGCCACCGCCTCCGTCTCGGCCAGCTTGCGCCGCACCGCCTCCACGGTCTCCTCGTCGTCGAGGAAGACGTGGCGCACAATGGATGGAACGCCCAATTCCTGCGCCGTCTGGTCACCGACCGATTGCGGGCTCGTGCGCGAGTCGAGGAACATCAGGCCCCGTGGCTTGAGCTGGCGCATCACCAGCTCCATGTCCGGACGGTTGGCCGTGAAACGGCTGCCCATGTGATTGTTGATGCCGACATAGCCGCCGAAACTCTCCAGTGCGATCAGCAATTTCTGGCGCAGCTCGGCATCGGACATCGACACCATCAGGGCGCCCGGTCCGGGATCGTTGCGGCCGTTCGGTTCCATCGGCATGTGCAGCATCAGCTCATGTCCCCGCGCCCGCGCGGCGCGCGCCTGCTCGGGCAGGTCTTTGGCATAGGGCAGGAACGACATCGTCATCGGACCTGGCAGTTCCCACGCCCGTCGGGAGCGCGCGCGGTCGAGCCCGACATCGTCGATCACGATCGCGACCAGCGGCTTGCTCTTGAGGTCGCGGAATGGCAGGGCGTTGCGACGCCATGTCTGTTCCGCCGAGAAAGCCACGGCGACCGGTTTCGCGCGCGGCTTTTCCTCCACGTTCGGCGTCGGTCTGCCGGGGTCGGCCTCGGAATATTTCGGAAAGTCCGGCAGGTCCTCGATACGCGCGTATCTGGCTTCGGGCACCGACGGCGTCGACGACGTGCTACGCTTCATTTCCTCCAGCGTGTCGCGCGCGACTTGCTCGCTGTCCCCCCAATCGAGGCGCTGCGCGAGCCAGTATCCGGCGAACAGGCTGCCGACGAACATCGCGATCACGGTGACGATGAGGGAGTGCCAGCGATGGGCGGCAATCCATGAAGAAGGCCCGTCGAAACGGGCGCGCAGGCGAGCGGCGAAGCCGGGCAGCCGCTTCGGACTCCTTCTGTTCGCCTTCCCGCTTCTGTTCTTCCTCGACGCCATCTGAGGGTTATGCCCTAAGCTCTTGCGTCAGGCCACTATTTGGCCTCAGTTCAGCCCGGCGAGCGACTTCATCACCCGGATGTCGGATTCGCCGGACCGGCCGCTTTCGCGACGGAAGCCGAGCTGCTTTGCGAGATCGAGCATCCTGCGATTTTCGCGCAGCACATGGCCCACCACGCGCTTGATCCCGCGGGACCGGCCGTAGAGCAGCACATGGTTCAGCAGCAACTCGCCATAGCCGCGGCCCTGACGATCCGACGCAACGGTCAAGGCAAACTCGGCCTGCTGGAAATCGGGATCGGCGACCAGTCGTCCGACGCCGATCATGTCCTTCCCGTCGAGCAGCACGAACGCCATCTCGCGGTCGTAGTCGATCTGCGTCAGCCGGGCCGCGAGTTCGTGGCTGAGTTCGCGCATGGGCCCGAAGAAGCGCATGCGCACGTCCTCGGGCGTCAGGCGGCGCGTGAAGGCCTGGAGCATCGGCTCGTCGTCCGGCCGGATCGGACGGATGCGCAGCTTCTCGTCGCCATGCTCGATCTCGGCCTCGAGCTCCACCGGATAGGGCCGGATGGCGAAGCGCGCCGCCCGCTCCTGCCCCTTCTTCGGGTGCTTCACGACGATGCGCGCGTCGAGTGCGATCACCCCGTCGGCATCGACCAGCAGAGGATTGATGTCGAGTTCGGCGATCTCGCCGACATCGGCGATGAGTTGCGACAGGCGCACCATGGCGGCACCCACGGCGGCCCTGTCGGCCGGCGCGCGATCGCGATAGCCGCGCAGCAGGCGATCGACGCGGGTACGGCTCAGCGCATCCTCCGCCAGCACCGGATCGAGCGGCGGCAAGGCCAGCGCCTTGTCGTCGATCACCTCGGCTGCCACGCCGCCATGTCCGACCAGCAGAATGGGTCCGAACACGGGATCCTCCGCGGCGCCCAGGATCAGCTCGACGGCGTGCGGCCGGCGAATCATCGGCTGCACCACGAAGCCGTCGATCCGGGCCTTGTTGGCGACGACCAGGATCTTGCCGGTCATCTCGCGAACCGCGTCGAGCACGGCCTGCTCGGACGCCAGGTCGAGGGCAACACCGCCGACATCGGTCTTGTGGGTGATGTCGCGCGACAGCACCTTGACCGCGACGGGAAATCCAATGCGCACCGCGGCGGCGGCGGCCTCGGCGGCGTCGCGCACGATCTCGGTCGCCACGACCGGGATGCCGTAGGCCGCCAGCACCCGCTTGGCTTCCGGCTCGGTGAGCACACTGCGCTTCTCCGCCAGCGCCCCGTGCACGATCGAGCGCACGAGCGCGGTGTCGGAACGCGCCTCGGGCACGGAGGGCGGCGTGCGCTGCAGCGCGCGCTGGCCGCGGCGATATTCGACGATGTGCATGAAGCCGCGGACGGCGCGCAGCGGCGTATCGTAGGCCGGGATGCCCGCCTCGTGCAGCACGTCGCGACCGGCTTGCGCCTCGGGGCCGCCGATCCAGCAGCCGATCACCGGCACGACCTTGCGGCCGGCCGCACCGGCGATGGCGCGCGCAGCGTCGACCGACGAGGTCAGAGACGTCGGTACGTTCATGACCAGCACCGCGCCCACGCCGCGATCGTCGGCGAGCCCGTCGAGGGCGGCGGCATAGCGTTCCCCGTCGGCATCGCCCACGATGTCGACCGGGTTGGCGCGCGACCATCCCTTCGACATGCGCTTGTCGAGTTGCCCGATGGTGCGCGGCAGCAGGGTGGCGAGTTCGCCGCCCTCGTCGATCAGCAGGTCGGTCGCAATGATGCCGGCGCCCCCGCCGTTGGTCAGGATCGCCAGCCGTTCGGTGCGCGGGGCGATGCTGTGGCCCAGTGTTTCGGCCGCATCGAACAGCTCGCCGAGGCCCAGCACGCGCACGAGGCCCGCACGCGCGAACGCGGCGTCATAGACCGCGGCCGAGCCTGCCATCGAGCCGGTGTGCGAGGCCGTTGCCTGGGCGGCCGCGGCATGCCGCCCGCCCTTCAGCACGATCACCGGCTTGATGCGCGCCACCCCGCGCGCCGCCGACATGAACTTGCGTGCCTGGGTGATGCCCTCGACATACAGCAGCACCGCGCGCGTTTCCGAGTCGCGTGCCAGCATGTCGAGCACGTCGCCGAAATCGACATCGGCCATGTCGCCCATCGAGATCAGGTGCGAGAAGCCGATGCCCTGTGCCACGCCCCAGTCGGCAAGGCCCGCCAGAACGGCGCCCGACTGCGCCACCGCCGCGATGCGCCCGCTCTTGAGGCGCTTCGGCCCGAAGCTCGCGTTGAGGCCGAGGCCGGGGGCCGCGTAGCCGATGCAGTTCGGCCCGATGATGCGCAGGAGGTAGGGCTTGGCCGCCCGCAGCAGCCGCTGCCGCCAGCGAACGTTCTCGGCCGCTGCGTCGGGGCCGCTGCCGGGGCCTGCGCTGATCACCACGGCGGCGTGCGTCCCGGCCTCGCCCAGTTCCACGATGAGGCGGGGGATCGTCTCGGCCGGCGTCATGATCACGGCGAGGTCGGCCGGCTCCGGCAGGTCCGACACTCTGCGAAAGGCCGTGCGGCCCGCGATCGTGCCACCCTTGCGGTTGACGAGGTGGATCTCGCCTTTGAATCCACCGGTCAGCAGATTGTGCGTAACGGCGGCGCCGACCGAGCCGGGGCGCTCGCTCGCACCGATCGCGACGACCGATTTCGGCGCCATGAGCTTGTCGAGATTGCGAGTGGACATGCCCCTAGAAGAGCGCGGGACCGTTCATCAGCACAAGGCCCGAGACGATCACGATTGCCGCAGCCACGCGACGGCCGCCGAACGGCTCGCCCAGCACCAGCGTGCCGATCAGCGCGCCGAACAGCACGGACGTCTCGCGCAAGGCCGCAATATGGGCCATCGGGCCCAGCACCAGGGCATAGATGGCGATGCCGTAGCCGGTATTGGCGATCAGCCCGCCTCCCACACCGCGATACCAGGTCCTTTTCATGTGGGTCCAAACGGTCGCCGGCCGCTTCCAGACGGCCAGCACCAGCAGCCACGGCCCCTCGAGCACGGCCAGCCAGCCGATATAGGAGAGGCGATGCTCGAAGGTCGGGCCGGCAGCGCGCACACCCAGCCCGTCCGAGATGATGTAGCCCGCGATAGTGATGCCGGTCAGCACGGCGAACACTGTTGCAAGCCCGTGACGGCTGCCCGGCTTCGGCACGACGTTCCTGAGCGGCATGGCGAGCGCCACGAGGCCGAAGCTCAGCAGCAGCAGCACACCCGCAATGTCCTGCGTCCTGAGGTGCTCTCCGATGAAGCGTCCCGAGACCAGCGCCACCAGCAGCGGTCCCAGGCCGCGCGCGATCAGATAGGTGTGGCTGAGATCGCCGTAGGAATAGGCCTTCAGCAGAAAGTAATAGTAGGCCATATGGATGGTGACCGAGAGAAGCAGATACTTCCACGCGCCCGGCTCGATCATCGGCACGAAGGGCACGATGCAGAGCCCCATCACCGTGCCGGTCGCCATGATCAGGCCGAACGTCGCCAGCCTGTCCGACTGATCCGACTTCAGAATGGCGTTCCAGGTGGCATGCATCAACGCTGCCGCCAGCAGCAGCGCGATGATCAGAGGCTCGACGACCAAGGGGGCAACTTTCTTCTTGTTGCCCTCACCCTACGCTCGTGGCCAAGATCGCTACAAGGGCGGAAACAAGAAGCGAGGCATGCGATGACGGTCGAAGCGTACAAGGCGGCGCGTGAATTCCTGCTGACCAGCCGCGGCGACTATGAGACGGCCTATCGCGATTTCCGCTGGCCGCAGATGGAGCGTTTCAACTGGGCGCTCGACTGGTTCGACGGCGAGCTGGCGCGCGGCGAGCTGGCCAACCGGCCGGCTCTCGAGATCGTCGGCGACGGCGCGGCCAGCCTCACCTTCGCCGAGCTGTCGCAACGCTCCAACCGCGTCGCCAACGGATTGCGGGCACTGGGTGTCAAGCGCGGCGACCGCATGCTGCTGATGCTGGGCAACGTGGCGCCGCTTTGGGAAGTGATGCTCGCCGCGATGAAGCTCGGCGCCGTCGTCATCCCGGCAACCACGCTGCTGACGCCGGTCGATCTCGCCGACCGCTTCGAGCGCGGCCGGGCCCGCCATGTCGTGGCCGCCGCCGGCGAGGCGGCGAAGTTCGACGGTTTGGATCCCTCGCTGACGCGCATCGCGGTGGGCGACGCCCCCGCCGGCTGGCATGCCTACTCGAAACTGCTCGATCATCCCGCCGAGTTCACGCCGGACGGGCCGACACAGGCCGACGATCCGATGCTGCTCTACTTCACGTCGGGCACCACGGCGAAGCCCAAGCTCGTGCTGCATTCCCATCGCAGTTACCCGGTGGGCCATCTCACGACGGTCTTCGTGCTGGGCCTGCGGCCGGGCGACGTGCACCTCAACATCTCGTCGCCGGGCTGGGCCAAGCACGCCTGGAGTTGCTTCTTCGCGCCGTGGATCGCCGGTGCCACGATCTTCATCGCCAACCAGCCGCGCTTCAACGCGCGCTATCTGCTGGACGCCATCGTCGCCAACCAGGTCACCACGCTTTGCGCGCCGCCGACCGTTTGGCGCATGCTGATCCAGGAAGACCTCAAATCGTGCAAGACCTCGTTGCGCGAAGTGCTGGCCGCCGGCGAGCCGCTGAACCCCGAAGTGATCGAGCAGGTCGAGAAGGCCTGGGGTCTCACCATCCGAGATTTCTACGGCCAGACCGAGACCACCACCCAGGTCGGCAATCCGCCCGGCCAGCCGATCAAGCCCGGCTCGATGGGCCGCCCCCTGCCCGGCTACAGGATCCGCCTGCTCGACGCCGACGACAAGGACGCCGGGGAAGGCGAAATCTGCATCGACCTCGCGGAACGTCCGGCGGCGCTGATGCAGGGCTACCAGCAGGAGGACGGCTCGATCGCGGCGCTCACGGGTGCGGTCTATCGTACCGGCGATGTCGCCTCGCGCGATGCCGAAGGCTACCTCACCTATGTCGGCCGCGCCGACGACGTGTTCAAGGCGTCGGACTACCGGATCAGCCCGTTCGAACTCGAAAGCGTGCTGATCGAACATCCCGCCGTGGCCGAGGCCGCCGTGGTGCCCGCGCCCGACGCCATGCGCCTGGCGGTGCCGAAGGCCTACATAACCCTCACCGCCAGCGGCAGACCCGACCGCGCCACCGCGCTCTCGATCTTCCAGCACCTGCGCGGCCGCCTCGCCCCTTTCAAGCGCGTCCGCCGCCTGGAATTCGCCGAGCTGCCCAAGACCATCTCCGGCAAGATCCGCCGCGTCGAGCTGCGCCGCGACGAGGAAAAACGGGCGGCCGACAACCAGCGCGGGCCCGGCGAATTCCGGGAGGAGGATTTCCCGGAGCTGGCGAAGTGAGGCGAAAGGTCCCTCGCTGCGCTCGGGATGACAATTTTGGTGAGCGTGACGCAGTGCGCCGATGAAGAAAACGCTGTCATCCCGAGCGCAGCGAGGGACCTTTAGAGGCCTATGAGAGCGGGCTGCAGCCCGCTACTATCCCTCCCATGCTCCTCCTGATCGATAACTACGACAGCTTCACCTACAACCTCGTTCACTTCCTGGGCGACCTCGGCGCGCGCTGCGTCGTGCATCGCAACGACCAGATCACGGTCGACGAGGCGCTGGCCCTGAAGCCGGCCGGCATCGTGCTATCGCCCGGCCCGTGCACGCCCAACGAGGCCGGCATCTGCATGGACCTGATCCGTGCCGCAGCGAAGGAACAGGTGCCGCTGTTCGGCGTCTGCCTCGGTCACCAGGCGATCGGCCAGGTGTTCGGCAGTCATGTCGTTCGGGCGCCCGCGCCGATGCATGGCAAGCTGTCGGCCATCGACCACAGGAACCAGAGCGTGTTCGAGGACGTGCCCTCGCCGTTCCAGGCGACGCGTTACCATTCGCTGATCGTCGACCGGAAGGATTTCCCCAAGGACCTCGAGGTGACGGCCGAAACCGGCGACATCATCATGGGCCTGCGCCACAAGACGCTGCCGATCCACGGCGTGCAGTTCCACCCCGAGAGCATCGCGTCGGAGCACGGCCACAAGATCCTCGAGAACTTCCTCAAGATCGCGGGCGACCATCCGAGCCAGCAGAACAAGAAGGCGGCGTAAGCGCCTGCAACAAACACATTGTCATCCCGAGCGTAGCGAGGGACCTTTCCCCGGTGCCCGCAAGGGTCCCTCGCTACGCTCGGGATGACATCTATGCTTGATCGGCGATCCCTCGTCACATTGCTCGCAGCTTCAAGCGTCGCGCCTTCAGCTTTCGCGCAGGCGTGGCCCGCCAAACCCATCCGCATCATCGTGCCGTTTCCGGCCGGCCAGGCGACCGACATCCTGGCGCGCATGATGGCCGAGCAGCTGACCAGGGCGCTGGGACAGCAGGTGATCGCCGAGAACCGGCCCGGCGCCGGCGGACAGATCGGCGCCGACGTCGCGGCCAAGGCTGCGCCCGACGGCTACACCCTGCTGATGGTGACGATCTCGACGCATGGAATCGGCCCGGCGCTCTATCCGAAGCTGCCATATGACCCGCAGAAGGATTTCGCGCCGATCGCCAATATCGGGCTGACGCCACAGGTGCTGATGACCAGCCTGAAGAGCGGCATCACCTCGGTGGCCGATCTCGTGGCCAAGGCGAAGGCCGGCGCCGATCTCAACTACGGCTCCTCGGGCAACGGCTCGGCCAGCCACCTCGCGGTCGAGATGCTGAAGAGCGCGGCCGGCATCAAGCTCACGCACGTGCCGTTCAAGGGCAATGCCGAGGCCCAGCTGGCGTTGCAGAGCGGCGACATCCAGCTCCTCTCCGACGCGGTCCCCGGCGCGGTCGGTCCGGTGAGATCCGGCAAGGTGAAGGCGATCGGGATCGCCGACGAGCGCCGCTCGCCGTTCCTGCCCGACCTGCCGACGGTCGCCGAACAGGGCCTCTACGGCGTCGTCGCCGTGGGCTGGATCGGCCTCTCCGCACCCGCGAAGACGCCCGAGCCGATCCTCGACAAACTGAGCGCCGAGGTCATGCGCATGCTGAAGGATCCCGAGGTGCTGGAGAAGATGAAGAGCCTGTCCTTCGTGCCGGCCAAGGAGTCGCGCCAGGAGTTCGAGGCCTACATCGCCATCGAGAACACCAAGTGGCGCAAGATCATCCAGGACGCCGGCGTCAAGATCGAGTAACGACGCGGGGTGAGTCTGCCTGAGAGAAAATTGTTTTACTTCAACTTCCTACAGGGTTTTCTTCACGTAAAATCTGCGGCGTGGCCGCTACCGGGCCGGCAGGTCGTCGACTAGGGCGCGACGCCGAAGCCCGCACGCTGGATCGCCTTGGTGATCGCCGGGACGTCGGCTTCCGCCGGGAGACGCATCTCGCCGCTTTTGAGATCGACCGACAGAGGCGCCGTTCCGGCTCCCGTGGCGGCACGCGAGACGGCCTTGACGCAGCCGGCGCAATCCATGCCGGTGACCTTGAGGATGAGTTCTTGAGCCATGTGATATAGCTTCGCGCCCGCCGGCCGAACCGGCAAGCGGTAAAACAACACGGGGTTCCGGTGAGCGGCGACATCGACGATTTTCGCGGCCTTCTGGCCAAGGTGGGCAATGGCCAGGCGCTGGGCATCGACGAGGCCGAGCGCGCCTTCGACATCATGACCTCGGGCGACGCGACCCCGGCGCAGATGGGCGCCTTCCTGATGGGCCTGAAAGTGCGGGGCGAGACGGCCGAGGAGCTGGCCGGCGGCGCGCGGGCACTGCGGGCCAAGGTCCTGCGCGTGCGGGCCCCCGAGGGCGCCATCGACATCGTGGGCACCGGCGGCGACCAACACGGCACCTACAACGTCTCCTCCTGCTCGGCCTTCGTCGTGGCGGGTGCAGGCATCCCGGTGGCCAAGCACGGCAACCGCGCCTTCACCTCCAAGTCCGGTGCGGCCGACGTGCTGTCGGCCCTGGGCATCGGCCTCGAAGTGCCGATCGAGGCGCTGGAGCAGGCGCTGGTCGAAGCCAAGGTCTGTTTCCTGATGGCGCCGCGCCATCACAGCGCCATGCGCAACGTCGCCGGCCCGCGCGTCGAGCTGGCGCCGTCGCGCACCATCTTCAACCTGCTCGGCCCGATGTCCAACCCCGCTTTGGTGAAGCGCCAGCTGGTGGGCGTGTTCGACCGCCGCTGGCTGAAGCCGGTCGCGCAGGCGCTGGGCCAGCTCGGGCTGGAGCGCGCGCTGGTGGTGCACGGCCAGGACGGCATGGACGAACTCACCACCACGACGACGAGCTGGGCGGCGTCCCTCGACGGCGGCAAGGTCACCGAGATCGAGATCGCGCCCGAGGAGATCGGCGTGAAGCGCGCGACGCTGGCGGAGCTGAAGGGCGGCGATCCGGCCCACAATGCCGAGGCGATCGTTGCGCTGCTGGACGGTGCGAAGAACGCCTTTCGCGACATCGTGATACTGAACAGCGCCGCCGCGATCATGGTCGCGGGCCAGGCCAGGGACCTGAAGGAAGGCGCGGCACTCGCCGCCCAGTCGATCGACAGTGGCAGGGCCAAGGCCGCGCTGGAGACGTTGAAGAGGATTTGCGCATGAGCGACACGCTCGACAGGATCGTTGCCGACAAGCGGCGCCACGTGGCCGGGCGCATGTCGCAGCGCTCGCTCAGGGTCGTCGAGAACCTGGCCCGCGACACCGATTCGCCGCGCGGCTTCGCCAGGGCGCTCAAGGCCACGATCGCGGATGGCCGCTACGGTCTGATCGCCGAGATCAAGAAGGCCTCGCCCAGCAAGGGCCTGATCCGCGAAGACTTCGACCCGCCTTCCCTCGCCCTCGCCTACGAGCGCGGCGGCGCCACCTGCCTGTCGATCCTGACCGACCAGCCCTACTTCCAGGGCAGGGACGAGTTCCTGACCCAGGCGCGCGCGGCGGTGAAGCTGCCGGTGCTGCGCAAGGATTTCATGATCGATCCCTACCAGGTGCCGGAGGCCCGTGCGCTGGGTGCCGACTGCATCCTCCTGATCATGGCCTGCCTCGACGACGCGATGGCCGCCGAACTGGCGAAACTCGCGCACAAATGGGGCATGGACGTTCTGGTCGAGGTGCATGACGCTCCCGAACTAGAACGTGCGCTGAAGGTCGATGCCGACCTGATCGGCGTCAACAACCGCAACCTCAAGACGCTCGCCGTCGATCTCGCGACGACCGAGAAACTGGCGCCGCTCGTGCCGAAGGATCGCGTGCTGGTGGCCGAGAGCGGCCTTGGCTCTCCCGCCGATCTCGCCCGCATGGCCAGGGTCGGCGCCTCGGCGTTCCTGATCGGCGAGAGCTTCATGCGCAAGCCCGACGTCGAGACGGCGGTGCGCGAGATGCTGGTGCGCGAGGCGGCATGAAGCGGGCGGGCATGAAGCGAGGGGCGGCGCTCACCCATTTCGACGAGGGCGGCAATGCCCGCATGGTCGATGTCGGCGACAAGGAGATCACCGAGCGCGTCGCTGTGGCCCGCGCCAGCGTCACCATGCAGGCAGCCACACTCAGGCTGATTCGCGACAAGAAGGCCAAGAAGGGCGACGTGCTGGCGGTGGCGCAGCTCGCCGGCATCATGGCGGCCAAGAAGACCCCGGACCTGATACCGCTCTGCCATCCGCTCGCCCTGTCGTCGGTCGACGTGAAATTGTCGCTCGACCCCAAGCGCAAGGCCGTCGACATCGAGGCGACCTGCAAGCTGAAGGGCCGCACCGGCGTCGAGATGGAGGCGCTGACGGCTGCCTCCGTGGCCGCCCTCACCGTCTACGACATGTGCAAGGCGGTCGACCGCGGCATGGTGATCTCCGAGGTGAAGCTCCTCCACAAGTCGGGCGGCAAGTCGGGCACGTGGAATGGCTGAGCATTGGAGCGCGCAACTCCAGTTGCGCTCAAGCATCATCGCAACGAGAGAATATGATGCGCCACTGGAGTGGCGCGCTCCAATGAGGGCGATGTCATGTTAAGCGTCCGTGACGCCCATGCCCGCGTGATCGCGGCCTTCGAAGCCCTGCCCTCGGAAACGGTGTCCGTCGCAGAGGCGGCCGGCCGCGTGCTGGCGGTATCGCCCAAGGCGCGGCTGACGCAGCCGCCGGCGGATCTCTCGGCAATGGACGGCTACGCCGTGCGGGCCGCCGACGTGCCCGCCGTGCCGATGGTGCTCACCCTGGCTGGCCAGGCGCCGGCCGGCGGTTCCTACGACCGGGCGCTGAAGCCCGGCGAGGCCGTGCGCATCTTCACCGGCGGCCCTCTTCCGATGGGCGCCGATTCGATCGTGATCCAGGAAGACACCGAGGCCGACGGGCCAAAGATTACCATCCTTGAGGCGCCTCGGCTGGGTCGCCACGTCCGCAAGGCAGGTCTCGACTTCAGCGCGGGCGACCAGCCGCTCGCGACCGGCCGCACCCTCACCACCCGCGACGTGGCGCTGGCGGCGGCGATGAACCATCCCTGGCTCTCCGTCCATCGCAAGCCGAGGATCGCGATCCTCTCGACCGGTGATGAGCTCGTGATGCCGGGCGAGCCGGTCGGGCGGAACCAGATCGTGTCCTCCTCGGGCATCGCCGTCGCCGCCCTTGTGCGCGGCTGGGGCGGTGAGCCCACCCTGTTCGACATCGTGCGCGACGATGCCCGCCTGATCGAGAATTGCATCGCTGCCGGCGCCCAGCACGACCTGCTCATCACCCTGGGCGGCGCCTCGGTCGGCGACCACGATCTCGTCCAGGGCGCGTTGAAGGCTCAAGGCTTCGACATGGATTTCTGGAAGATCGCGATGCGCCCGGGCAAGCCGCTGATGTTCGCCGCCAGAGACCGCGCCCGTGTGCTCGGCCTGCCGGGCAATCCCGTCTCGACCATGGTCTGCGCGCTCCTGTTCCTGAAGCCCGCGATGGAGCGGATGCTGGCCCAGCCGGGCGATCTCGTGCGGACCCAGCCGGCCCGCCTCGCCGTCGACGTGAAGGCGAATGACCAGCGCGAGGACTATGTCCGCTCTCGCCTCGCCCACGGGGTTGACGGCAGCCTCATCGTCGATCCGCACCCGGTGCAGGACAGTTCGATGCTGTCGGTGCTAGCCGCCTGCGACGGGCTGATGATTCGGCCACCCCACGATCCCGCCCGCAGGGCCGGTGACGTCGTACACGTGGTCGACCTGCGGACCCTCCGGCCTTTCTAGTGGCGCCGTCGTTCATTCCGACGTCGGCATGGGGCCGCCGCCTCACCTATGAGCTGATCTATCTGGCGTTCGGCTTCGGCCGCTCAGGCATGTTCAACGTCGGCTTTGCGCCGGCCCGGCAAAGCATCCTCGCAAACCCGGCGTTTGCCGTTCGCCCGACCCAGATCGAACTCTATGCCCAGATGTTCGACCAGGTCCCGTGGGATGCCGACCGGTGGCGCCGCAGCGATTGGCTCGAACTGGCGGCGGGTTGCGGTGGCGGTCTCCGGTGGCTGCACACGCAGCATGCGCCCCGGTCTGCATTGGGCGTGGAACAGTCCCATGTCGCAGCGTGGCGCGCGAGGCGGCTCGGCATCGACGTCCGGCAAGGCGACGCCGCGCGGCTTTCGATGGAAAGCGCCCGCTTCGACGGCATCTTCTGCCTGGATGCGCTGGGCTACCTCCCGGCGGCGGCGCTCACTGAAGCATTCCGCGTCCTGAAGCCCGGCGGCACCCTGCTCTGCGGCGAATCGTTTCGTGGAAATCCGGCAGCGGCGCGTGATCACTACCACCGCCGAGCCAGTGCCGCGGGTTTTGAACTCACCGGTTGTCATGACGCCTCCGCCGGGGTTCGGCGGTCGCTTCTGGAACGAAGCAGCAGCGCCCCGCCCTTCGCCCGCGTACTTCCTCCCTTCATCCGAGACCCGTTGAAGGAGACGCTCTCCCTCGACGGAAGCGAGAGGCTCCAGCTTTGGCATTCCGGTGCCATGTGCTTCGTCATCGCCGCCTTCCGGCGCCCGGACTGATGACATGGTTCGCCCATTGATCCCGTCTTCCTCTGGATAAGTTGACCCGAAGGCAGAACTAAACTAGAACATGTGTCGGGTTTCAGGGTTTGTTCCTAAATCCGGTAGGCGTTCTGGGGAGAAGACGGTGCTAACCCGCAAGCAAAACGAACTGCTCCTGTTCATCAACAAGCGGCTCAACGACGACGGCGTGTCGCCCTCCTTCGACGAAATGAAGGAAGCGCTGCGGCTGAAGTCGAAATCGGGCATCCATCGCCTGATCACCGGGCTCGAGGAGCGCGGCTTCCTGCGCCGGCTGCCCCATCGCGCACGCGCGCTGCAGGTCGTTAAGCTGCCGGAGAGCGCGGCCATGCCGGCGCCCAACGTCACCCCCCTGCTCGCCGATGCCCGCCGCGCCGGTTTCTCCGAAACCCGCGAAGGCTTCGTGCCCCAGATCGTGCGCGCCGACCGCGTGCCGCTGGCCGGCGCCATCATGGCCGCCAACGAAGCCCAGGCGCTCAGCCTTCCGCTGTATGGCCGGATCGCCGCCGGTACGCCGATCGAAGCGCTGCGCGACAATTCGACGACCGTGGATGTTCCGGTCTCGCTGCTGGGCTCGGGCGCGCACTATTGCCTCGAAGTCCAGGGCGACTCGATGGTCGAGGCCGGCATCCAGAACGGCGACATCGCCATCATCAAGAGTTCCGACACTGCCGAGAGCGGCGAAATCGTCGTGGCCCTGATCGACGACACCGAGGCGACCTTGAAGCGGCTGCGCAAGAAAGGCGCCTCGATCGCGCTCGAGCCCGCCAATGCCGCCTACGAGACGCGGATCTTCGGACCCGACCGGGTCAAGATCCAGGGCCGCCTCGCCGGACTCTACCGACGCTATCACTGATCGCTCCTTTGATCGGACGCCCGGCGAGCGAACGCCCTGCTATCACGCGCCTGGCGCCTTGACCGGAGCGGCCTGACGCATCGAACTGTTGGGTACCCAGGGCCGGTCGCCGCGGCGACCGTTCGCCGTCTCGCGTCGCACATTGAGATCGTCGAGCCACAGCGCGTGGGCGCCCTCCTTCCAGGCATCGCGCCGGTCGATTACCAGGCGCGGACCGCGACAGCGCGCCTGCGCATCGACGGTCGACAGCACGATGTCGGCCGAGCCGCAGGCCTCGGCGAGGCGGCGCTCGTCGCTCACCAGCGCAATGCGCCACGGTCCCTTGCGCCAGCGACACAGTCCCGTGCTGCAGCCGAGGCCTGAGGCCTGCTCGTCGGCGCTCACGGTCCAGCGCCTGGCGCCGTCCTGCCCCTGCCGCCGCGCCCAAGAATCGCTCACGTAGCGGTCGAGGCGCGCCGAGGCGACATGGACCACGCCGCGTTCGTCGCGCAGGCCGAGCACACGGCCGTCCTCGCTCATCAGCAGGTCGGGGGCCGGCGGCGGGCCCAGCATCAGGCCGATCGCCACCACGGGCAGGCCCGCATAGCGCCAGCGCCGCCGCCACAGGCAGAGCCACAGACCGCCGGCGGTGAGCAGCCACAGGCTGGCGCCCGGAAGCGACGGCACGAGCATCGCGGCTTCGGGCCACGCGGCCACGTGGAAGGCGATGGCGTTCAGCCAGTCGACGCCCCAGCCCATCGGCACCAGCGCCACGGCCTCCAGCCCGAACGGCATCAGCAGCATGGCGAGCAGTCCCCACGGCATGATCCAGAAGCCGGTCAGCGGAACCCCCAGGAGGTTGGCAACGACGCCGAGCAACGACAGGCGATTGAAATGGTAGGCCGCGAACGCGCCGGTGGCGATCGAGGCGATCAGGGTCGTGAGCAGGCTGGCGCCCAACACGGCCCCGACCCGCCACACCCAGCGGTGGCGGGAAAGCTCGGCCCGCTCATGCAGGCGGCGCCGCCACGGCGCGGCCGACTCCCAGCCCGCGATCAGCGCGACGACCGCGGAGAACGACATCTGGAAGGACGCGCCGGTCAGCGACTCGGGTGCAATGACGAGCACGATGACGGCCGACCACGCCACCAGGCGCAGCGACAGCGCCGTGCGGTCGAGCAGGATCGCCAGCAAGGCGAAGGCCGCCATCGCGCAGGCGCGCTGCGCCGGCACCGGCGCGCCGGCCAGCGCCGTGTAGAAGAGCGCGGCCATCAGGGCGAGCACGGCGGCCACCTTCTTGGCATCGATGCGCAGCGCGAGCGGAGGGATCAGCGCAATGCCGTAGCGCACGAGCCCCATCACGAGGCCGACCGCGAACACGATGTGCAGGCCGGAGATCGACAGGATGTGCGCCAGGCCGGAATCGCGCATCGCCTGCGCCACGTCCTTGTCGACGGCCGTCTGTTCGCCGACCAGCAGCGAGGCGACGACGCCGCCCGCTGGACCCGGCAACACGTGGAGGATGCGGCCAGCCAGATCGGCGCGCAGCGCGTCGATCTTTCGCACGAACCCGTCGGGCCTGCCGCGTTCGATCACGGTCGCGGGCGCCAGGGCGTAGCCGACCGCCCCGAGCTGCTGATACCAGGCGACCCTCTGGAAATCGAAGGCGCCGGGCGACGCGGGCCCTGCCGGCGGCGAGAGATTGGCCAGCACCAACAGCCGATCACCGATTGCGAGCGGTGGTGCGCCCCGGCTCAGCGTGACGCGGACCTTGGCCGGCATCATCTCGGGCGGTGGTACGCCGTTGCCCCGCAGCCGCACCGCTTCGAGGACCACCCGGACGCCGTCGGGCAGACGCTGGATGTCGGAAATCCTGCCTTCGACGTTGAGGCTGAACAGCGGCCGGCTGAGCGTCGGTGCGGCGAGGCTGGCGGTTCGCCAAGCGACGAGGCCGAAGCCAGTCGAGGCCGCGACGGCGCCGATCGCCAGGGCCCGCGCGAAGCCGCCGGCGGGCGCCAAGCAGGCCATGACGAAAGCCCCCGCCGCCAGCGCCGGCCCCAGCCAGAGGGCGGGCTCGCTCGGCAGTTCGTAGTAGAGGGCAATGCCCAGACCCAGCGCCACGGGCAGCCACAGCATCCATCGGCCGCGCTCGGCGTCCAGCTGTTCTAGGATCCAGGCGCGCGGGTTTGACACTCTACAAACGCTCGCCTACCTACGGCGCGCTTTTCAGGCGGAAATGCGGCAAAACCCGCGCTTACCGAGCACCGATCCTCTCCAGGTACAGATCCCAGGGCAATGACCGTCGTAACCCGCTTCGCCCCCTCGCCGACCGGCTATCTGCATATCGGCGGCGCCCGCACCGCCCTGTTCAACTGGCTGTTCGCCAGACATCACGGCGGCAAGTACCTGCTGCGTATCGAGGACACCGACCGCGCGCGCTCGACCGAGCCGGCGATCGCAGCCATCCTCGACGGCCTGTCGTGGCTGGGCCTGCCGTGGGATGGCGAGGTTACCTACCAGTTCGCGCGCGCGGCCCGCCATGCCGAGGTCGCGCACCAGATGCTGGCGGCCGGTCATGCCTATCATTGCTATGCCTCTCCGGCGGAACTCGACGAGATGCGTGCGGCACAAAAGGCCGCCGGCAAGCCGATGCGCTACGATGGCCGCTGGCGAGATCGCGACCCGAAGGACGCGCCCGCCGGTGTGAGCCCGGTCGTCCGCCTGAAGGCGCCGCAGTCCGGCCAGACGATCATAAAGGACGCGGTCCAGGGCGAGGTCACGGTCGAGAACGCCCAGCTCGACGACATGATCCTGCTGCGCGCCGACGGCACACCGACCTACATGCTGGCCGTCGTCGTCGACGATCACGACATGGGCGTGACCCATGTGATCCGCGGCGACGACCATCTGAACAACGCCTTCCGCCAGCTCCAGATCATCCGCGCCATGGGCTGGCCCGAGCCGGTCTATGCCCACATCCCGCTGATCCATGGTCCCGACGGCGCCAAGCTCAGCAAGCGTCACGGGGCGCTCGGCGTCGATGCCTATCGCGACATGGGCTTCCTGCCCGCGGCGCTGCGCAACTACCTGCTGCGGCTTGGCTGGGGCCATGGCGACGACGAGATCATCTCGACGGCGCAGGCCATCGAATGGTTCGATCTCGCCGGCGTCGGCCGCTCGGCCTCGCGCTTCGATATAGCCAAGCTCACCAACCTCAACGCGCACTATCTGCGCGAGACGCCGGATGCCGATCTCCTGCCGCTCGTGTTGCCGCGCATCGAGGAGAAGCTCGGCACCGTCGATGCCGCTGGCCGCGAGCGCATCGTGCGCGGCCTCTCCGGCGTGAAGCAGCGCGCGCGCACCCTGATCGAACTCGCGGACAGTCTTGCCTTCTACGCCCGCGCTGGCGCGCCGCCGATAGCCGACGACAAGGCCCGCGCGCTGCTGACACCCGACGCCCGTGCCGTGATGGCGAAGCTCGCGCCGGCGCTGGAGCCGCAGGCGAGCGACTGGAGCGAAAAGGCGCTCGAAGAAGCCGTGCGTGAGTTCGCCGAGGCGAACGGGCTGAAGCTCGGCCAGGTCGCTCAGCCGCTCCGCGTCGCACTGACCGGCTCGACCGCCTCGCCCGGCATCTTCGAAGTGCTGGCCGTGCTGGGGCCCGCCGAGAGCAAGGTTCGTTTGCTGGCGGCCGCCGCTTGAACGGGAGACAGGTAATGGATGACAAGAAGCCGATGCCGGAGGCCGCTGCGAACGAAGAGGCGCGGGATTTCATTCGCGACCTGGTTCAGTCGGATCTCGCCAGCGGAAAAGTGCAAGGCATCGTTACTCGCTTTCCGCCGGAGCCGAACGGCTACCTGCATCTCGGCCACGCAAAGTCGATCTGCTTGAATTTCGGCATTGCGACCGAAACCGGCGGCCGATGCCACCTTCGCTTCGACGATACCAACCCCGTGAAGGAGGAGCAGGAATATATCGACGCCATCAAGCGGGACGTACATTGGCTCGGCTTCGACTGGGGCGAACATCTGTACCATGCGTCGGACTATTTCCAGACGTTGTACGACTGGGCCGAGCACCTCATTCGCGCCGGCCTCGCCTATGTCGACGACACACCGCCCGACGAGATGCGGGCAATGCGTGGCACGCTGACCGAACCGGGACGCGCCTCGCCAGATCGCGACCGCTCGGTGGAAACGAATCTCGGCTTGTTTCGCGACATGCGCGCCGGCAAGTTTCCCAACGGCGCCTGCGTGCTGCGCGCAAAGATCGACCTTGCGTCCGGCAACATGAACCTGCGCGACCCCGTCCTGTATCGCATCCTGCACGCGTCTCACCCGCGCACCGGCACTAAGTGGTGCATCTACCCGACCTATGATTTCGCACATGGCCAGTCCGACGCCCTGGAACATGTCACGCACTCGCTTTGCACCCTGGAGTTCGCGGACCATCGTCCCCTCTACGACTGGTTCCTCGACCACTTGCCGGTGCCGGCGCGGCCGCGCCAGACCGAATTCGCCCGCCTCAATATCGGCTACACCGTCCTTTCCAAGCGCCACCTGACGGATCTGGTACGACGCGGCGTCGTGAGTGGCTGGGACGATCCGCGCATGCCGACCCTCGCAGGCCTGCGCCGGCGCGGCGTGCCGCCGAAGGCGATCCGCGACTTCGTTCGGCGCATCGGCATGTCCAAGGCCAACAGCCTCGTCGATCTCGCCATGTTCGATCACGCGATCCGCGACCAGCTCAATCAGGTGGCGCATCGGCGCATGGCGGTCCTGCGGCCGCTCAAGCTCGTGATCGAGAACTTTCCCGAAGACCACGTCGAAGAGCTGGAGGCCGTCAACCATCCGGGGGATCCGGCCGTCGGCACGCGTACCCTTCGCTTCGGCCGGGAAATCTTCGTCGAGCGCGACGACTTCATGGAGAACCCGTCGAACAAATTCTTCCGGCTGGCGGTCGGACGAGAGGTCAGGTTGCGCTACGCCTATCTCGTCACCTGCCGCGAGGTGATCAAGGACGCTGACGGCAACGTGGTCGAACTGCGCTGCACCTACGATCCAGCGAGCCGCGGCGGCAACGCGCCGGACGGTCGAAAGGTAAAGGCCACCCTGCACTGGGTCTCCGCCCGGGATGCACTTCCCGCCGAAGTCCGATTGTACAGCACGCTCTTCAATCGCCCTGACCCGGGTGCCGGTGGCGATCTCGACGCCGATCTGAATCCAGGCTCGCTCGAAGTCCTCTCGGGCGCGCTGCTGGAGCCCTCATTGGCAGAGGCATCTGAAGGGGAAGCCGTGCAGTTCGAGCGGCTGGGCTATTTCTGCCCGGACCTCGCCAGCCGGTCGAAGGCTCTGGTGTTCAACCGCACGATCGAGCTGCGGGACACCTGGGCAAAGGTGCAGGTCCAGAGTTAGGAATAGTGCTGGACCGAGACGAGGCGCGATTGCTGGCGGCTGCCAGATAGAATCCGCGTCGGTCGGCGGCCAGTGTGCCGCCATGAGCGCACGAGTCTGGATCTGGTTGCTGTCGCTGTCCGTGCTGTGGGGCGGCTCGTTCTTCTTCGCCAAGGTGGCTCTCGCCGAACTGGCGCCGCTCACCGTCGTGTTCTGCCGCGTGGCGCTGGCGGCCCTCGCCCTGAACCTCGTCCTGATCGTCTCGGGCAGAAGCCTGTTCCGGGCCGGGGCGCCGTTTGGCAGCTACGCGGCGATGGGGCTCTTGAACAATCTCGTCCCGTTCGGGCTGATCTTCTGGGGCCAGACGCAGATCGAGTCCGGTCTCGCCTCGATCCTCAACGCGACGACTCCCCTCTTCACTCTGGTCGTCGCGCATTTCACCACTCATGACGAACGAATAGGCGGCCTCAAGCTCGGCGCGCTGGCGATCGGAATTGGCGGCGTCGCGGTTCTGATGGGACCGGACGCCATCACCACCAGCCACGGCACCGCCGGCCAGATCGCCTGCCTCGGCGCCGCGCTCTCCTATGCCTTCGCCGGTGTCTATGGACGCCGCTTCGGGGCGATGGGCATCGCGCCTCTCGACGCCGCGGCGGGGCAAGTCACGGCGAGCGCCATGTTGATTCTGCCGATCATGCTGCTGGTCGATCTGCCCTGGCTGCCCTCGGTCCTTCCTGCGGCCACGACATGCGCCGCACTTGCAGGTCTCGCGCTGCTTTCGACGGCCCTCGCCTATATCCTGTATTTCCGCATTCTTGCCGCCGCCGGGGCGACCAATCTGCTGCTGGTTACGTTTTTGATACCGGTCACCGCGATCCTGCTCGGCGCCCTGATCCTGGGCGAGCGGCTGCAGTTTCGGCACTTCGCAGGCATGGGCCTGATCGGCCTTTCGCTCGCCGCCATCGATGGCCGCATCCTGCGTTTTCTACGCCCCGCGAAATAGCGGCGCCGCTGCACAATTGCGCCTTCTTTGGGGGCTTGTTAGGGTGCCGACGAACCGGCGAACGGTACCCTGCGGGGTGCAAGCGCCTTGCTTGAATCGAGCCTGAAAAGAGTTCACCCAATGGCCAAATCGACCGCGACGCTGACCGACAACGAAACCGGCAAATCCTACGAGATGCCGATCATCCACGGCACACTCGGCCCGCGCCTGGTCGATATCCGCAAATTCTATGGCGACTCCGGCATGTTCACCTACGATCCGGGCTTCACCTCGACCGGATCGTGCGGCTCCAAGATCACCTACATCGACGGCGACGAAGGCATCCTGCTCCATCGCGGCTACAACATTGCCGAACTCGCCGAGCAGAGCGACTTCATGGAAGTCTCCTACCTTCTGATGAAGGGCGATCTGCCGAACAAGGCGCAGAAGGACAAGTTCGTAAAGGACATCACGAACCACACGATGGTTCATGAGCAGCTCAGCCAGTTCTATCGTGGTTTCCGCCGCGATGCCCATCCGATGGCGATCTGCTGCGGCGTCGTCGGCGCCCTGTCGGCCTTCTATCACGACTCGCTCGACATCCACGATCCGCACCAGCGGATGGTCGCCTCGTATCGCCTGGTCGCCAAGATGCCGACCATCGCGGCGATGGCCTACAAATATTCGGTCGGCCAGCCGTTCGTCTATCCGCGCAACGACCTCTCCTACGCCGCCAACTTCCTGCGCATGATGTTCTCGGTTCCGGCCGAAGAGTACGAGGTCAATCCGATCGTCGAGAAGGCGATGGATCGCATCCTGATGCTCCATGCCGACCATGAGCAGAACGCCTCGACATCGACGGTCCGACTTGCCGGCTCCTCGGGCGCCAACCCGTTCGCCTGCATCGCCGCCGGCATCGCCTCGCTGTGGGGCCCGAGCCATGGCGGCGCCAACGAAGCCGTCATCAACATGCTGAACGAGATCGGCGGCAAGCAGAACATCCCCGGCTTCCTGTCTCGCGTGAAGGACAAGGCCGATCACACCCGCCTGATGGGCTTCGGCCACCGCGTCTACAAGAACTACGACCCGCGCGCCAAGGTGATGCGTCAGACCTGCCACGAGGTCCTGACCTCGCTGGGCGTCACCCACGACCCGCTGCTCGAGCTGGCCATGGAAATGGAGCAGATCGCGCTCAAGGACGACTACTTCGTCTCCAAGAAACTCTATCCGAACGTCGATTTCTATTCCGGCATAATTTTCCGGGCGATCGGCATCCCGACCTCCATGTTCACCGTTCTTTTCGCAGTGGCGCGTACGGTCGGCTGGATTTCGCAGTGGAACGAGATGATCGAGGATCCGGACCAGAAGATCGGCCGTCCCCGTCAGCTCTACAACGGTCAGACCGAGCGGCCCTACAAGCCGCTTCACATGAGGGGCTAGTTCGCTCTTCTCCGGGAGGGAAGCGAGAAGCATATGCCGAAATCATCGTTCGGGCCGCGCCGGGGGGACACATCCCGGGCGGCCACCTACAAGCCGAAGGTCCTGCCGCGCATCGTGCGGCTCGGCCGGCCGGCCAATGACAATTTCCGCCGGCCCGGCTTTCGGGCATGGATGTCCGTCGCCGGTATTGCGGGCGCTCTGCTCGCCCTGCTGCTCGCGGACTGGCGGTTCTTTTAGGACCGGTTCACCGGTCGATGGACGCTACTTGCGTTCGATCAGCTCGATCTTGTAGCCGTCCGGATCTTCCACGAAGGCGATGACGGTCGTCCCGAATTTCACCGGGCCCGCCGGACGCGTGACTTTGCCGCCGGACTTGGTCACATCCTCGCACAGCTTGTAGACGTCGGGCACGCCGATCGCGAGATGGCCAAACGCGGTTCCCATCTCGTACGGCTTCGCCTGATCCCAATTGGGAGTCAGCTCGACGACGCAATGCTCCGGCTCTTCGCCATAGCCCACGAAGGCCAGGCTGTACTTGCCGTCCGGCACGTCGCGCTTGCGCAGCAGCTTCATGCCCATCGGGCCGGTGTAGAACGCCAGCGACTTGTTGAGATCCATGACGCGGATCATCGTGTGCAGCATACGGAAACTGGACTGGGTATCCGGCATCATCCCCTCCCTACTTGTCGCGGATCACTTGTCGCGGATCATGGCGGCGAACGTCGCTTCAGCCGCAAGCTTGCCCTCGACGATCGCCTTGCCGGAGAATTTCCAGACATTGGCGCGGCTCTGCACCTTCTTGACGTGCAGCTCGAGACGGTCGCCCGGCACGACGGGGCGGCGGAACCTCACGCCGTCGATCGACATGAAATAGACCAGCTTGCCTTCGGACCCGGCGCCGAACGTCGAGACCACGAGGACGCAGGCCGTCTGTGCCATCGCCTCGACGACAAGCACGCCCGGCATGACCGGCTCCGATGGAAAGTGTCCCTGGAAGAACGGCTCGTTGATGGTGACGTTCTTGATGCCCACAGCGCTGTGGTCGAGCTGCATGTCGATCACGCGGTCGACCATGAGCATCGGATAACGGTGCGGAATCATTTGCAGGATCCGCTTGATATCCACGGACGTCGCCGCGGCGACGCTGGCATTCTCGGTGTGGACGTTCATGACCGTGGCCTCTCCGCTCAGAAGCGCGTGCCGAAGCTGAAACGCACGGCCTGCTGCTTGTCCCACGCCTCATATTGAAGGGGAATCGCATAGTCGATCCGGATCGGGCCGAAGGGCGAGATCCACTGGATGCCAACGCCGGTCGAGGCGCGCATGAGCTGGCTATTGAGCACGGATGCGTAGCCATAGCTCTGCGGCTGGACTCCCCAGAGCGAGCCGACATCGAAGAACGCCTTGCCCAGAAGGCCCACTTCCTTCGACACGAACGGCAACGGATAGGAGAGCTCGGTGGTGCCCGTGTAGTAAAACTGACCGCCCAGCGAGTCGGTCGTATTGGCATCACGAGGACCGATACCGCCGACGGCAAAGCCGCGAAGCGTGTCGCCGCCGATGAAGTAAAGGTTGTTAAGGCGGATATAGGAACCGTTGTAAGGAAACACGACGCCTGCCGAACCACCGACAGACAGCACGACATCCTCGAACAGAGACGTGTAATAAACAGCATCGGCGGTGGTGCGGAGATACTGCTCGGTCCCAATCAGGCCGGCGACGGCAATCGAGTTTCGGACCAGCCAGCCTTTGGTCGCGTTGAGGCGGGCATCACGCGTGTCCCAAAGGATGGTCTCGGACAATTCGGAGACGACCTGCGTGCCGGCATTCTGCTGGATGACGTTCGAGGCCCAGGACTGAACGTTGTAGATGTCGGTCTGCCGCAGCGTGTAGCGGACGAGCTGACGAATGTTCTCCGAATAAGCCCAACCGGCACGCAGGGCAAAGCCCAGGCTGCGGTCGCTGTAGCTCGCAACCGACTGGCGATCGTTCGACGTCCTGAAAAGATCGAAGCCGGCCGAGATTTCCCGATCCATGAAGTAAGGCTCGGTGAAGCCAAGATCTATCGAGGTGCTCAACGTACCGACAGAGAGGCCGAGCCGCGCTTCCTGGCCCTTACCGAGCAGGTTGCGTTCCTTGATCGAAATGTCGCCGACGATGCCGGCTGTCGTCGAATAGCCGGCGCCGAGCGATATTTCGCCTGTGCTCTGCTCAACGACCTGGACCTCGAGGTTGGTCTTGTCGGGAGCCGAGCCCGGCGCCGCCGCGACGTCGACCTTCTCGAAGAAGCCCAGGTTCCGCAAGCGCTGCTGGCTGCGTCGGACCTTGGCGGTGCTGAAGGCGTCGCCCTCGGCGAGACGGAATTCGCGCCGGATCACCTTGTCGAGCGTCCGGGTGTTGCCCGAAATATTGATGCGTTCGACGTAGACGCGCGGTCCCTCCTGGACATCGAACGTCACATCGACGGTATTGTTGTCCCTGTTGCGCCGGATATTGGGGCGGACATCCACGAAGGCGTAGCCGAGCGAGCCGACCGCCTCGGAGATGTTCGAAACCGATTTCTCGACGGCGTCGGCGTCGTACCAATCGCCTTCGGAGATCGTCAGGAAGGTCTTGATCACGTCGACGTTCAGGCCCTGGAAACGGCTTGTGACGTCGACCTTGCCGAATTTGTAGCGGTCGCCCTCGTTGATCGTGAAGGTGATGAAGAAGCCGTCGCGATTGGGGGCAAGCTCGGCGACGGACGAAACGACCCGGAAGTCGGCGTAGCCCTCGGTGAGGTAGAATTTACGCAGTAGCTCGCGGTCGAGGTTCAGGCGGTCCGGATCGAAGCGGTCATCCGACGACAGGAAACGCCACCAGGCGCTCTCGGTCGTGCGAATCTTGCCGCGCAGCGTACCATCGCCGAAAGCCTCGTTGCCCACGAAGCTGATACGCTTCACGCCGGTGACTTCGCCTTCGTTGATCTCGAAGACGAGGTCCACGCGACCCTGTTCGAGGTTGATGATCTTGGGTTCGACGGAGGCATTGTAGCGGCCGCCGCGGCGATAGATGGTCAGGATGCGGTCGACGTCCGCCTGGACGCGCGCGCGCGTGTAGACCTGCCGCGGCTTCGACTGCACTTCATCGCGCAGCTTGTCGTCGTCGATCTTCTTGTTGCCCTCGAAGACCACGCGATTGATGATCGGATTTTCCGTCACCTTCACCACGAGCGTCGGGCCCTGCATCTCGATCACGACGTCGGAATAGAGTCCGGTCGCGAACAGTGCCTTGAGCGATCGATCGGCCGCGGCCGCATCGAACGGCTCGCCCACCTTGAGCTGCAGATACGAGCGAATCGTCTCCGGTTCGGAGCGGACATTGCCCTGTATCTGAATACCCGCAATCGTACCGCCGGCCGCAGCACCACGCTGTGCGTGTGCCGGCGCGGTGAAGGCCAGGATTGCAACAATGGCCAGTACGGCCCAACGAAAGATCAAACTCACCCCCGGCGCCAGTCAGACCTGCCGATGGTCAAGAACGTGAACGCAGCTTTCTAGACCGGCAAGGGGCACTAAGCCACCCCTTTTGTCCCCCGATCTGGAGTCGCGCCAACGCCTCAACTCAACGCAGCAAAAGCCTGATGTCATTGAATGTTGCGATCAGCGCCATGCCGATCACGAGTGCAAATCCAAGCTTCAGCCCGACCTCCTGGGCCCGCAGGCTGAGCGGCTTACCGCGCACCGCCTCATAGGCGTACATGGCCAGATGGCCGCCGTCGAGCATCGGCACGGGCAGAAGGTTGAAGACGCCGAGCACCACCGAGAGCGCTATGACGAGATTGAGAATGCCGACCCAGCCTGCAAACGATGCCTCGCCGGCCGCTTTGGCGATACGGATCGGCCCGCCCAATTCATCCACAGGCCGCGTCGCCGTGAGGATCTGTCCCATCGACGTATAGAACATCGAGGTCATGCCCCACACGGCACGAACCCCTGCCCCCATGGCGCCGATGACGCCGTGATCGCGCAGCTCGGTAACGGCGGCCGGACGGACTCGCAGGCGTCCGACAACATGCTCCTTGCCTGCGCAATCGACCGACTTGTCCGCAATCGGCACGATCGTGGTCTCACCGTACTGACCGTCGCGTTCGTACTTGAGCGCAACGGGCTGGCCGCCGCGGGTGCCGATCAGCTCGGGAATCCGCGAAAAATACTCGACCGGCTTGCCGTCGATCGCCACGAGCAGATCGCCGACCTTGAGCCCGGCGGCTTCGGCCGGACTGTTCGCCGTGAAGGCGCCGACGACAGGGCGAATGAGCTGGTCGATGCCAAGGTCGCCATAGCGCAGCGTATTGTTGTAGCGATCGGTCCGCTCGCAGTATTGCGGCACGATCTCGCCGCGCAAAAGCTCGCCGCCGCGCCGGTATTCAACCGACATGGGCTTGGCCCAATAGAGGAACTGCGCCTCCTGGATATCCTCGTAGCGGTCGATGCGGTTGTCGGCGAGACGGACGATCTGGTCGCCCGAGCGCAGGCCCGCCCGGGCGGCCGGGCCATCGATCTGAACGGCAACGGTCGCCGGTGAATAGGGCTCGCCCGCGAAGAAGAAGACGCCGGTCAACAGCAGGAAGGCGAAGAGAAGATTGGCCGCCGGCCCGCCCAGCACCACGGCAGCCCGGGCATAGAGAGGCTGACTGAAAAAGGCCCGCTTGCGGTCGCCGGCGGACAGAGGGGCGTCGGTCGCGGTCGCGCTCGTCGCGTCGTTGTCGCCCAGGAACTTGACGTAGCCGCCAAGCGGTATCGCCGAGACTTTCCAGCGGGTGCCGTTGCGATCGGTCCAGCCGAAAATCTCGGGCCCGAACCCGATCGAAAACACTTCCGCATGAATGCCGAAGCGACGACCGACCCAGTAGTGACCGTATTCGTGAACGAAGACGAGCAGGGTCAGCACCAGGACAAAGTACGGCAGATAAGTCGTGAACAGACTGACGATGCTTTGCATACTCTACTCGACCACAAATCTTATTTTAATTCAATTACTTAGGACTCTGGACTGACAGTACTTCTCGGCCAGTCCGCGCGCCTCCAGATCAGCCGCCTCGACGTGCTGCAAGCCATCCACCGCATCCGACAGACCGTTCCAGCCGGACATCACGTCCTCGACGATCCGGGCGATGTCGAGGAAGCGGATCCGGCGCGCCAGGAAAGCCGCCACCGCCGTCTCGTTCGCCGCGTTCAGCACGATGGGGGCAGAGCCGCCCGTCACCAGAGCCTCTCGCGCCAGCCTTAGAGAGGGAAAGCGGCCGGAATCGGGCCGCTCGAAGGTGAGCGCCGGAATGGCCATGAAATCGAGCTTCGCCGCCGGGCCGGCGATGCGCGACGGCCAGCCGAGCGCATGGCTGATCGGAATGCGCATGTCCGCCGTTCCGAGCTGGGCGAGCACCGACCCGTCGCAATAGGCGACCATCGAGTGGATGACCGACTGCGGGTGCACGACGATGTCGACCTGCTCTTGCGGAAGACCAAACAACAGGTGTGCCTCGATCAGCTCGAGACCCTTGTTCATCATGGTCGCGGAATCGATCGAGATCTTGTCGCCCATGTCCCAGTTGGGATGGGCCAGCGCCTGCTCGCGAGTTACATCCGCCATGTCGGCGAGCGACCAGTTGCGGAACGGTCCGCCCGACGCCGTCAGGATCAGCCGGTCGATCGCACGATGCTCCGGCTCGAAGACCTGGAAGATGGCATTGTGCTCCGAATCGACCGGCAGAAGGACGCCGCCCGACTGCTCGATGGCTTCCATCAGCAGACGTCCGGCGCAGACGAGGGCTTCCTTGTTGGCGAGCGCCACCATCGCGCCGCGCCGTGCCGATGCCAGGGTCGGCGCGAGGCCGGCGAACCCCACGATCGCCGCCATCACCCACTCGGCCGGCCGTTCCGCGGCTTCGATGACCGCTTCGGGACCGGCCGCGACTTCGATCGATGTGCCGGCCAATGCCGCCTTGAGGGCCCTAAATTGACTGGGATCGGCCACTACCGCGAGCCGCGCCCGCAGGCGTCTCGCCTGCTCCGCCAGCAGTTCCACCGAACGCAGGGCGACGAGGGCTTCGACCCGATAGCTCGCCGGGTCGCGCGCAATGAGATCGACCGTGCTCTGTCCGACCGAGCCGGTAGAGCCCAGGATCGTGATGCGGCGCGGGCTTTCAGGTGACGGCGCGACCCATTTCGTCATGTCCAGGGCCACGAGTCGCCCGCGATCAGCCGGGCGATTCCCACCGCGACGAGCACGGCCATCAAGCCGTCGATCCGGTCCAGGAGGCCGCCATGGCCGGGAATGAGACGCCCGCTATCCTTCACGCCGGCCCGCCGCTTGGCCGCGGATTCCAGCAGATCCCCCACCTGTCCGACGACCGCCAAAGCCGCTCCGGCGATTGCGAGCTGCACGGTGTCGCCCAGCCCGAAGGCATAGCCCATCGCGGCACTCGCGACGGCGGCCCAGGCCATGCCGCCGACCAGACCGGACCAGGTCTTGCCGGGACTGATGCGCGGTGCAAGTTTGGCCCCGCCGGCGGTACGCCCCACGAAATAGGCACCAATGTCGGTGGCCCAGATGCACACCAGCAGCCACAGGATCGTCTCGCGGCCGAACGCCGGCTGGTGGCGCAGCCAGAGCAGAGCGACGAGGGCGGCGAGCCCGTAGCTCCAGGCCAGCACGCGCAGGACCGGGGCGCCCCGGGTCAGGCGCGACCATTCGAAGATCATGACTGGCGCCGCAATCGCCGCCACGAGGTCGATCCAGGGGAAGCCATACCAGACCGCCGCAAGCAGCAGCGGCCCCAGGATCACGGCCGAGAGTGCCCGCAGGAGCAGCCCGGCGAAGCGCCCGCCCCGCGGCGCGGGGGCGCTAGCTTCCGACGCCGCCATAACGCCGCTCACGCCGACGGAACTCCCCAATGGCCCGTTCCAGGTGTTCCTTGCCGAAGTCCGGCCACAGCGTGTCGACGAAAACCAGCTCCGAGTAGGCACACTGCCAGAGCAGGAAATTGCTGATCCTCTGTTCGCCGCTGGTCCGGATCAGGAGGTCCGGATCCGGCAGGCCGGCGGTCAGAAGCTCGCGCTCGAAGCTCTCCTGGTCGATGCTGGTGGCGGTGATCTCTCCCGACGCGACCCGTTGAGCGAGGCGGCGCGTCGCCCGCAAGATTTCGTCGCGCGAGCCGTAATTGATGCAGATGTTGACATCGATACGCGCGTTGCTCGCCGTCATGTCTTCGGCGTCCGCAATGTCGCGCACGATGTCGGCCGCCAGCCCGTCGCGGTTGCCGATGACCCGCAGCCGCGCCCCGTTCTTGCGAAGCTCTTCGAGTTCGCTGCGCAGATAATGTCGAAGCAGACCCATGAGATCGGCCACTTCGTCCGCCGGCCGCGTCCAGTTTTCGGTCGAGAAGGCGAAGAGCGTCAGGACGGGAATGCCAAGTTCGCCGGCACCGCGCACGACACGCCGCACCGCGTCGGCGCCCCGCCGATGCCCCGCAACTCGCGGCAGGCCACGCGACTTGGCCCACCGGCCGTTGCCATCCATGATGATGGCAACGTGCTGAGGTCCCGACCCTGGGTCGGGATTGGCGGGCAAAGGCGCAGTGGACATCAGACCGTCTTGATCTCTTTTTCCTTGTGGGCCAGTGCCTCGTCGACCAGCTTGACGTAGCGGTCGGTGAGCTTCTGGACCTCGTCGGACTTCTGGCGGTGCTCGTCTTCCGAGATCTTGTGGTCCTTCTCGGCCTTCTTCAGCGACTCCATGCCGTCGCGGCGCACGTTGCGCACGGCGACCTTGCCATGCTCTGCGTACTTGTGCGCCAGCTTGGCGAGTTCGTTGCGGCGGTCCGTCGTCAGCTCGGGGATCGGGATGCGGACCATCTGGCCGTCGGGAGACGGGTTGAGACCGAGGCCGGCCTCGCGGATCGCTTTCGCGGTCGGCGTCACGAGGCCCTTGTCCCAGACGCTGACGGTGAGCAGTCGCGGCTCGGGCGCGCTCACCGTGCCGACCTGGTTCAGCGGCATGCGCTGGCCGTAGGCTTCCACCATCACGGGGTCGAGCAGGTTGACCGAGGCGCGTCCCGTGCGCAGGCCGCCAAATTCCTTCTTCAGCGCATCCATCGCGCTGTGCATGCGCTTCTCGAGCTCGGTGAGATCGGCAGACATGTTCAGGCCTCGTCCTTGATGATCGTAAAGGTCCCCTCGCCCCGTATCGTCGATGCGAAAGCGCCGGGCTTGTGAATGTCGAAGACAATGATGGGGATGCGGTTCTCGCGCGCAAGCGAGATCGCCGATGCGTCCATGACCTGAAGGTCGCGGGACAGCACGTCCATGTAGCTGAGCGTGTCGTAGCGCTGGGCGTTCTTGTCCTTGAGGGGGTCGGCGGAATAGACGCCGTCGACCTGTGTTCCCTTCAGCAGCGCATCGACGCCCATCTCGGCTGCACGCAGGGCAGCCGCCGTGTCCGTCGTGAAGAAGGGATTGCCGGTGCCGGCCGCGAAGATCACGACGCGGCCCTTCTCCATGTGACGCGCAGCGCGGCGGCGGATGTAAGGCTCGCACACCGTGGTCATGGGGATCGCCGACTGAACCCGCGTCTGCAGGCCCTGTCGTTCGAGCGCGCTCTGCATGGCCAGTGAATTGATGACGGTGGCCAGCATACCCATATAGTCGCCGCTGGCCCGGTCCATGCCGGAGGCCGCGGCCGACACGCCGCGGAAGATGTTCCCGCCGCCGATCACCAGGCAAACCTGCACACCCATGGCGTGCACGGTCTTCACTTCCTGTGCGACCATGCCGACCATGTCGGGGTCGAGACCGTATTCTCGACTCCCCATGAGCCCCTCGCCAGAGAGCTTGAGAAGGACGCGGCGATATCGGGGACCCGACGGCATCAGATGCCTCTGATTGCGTTTGTCTTGGGCGCGCAGCCACATGTCCGCGCGCCGGTGAAATTCAATACTACTTCTTGAGCTGGGCAGCCACCTCGGCCGCAAAATCCTCGGCCTTCTTCTCGATGCCCTCGCCCAGGGCGAAGCGCAGGAAGCCCGTCAGCCGGACCGGCGCACCGACCAGATTGCCGGCTTCCTCGACGACCTTGGCGACCTTGGTCTTGCCGTCCATGACGAAAGCCTGTTCCAGCAGCACCACTTCCTGGTGGAACTTGCGCAGACCGCCCTCGACCATCTTGGCGACGATGTCAGCCGTCTTGCCGGCCTGCCCGGCCTTCTCGGCGAGGACGGCACGCTCACGCTCGATCGCCGCCGCATCGAGGTCGGCAACGGTGAGGGATTGCGGATTGGTCGCGGCCACATGCATGGCGAGCTGCTTGGCCAACGCGCCGAGCTTGGCCTTGTCGCCGGTCGACTCCAGCGCAATCAGCACGCCGATCTTGCCGAGGTCCGGCGCGACGGCATTGTGCGTGTAGGCCACGACCACGCCGTCGGACACCGACATCGAGGCGGCGCGGCGCAGGCTCATATTCTCGCCGATGGTGGCGATCAGGTTGGTGAGTTCGCCCTGCACGTCACGGCCGGTACCTGGGAACGGCGCCGCGGCGACCTTGGCGAGATCTCCGCCATTCTCGAGCGCGAGCCGGGTCGCCGTGGCGACGAACTTCTGGAACTGGTCGTTGCGGCCGACGAAGTCGGTCTCGGCATTGACCTCGACGACGGCGCCGCGCGTGCCGTCCGCGGCCACACCGACGAGGCCCTCGGCGGCGATGCGGCCGGCCTTCTTGGAGGCCGCCGACAGGCCCTTGGTGCGCAGCCAGTCGACCGCCTTCTCGACGTCGCCAGCCACCTCGCCCAGCGCCTTCTTGCAATCCATCATGCCTGCGCCGGTCTTCTCGCGCAGTTCCTTGACGAGCGATGCAGTGATCTCAGCCATGTCTTGCTCCGTTTGGTACAACAAGGGCCGGTCTTCCGACCGGCCCCGTTTGCTTCTCTTTGATGTGGGGCCGGACCTATGCGGCCGGTGCTGCCTCGGCTACCGGGGTCTCGGCGGCCGGAGCCTCGGCGACCAGGGTCTCGGCGACGGGGATCTCTTCGCCCAGCTGCTCGCTCATCGCGCCCACGTCACCGCCGGTGGCGGCGATTTCGGCGCGGATGCCGTCGAGCACGGAGCCCGACATCAGGTCGCAGTAGAGCGACACGGCGCGGATCGCGTCGTCGTTGCCCGGGATCGGGAAGTCGATGCCGTCGGGGTCGGAATTGCTGTCGACCACCGCGACGATCGGAATGCCGCGCTTGCGGGCTTCCAGGACCGCGATCGACTCCTTGTTGGTGTCGATGATGAACAGCAGGTCGGGCGTGCCGCCCATTTCCTTGATGCCGCCCAGCGAACGCTCGAGCTTGTCGCGCTCGCGCGTCAGGTCGAGCTGTTCCTTCTTGGTGAGGCCGACGACATCGCCCTTCAGGCGCTCGTCGAGCTCGCGCAGACGCTTGATGGATGCCGAGATCGTGTTCCAGTTCGTGATCATGCCGCCCAGCCAGCGGTGATTCACGTAGTACTGGCCGCAGCGCTTGGCCGCCTCGGCGACGCGCTCCGCAGCGGCCGCCTTGGTGCCGACGAACAGAACGCGGCCGCCGCTCGCGACGACGTCGCGAACCTGCTTCAGCGCCTGCTCCAGCAGCGGCACGGTCTTGGTGAGATCGATGATATGGACCCCGTTGCGCACCCCGAACAGGTACGGCTTCATCTTGGGGTTCCAGCGGCGCGTGTGATGGCCGAAGTGGACGCCGGCTTCCAGCAGCTGGCGCATCGTAAATGTCGGCATGGTCATGCCGTTCTCCTTTTCCGGTTGAGCCTCCGCGGGCGTCGTCCCCGAATGGGAACACCGGAGCGAGCGGCGGGATGTCTCCCCGTCGACCGCAAACCCGCGTGCGAAGTGGCGCGTTTCTAGGGGTTCGGGGCCGGAAATGCAAGCCCCCATGAAATCAAGGCCTTAGGCGATCAATTCGGCGATTTCCCGGGCCAGTTCGAGAACCGAAAGGGGGGCGCTGCCCTCCGCCTTGTTGTTGGCCGTGATCCAGACCTTGCGGCGGGCCTGGTGGGCGGCGGCGGCCATCCGGGCCAGGACCCGGCGGGTCTCGCCATCTTCGTCGACGAGCTTGTCGAACGGTTCGTAACGCTGCCGGGCGGCCTGGTAGAGAAAGCCCCGGTGCAGGTTCCAGCGCACCACCAGCGGCCCCGCCTCCTCGCCGTCCAGTGCCTTGAGTGCCGCTTCCTGGCGCTCGACCTCGGGCATCCTGTCGTGCAGCCCGACACAGTAGCGGACCTTGGCCCGGGCCAGCATCCGCATCAGGCGCGGCGTCAACAGCTCGGGATTTCGCAGCTCAAGTGTATATAGAGGCACCCTTCCGCCCAGCTCCCGTGGCAGGGCGGCAAAGAACGCCTCCAGCCGCTTGATGAGGAGCGAGGAATCCTCGACGAGGCCGCGCGGTAGCGGCGAGATCTGGAAGACCAGCGGCCCCGCCTTGGCCTTCAACCCTTCCAGGCAGGGCAGGACGAATTCACGGGTAGCGATGGCGGCGTCGAGGAAATGCGGGTTGGCAACCTTGCCCCTGCCCTCCTCGTCGCGCATCACCGCATCGCAGACGAGCGCCGGCGCCTTCACGACGAAGCTGAAATGCTCCGGCACCTGGCTGGCATAGCGAGCATAGTCCGCAGCCGGGATCGGCGCATAGAAGGTCCGGTCGAGGCTGACGGTGCGCAACAGTGGGATTTGTCCGTAGGCCGCCAGCCCCTTGCGGCTGAGCGTCACCTGCGGATGGACACCGTCATAGACCAGGCCGCGCCAGCCCGGGAAGAACCAGGAGGATGTGCCGAGCCGGATATCGGCCGGCAGGTCCGGAGCCTCGAGCAACGGCGAGCCCGTCGCCGGCCTGACCTCGCCGGGCCCGGAAGCGCGCCGCCTGGGCGGCGACGCGGCGGCGGTTTCGAAGAGCCCGGGCTGGCGGCTCAAATTTCCTCGACCTGTGCGACGCCGGGCAGGCTGCCGATCGTGTCACGCAGGCCGCCTGCAATGGAATAGGTGCCCGGCAAGGTAACCTCGGCTTCCGAATCGTCCGACATCGGCACGACCAGCGTCACCCGACCACGGCCGCGCTTGCCCTCGAGCGCCTTGCGCAATGCCTCCAGCGCGACCGGGTCGGAGATCACGATCCGCAGGCCGGCCGCGGAATTAGCGACCGCATCGTCTAGTTTCTCGACCGTCTGCGCCGTCAACTTGACCTGCTCGCCGTCGAGACGGCCATCGACCGAGATGAGGACCGCCTGCCCGGCTTCGAGGAGGTTGCGCTTGGACCCCAGAAGCTCGCTGAACACGACGCATTCGAAGGCGCCCGATTGATCGGAGCACTGCAGGAAGGCGAAGCGGTTGCCCTTCGCCGAGGTCCGCTCCATGCGGTCGATGACGGTGCCGGCGAGCTTGATGCGGCCGGGCGTACCGCGTGCCAGCACCGCGGGCAGGTCGGCGGCGCGACAGACGCCGAGCCGCTGCAGGCTGCGCTCGTAGGCGGCCAGCGGATGGGACGACAGGTAGAAGCCGATGGCGGCGAACTCATTCTGCAGCCGCTCCATCGGCGCCCAGTCCGGCACCTTGGCGAATTGCGGGCGGCGCTGGGCGGTGTCGTCGCCGAACAGGTTGTTCTGGTTGCTGCCCCGCGATTCGTGCGTCGCCTGGGAATGCCGGGTCAACGCCTCGACGGCGGCAAAGGTCTGGGCCCGGTTCTTGTTCAGCGTGTCGAAGGCTCCAGCTTTCACCAGGCTTTCCAGCAGGCGCTTGTTGAGCGCGCGCTGATCGAGCCGCTCGGCGAAGTCGAACAGGTCCTTGAACGGACCGTTGGTCTCGCGCTCTTCGGCGAGCCGGTTCATCGCATCGCGACCCACGCCCTTGATGGCCGCCAGGGCATAGCGAATCGCCTGCTTGCCGTCGGCGGTCGTCTCGACCGTGAACTCGGCGGTAGACCTGTTCACATCGGGCGGCAGCAGCTCGACGTTGATCCTGTCGAGGTCCCGGCGATAGCCGTTGAGCTTTTCGACGTTGCCCATGTCGAGGGTCATCGTGGCGGCGAAGAACTCGACCGGATGGTTGGCCTTGAGATAGGCGGTCTGGTAGCAGACCAGGGCGTAGGCGGCGGCGTGGCTCTTGTTGAAGCCGTAGCCCGCGAACTTGTCGACCTGATCGAAGATCGACGACGCCTTGTCCTTCTTGACACCGTTCTTCTCCGCGCCCTCGACGAAGCTGGCCCGCTGGGCGTCCATCTCGGACTGGATCTTCTTGCCCATGGCGCGGCGCAGCAGATCCGCGCCGCCCAGCGTGTAGCCGCTCAGCACCTGGGCGATCTGCATGACCTGCTCCTGGTAGATCATGACGCCGTAGGTCTCCTTCAGGATACCTTCCAGCAGCGGATGCAGGTAGTCCGGCGTCTCCTCGCCGTGCTTGCGCTTGATGTAGCTCGGGATGTTCTCCATCGGGCCCGGCCGATAGAGAGCGACCACGGCGATGATGTCCTCGAAGCGGTCGGGCTTGAGCTTGCGCAGCACGTCGCGCATGCCGTTGCCTTCGAGCTGGAACACGCCCGACCCGTCGCCCCGGCAGAGCAGCTCGAAGGTCTTGCGGTTGTCGAGCGGCAGCTTGGGGATATCGATCTTGTCCCGCCCGATGAAGTCCCAGGCCTTTTCGATGACGGTCAACGTCTTGAGGCCGAGGAAGTCGAACTTCACCAGTCCCGCCGTCTCCACCCACTTCATGTTGAACTGGGTGGCCGGCAGCGAGTCGGTGCCGTCGGTATCGCGGAACAGCGGGACGAGCTGGTCGAGCGGCCGGTCGCCGATGACCACGCCGGCGGCGTGGGTCGAAGCATTGCGGAACAGGCCTTCGAGCTGCAGCGCGAGGTCGATCAGACGCTTGATCTCATCGTCCGCCGTGTACTGTTCCTTGAGCAGCTGTTCGGTCTCGAGCGCCTTGGCCAGGGTCACCGGATTGGCCGGATTGTTGGGCACCAGCTTGCAGATCCGGTCGACCTGGCCGTAGGGCATGCCCAGCACGCGGCCGACGTCGCGCAGCACGGCGCGCGCCTGCAGCTTGCCGAAGGTGATGATCGCCGCGACCCGGTCGTGGCCGTACTCGTCGCGCACGTAGCGGATCACGCGGTCGCGCTTGTCCTGGCAGAAGTCGATGTCAAAGTCGGGCATCGACACGCGCTCGGGATTGAGGAAGCGCTCGAACAGCAGCCCCCAGCGCAGCGGGTCGAGATCGGTGATCTTGAGGGCCCAGGCGACCAGCGAGCCGGCGCCGGAGCCGCGGCCCGGTCCGACCGGCACCCCGTTGTCCTTGGCCCACTGGATGAAGTCGGCGACGATCAGGAAGTAGCCGGCGAATCCCATCTTCTCGATCATGTCGAGTTCGTAGGTCAGTCGCGCGCCGTAGCGCGTGAAATCGATGCCCTCCGCGAGCCGGCCCAGCACCTGCAGCTCGTCGAGTCCCCGCTTGGCCAGATCGCGCAACGCTTCGCCCTCGGTGCGGCCCTCGAGCTTGGTGTAGCGCGGCAGGATGGGCTTGCGCGGCGCCGGCATGTAGGCGCAGCGCTGGGCGATCACCAGGGTGTTGTCGCAGGCCTCGGGGATGTCGGAGAACAGGCTGCGCATCTCGGCGGCCGACTTGAAATAGTGTTCCGGCGTCAGGCGGCGGCGGTTCGGATCCTCGATATGCGCGCCCTGCTCGATGCAGAGCAGCACGTCGTGCGCCTCGTACATCGACTTCCTGGGAAAGTGCACGTCGTTGGTCGCGACCAGCGGCAGGTCACGCGCATAGGCGAGCTCGATCAGCGGCCCTTCGATGCGGCGCTCCGCGTCCTCGCCGTGGCGCTGCAACTCGATGTAGAGGCGGCCCTCGAACAGGCGCTGCAGGCGATCGAGCATGTGCTCCGCGGCAGGCGCCTGGCCGGCCGCCAGCATGCGGCCCACGCTGCTGCCGACACTGCCCGTTATCGCGATCAGCCCTTCGGTCGACCCCTCGAGCTCCGCCAGAGGCAGAGCCGCGACCGAGCCCGCCTTGAACTCGAGATGGGCGCGGCTCACCAGCCGCATCAGATTGAGATAGCCCGCCTCGGTCTGCACCAGCACGGTCAGCCAGTCGACGGTCGGGATTTTGCTCGCCGTGGCGATGCCGCCCTCTTCCTCGCGCCGGATGCCGATGTCGCAGCCCACGATCGGCTGGAGACCTCCCTTGGAGGCGTACTGGGCGAATTCGAGCGCGCCGAACAGGTTGTTGCGGTCGGTGACGGCAACCGCCGGCATCTCCGCTTCCTTCGCCAGGGAGACGATCTTGTCGACCTTGTTCGCGCCTTCGGTGAGCGAATAGGCGGAACGAACTTTTAGATGGATGAAGTCAGCGATGGGCACGGGGCATCATCGCGCCTGGGCCTGTGGACTGTCAGGCATCGAGCACGCCATCTTTCAGGCGCACCGTTCGATCCATGCGGGCCGCCAGCTCCGGATTGTGGGTGGCGACCAGGGCCGCCATGCCGGTCTCGCGCACCAGCCCGAGCAATTGCTGGAATACCGTCTCGGCCGTCGCTGAATCGAGGTTTCCGGTCGGCTCGTCGGCCAGCAGCACGCGCGGCGCGTTGGCGACCGCGCGCGCGATCGCCACCCTCTGCTGTTCGCCCCCGGACAGCCGTCCCGGGCGGTGGTCGAGCCGGTCGCCGAGCTGCACCAGCGCCAGCAATTCGCCGGCCCGCTTGCGTGCCGCCGCTCTTGTCACCCCGTTCAGCATCTGCGGCAGCATCACATTCTCCACGGCCGAGAATTCCGGCAGGAGATGGTGATACTGGTAGACGAAGCCCAGGAACCCGCGCCGCAGTCCGGTGCGGTCGCGGTCCGGCAGCTTGCCCGCCGCCCGCCCGTCGACCACGACCTCGCCCTCGTCCGGACGCTCCAGCAGACCCGCGATATGCAACAGGGTCGACTTGCCGCTGCCCGACTGGCCCACCAAGGCGACGATCTCGCCGGGATGCAGATCGACGGAGACGCCGCGCAGGACGTCGAGGCGACGGTCGCCCTGCACGAAGGTGCGGCGGATGCCCTGCAGTGAAAGCGGCTTGGCGGTGTCACTCATGTCGCAATCCTTCGACCGGTTCGACCCGGGTGGCCCGCCACGCCGGATAGGCCGCCGCGACCAGCGAGAGCACGATCGCCACGGCGATTATGAAGGCAACCTCGGTCGGCTCGACGCGGACCGGCATCGAGGTGATGAAGTCGACCTCGGCGCCGGCGGTGCCGGTGGCGCCCGTGAGGTATGCCAGAAGCCGGCCGATCGCGGGCATGTTGGCGCACAGCAGCAGGCCCAGTCCTGCCCCGATCGCCGTGCCGCCAACACCGACGGCCGCCGCGGCCAGGAAGAAGGCGCGCACGATCGTGCCCGGCCCCGCGCCCATCGTCCGCAGGATGGCGATGCTGCCGCGCTTCACCCGCACCAGCATGGTGAAGCTCGCGACCACGTTCATGGCGGCCACGACGACGATGAGCGTGAGGATGATGAACATCATCACGCGCTCGACCTGCAGGGCACCTACGAAGCGGGCATTGAGGCCGAGCCAGTGCGACACGCGAAGATCCTCGCGGCCGAGCGTCTGACGCAGCTCCTGCGCGAGACGCGGCGCCGCCGCCGGATCGGCCAGGAACAGGTCGATCGACGTCACGGTCTGGCTGCCGTATTCGAGATCCTCCTGCAGCATCGCCAGCGGGATGAACACCAGCGTGCTGTCGAACTCGTAGCGGCGACTCATGAAGCTCGCGATGATGTCGTAGTCGGTATAGCGCGGCGCGATCGTGCCGCTCTCGTTCAGCCGGTGGGTCACCACCGTCAGCGGCTCGCCCACCCGGACCTGCATCTGCTGGCGCAGCCTTTCGCCGATCACCACGCCGGGCTTGACGCCGAACTCGCCGAGGTCGCCGAAGATGATGTTTTTCGAGACGATGTCGCGGTTCAGGAGATCCTCCCGCCGCACCCCGCGAAGCTGCGCCCCGCGCGTCTGGCCGTGCCCGGTGACGAGGGCCTGCCGCTCCAGGGTGAGCCGTACCGCCTCGACGCCGCGAACGTCCTTGAGCTTTGCGAGCAGCTCGGGCGTGGCCTGGAGCAGCCCATCGCGGGCCGCGATCACGACATGGCCGTTCATGCCGATGATCCGACCCAGAAGCTGCTCGCGAAAGCCGCCCATCACCGAAAGCACGGCGATCAGCGTGCCGACGCCCAGCGCCACGCCGATCAGCGAGAACATCGCGATGAAGGACAAGAAGCCCTCGCGCTGGCGCGTGGCGAGATAACGCCAGGCCAGCCACCGTTCGACGGCGGGCGCGCGGTCACTCACGGCGCAGTCCTTCCACCGGATCGAGCCGCGCCGCCCGCACCGCCGGATAGAGCGAGGCGAGCAGCGCAAAGGAGAGCGCCATGACGGCGATGCCCGCGATCTCGCTCCATTCGATCCGCGACGGCAGCTCGGCCAGCAGGTAGAGGGACTGGTCGAACAGCACGAGGTCGAAGGTCCGCTGCAGCCACTGCCGGATGGCCTCTATGTTGCGGGCGAAGGCCAGCCCCAGCACGACACCGAGGATCGTGCCGGCGCCGCCGATCGCCAGCCCGTCGAGCAGGAAGATCCGCATGATGGCGGCGCGGCTGGCGCCCATGGTGCGCAGGATGGCGATGTCGGCCGTCTTGGTCCGCACCAGCATGACCAGGCTCGACACGATGTTGAAGGCCGCCACGAGCACGATGAGCGTCAGGACCAGGAAGATCATGTTGGTCTGGGCGAGGACCGCCGAAAAGAAGCCGGCATTGGCCTGGAACCAGTCGAACACCCAGCCTTCACTGCCCACCGTCACCATCAGCAGGCGGCGGGTCTGCGCCAGCGAGGCCTGGTCGGAGACGAATACCTCGATGCCCGTGACATTGCGGCCGAGGTTGAGCAGCCGCTGCACGTCCTGCAGCGGCGCATAGACGAAATTGGAATCGTAGTCGTACATGCCGGTACAGAAGATCGCCGCGACCTTCACCGCGGCCGAGCGCGGCATCACGCCCAGCGGCGTGGCGACCGAGACCGGCGACACGATCTGGACAGTGTCTCCGACTTTCAGGCCCATCAGGTCGGCGAGGCGCCGGCCGATCGCGACCGAGAATTCGTCCCCGAAGCCCTTGAGGGTTCCCCAGTCGATCGGTCTGTCGCCTTCGGTCCGGCACAGTCCGCGATGATGCTCGCGACTTTGCGCCGATCCCTCGATCGCCGACACCAGCGGCGCACGGTTGCGGAGGTCGTCAGGGCGCATGCCGCGCAGCACGATCCCGCGCACACGATCGCCGGCCACCGCCATGAACTGCCCTTCCGCCGTCGGCGTCGCCGACTGAACGCCCGGCACGGCGGCCATGCGCTTCAGCAGATCGGGCGTCGGCTCGAGGTTGCCACGGTTGGACTGGACGCCGAGCTGGCCGCTGATGCTCGACATCTGCGCCAGCATCTCGACGCGAAAGCCGTTCATCACGGACATCACGACGATCAGCGTGCCGACGCCCAGCGTGATGCCGATCAGCGAGAAGCCGGCGATCACCGAGATGAAGCCCTCCTCGCGGCGCGCCCGCAGGAAGCGGAAGGCGATCAGGCGCTCGACGGCGAAGGACATGGGAGAGCCCTGGCCGCGGCTCAGCCGAACCGCGCGAGAACCTGCTCGGGCGCCAGCTCCTCGCGGACGCCGGTCTTTCGATTCTTGACCTCGAACTTGCCGGCGGCCAGTCCCTTCGGGCCGACGATGACCTGCCACGGGATGCCGATCAGGTCCATGTCCGCGAACTTGCCGCCCGGCCGGATGTCGCGGTCGTCGTGCAGCACGTCGATACCCTTGGCGGTGAGCGCGTCGTAGAGAGTCTGGCAGGCGCCGCCGACGGCACCGTCGTCGGGCTTCAGGTTGACGATCGCCACCTTGAAAGGCGCCACCGATTCCGGCCAGACGATGCCGGCTGCGTCATGGCTGGCTTCGATGATGCCGCCGACCAGGCGCGAGACGCCGATGCCGTACGATCCCATCTCGACGGTGACCTGCTCGCCGCCGGGGCCGGCGACGACGGCGCCCATCGGCTTGGAGTACTTGGTGCCGAAGTAGAAGATGTGTCCGACCTCGATGCCGCGCGCGGCAAGACGTTCGCCTTCGGGCAGCGCCTCGAAGGCCTTGGCGTCGTGCATCTCGTCGGTCGCGGCATAGAGCGACGTCCATTCGTTCACGATACCCTGCAGGTCGGTCGTGTAGTCGACCTGGCGGCTCAGTATGTCCTTGTCGACCAGCCCCTTGTGGCAGAACACGGCGCTTTCGCCGGTCTCGGCCAGGATGATGAACTCGTGGCTGAGATCGCCGCCGATCGGGCCGGTGTCGGCGCGCATCGGGATCGCCTTCAGCCCCATGCGGGCGAAGGTCCTCAGATAGGTGACGAACATCCTGTTGTAGGAGTGGATGGCGCCGGCCTTGTCGATGTCGAAAGAGTAGTTGTCCTTCATCAGGAACTCGCGGCCGCGCATCACGCCGAAGCGCGGACGGACCTCGTCCCGGAACTTCCACTGGATGTGATAGAGGTTCTTCGGCAGGTCGCGGTAGCTCTTCACGCCGTCGCGGAAGAGTACCGTGATCATTTCCTCGTTGGTCGGCCCGTAGAGCATCTCGCGGTCATGGCGATCCTTGATGCGCAGCATCTCGGGCCCATACGCGTCGTAGCGGCCGCTCTCGCGCCACAGGTCGGCCGACTGGATGGTCGGCATCAGCACTTCCTGCGCACCGGCCGCGTCCTGCTCCTCGCGCACGATGCGCTCGATCTTGCGCAGCACGCGCAGGCCGAGCGGCAGCCAGGCATAGATCCCGGCGCTGGTCTGGCGGACGAGCCCGGCGCGCAGCATCAGCCGATGCGAAACGATCTGCGCTTCCGACGGAGTCTCCTTCATCGTCGGCAGAAAGTACTGGCTCATGCGCATGCGGAATCGGTCCTCGGTCGGGGTATCGGGATGGCGGCGGACTGTAGGGAACGGGTCGGCCAAAGGCAAACCGGAGCGGCACAGCTGGCTTTTCACAGCCGTGTGGCCGCACACTGGGCGCGACTTTCGGGGGAGAGTGGGATGCTGGAGCGACTTTTCAAACTGAGCGAGAACAGGACCAACGTCCGGACCGAGCTGCTGGCCGGGCTCACGACGTTCCTGGCGATGGCCTACATCATCTTCGTCAACCCGGCGATCCTGGCCGAAGCCAAGATGCCGTTCGGGGCCGTGTTCGCCGCGACGTGCATGGCGGCCGCGATCGGCTGCTTCCTGATGGCCTTCCTCGCCAACTACCCGATCGCCCTGGCACCCGGCATGGGGCTCAACGCCTATTTCGCCTTCGGCGTGGTCGGTGGCATGGGCCACACCTGGCAGGTCGCACTGGGCTGCGTCTTCATCTCCGGCATCCTCTTCCTGATCATCAGCGTGCTGCCGATCCGTGAATGGATCGTCAATGCGATACCGAAGTCGCTGAAGATGGCGATCGCGGCCGGCATCGGCCTGTTCCTGGCGCTGATCGCCCTGAAGAATGCCGGCATCGTGGTCGGCAATCCGGCGACGCTGGTGGCCCATGGCAAGATGACGAGCTGGCCCGTGGTGATGGCTGTCCTGGGCTTCGCCATCATCGTCGGGCTCGAGCATCGCCGCATCATGGGCGGTGTGATCATCGGCATCCTGGTCGTGACGGTGATCTCCATCCTGGCCGGGCATCAGAAGTTCACAGGCATCTTCGCCACCCCGCCCTCGATCGCGCCCGTGTTCCTCCAGATGGACCTTGCGGGCGCTCTGCAAGTCGGGCTCGTGACCGTGGTCTTCGCGTTCCTGTTCGTCGACCTGTTCGACAATACCGGCACGCTGATCGCGCTGGCCCATCGCGGCGGCTTCATGCGACCCGACGGCACCGTGCCGAGGCTGCGCGGCGCACTGATCTCCGACAGCGCCGCGGCCATGATCGGCGCGGCGGTCGGCACCTCGACGACCACGAGCTACATCGAGAGCGCGCTGGGCATCAATGCCGGCGGCCGAACCGGACTCACGGCCGCCGCGGTCGGCGTGCTGTTCCTGCTGGCGCTCTTCCTGTCGCCCCTTGCAGCATCGATTCCCGCCTACGCGACGGCGCCGGCCCTTCTGTATGTCGCCTGCCTGATGGCCCGCGGGCTGACCGAGATCGAATGGAACGACATCACCGAGGCGGCACCTGCCGTCATCACCGCGATCGCCATGCCGTTCACTTTTTCGATCGCCGACGGCATCGCGTTCGGTTTCATCTCGTACGCTGCTATCAAGGTGGCCGCAGGCCGGTATCGCGACGTGCATCCGGCCGTTGCGATCCTCGCTGTACTGTTCGTAACCAAATACGTGGTCATTGGATGATCAGGTAAATCGTGGGGTCATTAGTTTGTCGTCGAATGACCTCGCCCATAAAGATTCTTCTGCTGGATGCCCCGCGATCGAAAGAAAAAGTCTTGGCAACTCCCAGGCGGCACGCTAAACAGCCTACACCTTAGGCGCAGCCTGAGTTTTGGGAGGAGAGCGGCGCAAGCCGCCTACGACGAGTTTCGGGGGTAGAGGACGGCGGACCACTGGTCCGCCGTTTCCTTTTGGAGCAAGCGAGCCGTCGATTTCCGGATCAGGACCCCTCGAGCCGCCTGAAGCTCAGGATATCCATCTGATAGAAGACATAAAAAACGATCCACAAGACTGCGGAGAGGATCGTGGTGATGATCGCCTTGCGAACGAGGTCCGGCCGCTCGGGCGCGCCCCTCTCCTCGCCTTTTCCAGGATTCTCCGCCCGCCGGACGCCCAGCGGCAGGACCAAGAAGAGCGCAATCCACCACGTCACCAGGTAGACCATGACGCCGGTAGCCCAGCCCATGGCGGGTGCTCCTCAGACCTGTTCGAGTTCGATCAGCGTGCCCGTGAAGTCCTTGGGATGCAGGAACAGCACGGGCTTGTCATGGGCGCCGATCCTGGGCTCGCCATCGCCCAGCACACGCGCACCCTGCGCCTTCAGCCGGTCGCGGGCGGCATAAATGTCCTCGACCTCGTAGCAGACGTGATGGATGCCGCCATCGACGTTGCGGGCCAGGAAATTGGCGATGGGCGACTTCTCGCCGAGCGGATGCAGCAGTTCGATCTTGGTGTTGGCCAGCTCGACGAAGACCACGGTAACGCCATGCGCCGGCTGTTCCTTGGGCGCGCTCACTTTGGCGCCCATCACGGTGCGGTAGAGTTCCGTGGCCTTTGCCAGGTCGGGCACGGCAATCGCGATATGGTTGAGGCGTCCGATCATCGTCTTCTCCAGCGGCTGCACGCCTTTAGATGCGGACGATGTGGATGTCCGTCAACGGCTTCTTGCCGAGGTGCGCCCGCACGACGCGCCGCACGGCCTGGCGCGCCGCCTCCTCCAGGCGCCGGTTGTCCGAACGCTCCGATGCGCTGAGGCCCGCCAGCATCTCGCCCAGGGCCTCGATCACCGCGTCGGCAATCTCTCCATTCTCGTCGTCGAAGCCCCGCAGAGAGACCTGGGGCGCCGCCAGGGCCTTGCCTCGTTTATCCACCACCAGGGTCGCCGCCGCCGCGCCGTTCCACAGGAGCTTGCGCCGTTCGCGCAGCGACTCCCCGTCGAGCGGTATGAGCCCGTCCCCGTCGCGCGCCAGCCGGCCGGAAAAGACATGGTCGATGATCTCGGCCGGGCCCGGCGCCAGCCGCACCAGGGTTCCGTTGGGCGCCACGATCGTTTCCGGCACCTGGCAGGTCCGCGCCAGGGCGGCGTGCTCAATCATGTGCCGGACCTCGCCATGGACCGGCAGCGCGATTTTCGGCCGGACCCACTGATAAACGCGAACCAGCTCGTCCCGCGCCGGATGCCCCGATACGTGGATGTCGGCCTCGCGGTCGGTGATCACCTTCACGCCGCGGGTCATCAGGGTATTCTGCAGGCGTCCGACCGAATGCTCGTTCCCGGGAATGACCCGCGACGAGAAGATCGCGGTATCGCCGTCCTCGAGGACGAGATCGCGATGCTCGCCGCCGGCCAGTTTCGACATGGCGGCACGGGGCTCGCCCTGGCTGCCGGTGCAGATGAACAGCACCTTGTCGCGCGGCAGGTAGCCCGCCTGCTGCTCCGGCACACATTCGGGAAAATCGAGCAGGTAGCCGCATTCCTGCGCGGCCTGAAGCATGCGCTGCAAGGCACGCCCGGACAGGACCGGATGGCGGCCGGCGGCAACAGCGGCAAGCGCGATGCTCTCGACCCGGGCGAGATTGGAGGCGAAACAGGTGACCGCCACCCTCCCCTTGTGTCCCTTGACCAGCTTCTTGAGGTTTGCCCGCACCTTCGATTCTGAGCCCGCCTCGCCCTCGACGAAGACGTTGGTGCTGTCGCAGACCATGGCGAGCGCGCCCTCGTCGCCGATGCGCTTCAGCATCGCCTCGTCGGTGACTTCGCCCAGCAGAGGCTCGGGGTCGATCTTCCAGTCGCCGGTATGGAACACCGTGCCGAACTTCGTGCGGATCGCCATGGCGTTCGGCTCGAGGATCGAATGCGTCATGGTGATCATCTCGAGCTCGAACGGCTCGAGGCTGAACTTGCCACCGAGCGGGATCTCGGTGACCGGCACCTCGTCGCGCAGGCCCGCGTCGATCAGCTTGCGGCGCAGAACCGAGGCCGCGAACGGCGTCGCATAGACCGGCGCCTTAAGTCGCGGCCACAGGTCGGCGACCGCGCCGAGATGATCCTCGTGGGCATGCGTCAGCACGATGCCCACCAGGGCGTCGCGGCGCTCCACGATGAATGCCGGATCCGGCATCACCACCTCGACGCCGGCCATCGAACCGTCGGCGAAGCCGATGCCGAGGTCGACCATCAGCCACTTGCCGGCCGTGCCATAGAGGTTGAGGTTCATGCCGATCTCGCCGGCCCCGCCAAGGGCCAGGAACAACAGCTCGTCGTCCGACGGAACGGTCATCGGCTGTTGCGCCGCCAGATCTCCAGCAAGCCGAGCGACATCAGGTCGGGCTCGATGAAGTCGAACAGCCCGATCTCGTCCTTAAACACGTTGGCCAGACCGCCGGTCGCGACCACCTTCATGGGCTGGCCGTACTCCTCGCGGATGCGCTTGATCAGGCTTTCGATCAGCCCGACATAGCCCCAGAAAATGCCGGACTGCATGTTGGCGACGGTGCTCTTGCCGATCACCCGGGCGGGCTTCTCGACCCGGATGCGCGGCAGGCGCGCCGTCATCAGATAGAAGGCTTCGATCGTCAGTTCGACGCCCGGCGCGAACACGCCGCCGATGAAATTGCCATCCTTGTCGGCCAGATCGAAGGTCGTGGCGCTGCCGAAGTCGATGGTGATCAGCGGCCCGCCGTATTTCGTATGGCCGGCGATGACGCCGACCAGACGATCCGCACCGGCCTCCGCCGGCCGATCGATCAGCACCTTGATTCCGAGCGCGCAGTCGGGCTCGCCGACGATCAGCAGCTTGGTATGGAAGTAGGTCTCGCACAGCCGGCGCAGATGGACGTTCACCGCCGGCACCACGCTGGCCAGGATCGCGCCGCTGATCGACCTGGGATCGAAGCCCTGCAGATGCATGAGCTGCGTCACCCACGCCGCATACTCGTCGGCCGTGCGCTTGGACTCGGTGCGCAGGCGCCACGCGGCGACGATCCTGTCCCTGTCGAAGACGACGAACTTCGAGTTGGTGTTGCCGACGTCGATGGCCAACAGCATCCGCGCTCTCCTCAGGCCGCCCGGCCCAGCAATTCACCCGAAACGATCTTGCGCGGGCCGGCCGATGTATCCAGCAGCAGGGCGCCCTCGCGATCCAGCCCGGCGAAGCGGCCCCGCACCAGCTCCTCGCCCAGGCGAACGTCGACCTCGGCCCCCAGCGGGCCCGCCTGGGCAAGCCAGGCCGCCCGCACGGTCTCGAACCCGTCCCGGCGCCATTGCGCGAGGCGCAGGCTGAGCGCCCGTGTCAGCCCTTCCAGCGTCGCCTCGACGGTTCCCCCCAGCGCCGCGCCGGGATAGCGCATCTCCGGCAGCTGCGGCGCGAAGGATACGTTGACGCCGATGCCCGCCACGACATGCTCGACCAGCCCGGCCTGGCCAATGGCGCTTTCGAGCAGGATGCCGGCAGCCTTGCCGCCGTCGACCAGCACGTCGTTGGGCCATTTCAGGCGGACGGCGCGACCTTGGGGAACGATGTCGCCCACCGCGAGGGCCGCCACGAAGCCCAGCTCGGCGGCGCGCGGCGCGGCGCAGCCGGGCCGCAGGATCGTTGAACTGTAGAGATTGCCGACGGGCGAGGCCCAATTGCGGCCCCGGCGTCCGCGGCCGCCCGACTGCTCGCGCGCCCAGACGACAGTGCCCTCGGGCGATCCAGCATCGGCCAACCGGGTGGCTTCGTCGTTGGTGCTGCCGACGCTTTCGAGCGCGACCAGCGTCCACCCGTCCGGGAGGACGGGCAGCAGGGTCACGGGAACAGGCCTTTGGCGGCCGCCGCGGCGATCAGGCTGAGAGGCTGGGGAACCAGCGAGAACACGGCGATCAGGAAGGCAGCCGCCATGGCCACGACGCGGTTGATGCCGAAGACCGGCCGGTCGAGCACTTCCGTGGGCTCGTCGAAATACATCACCTTCACGATGCGCAGGTAATAGTAGGACGCCACGACCGAGGCCAGCACGCCCAGCACGGCCGGGATGAACAGCTTCGCCTCGACGGCGGCGATGAAGATGTAGAGCTTGCCCCAGAAGCCCGCCAGCGGCGGGATGCCGGCCATGGAGAACATGAAGATCAGCATCGCGAGCGCCATCATGGGATGGTTGCGCGCCAGGCCGGAGAGATCGGCGACCTCCTCGACCATGATGTTGCGCCGCTTCATCATCAGGATGACGGCGAACACGCCCAGCGTCATGACCATGTAGATGGTGAGGTAGAACACCACCGACTGGATGCCCTTCTCGCTGCCACTGGCGAGCCCCAGCAGCACGTAGCCGACATTGCCGATCGAGGAATAGGCCATCAGTCGCTTGATGTTCTGCTGGCGCAACGCTGCGAAGGCACCGAGCGCCATCGACAGCACCGAGGCCACGACGATGATCTGCTGCCACTGCATGAACAGAGGCTTGAACGGCCCCATCAGCACCGAGACCAGCAGCGACATGGCCGCGATCTTGGGGGCCACGGCAAACAGGGCGGTGACCGGCGTCGGGGCGCCTTCGTAGACGTCCGGCGTCCACATGTGGAACGGCACGGCCGAGACCTTGAAGGCAAGGCCTGCCACCACGAACACGAGGCCGATGATGACGCCGATTTCCGTCGCCCGGCCGTCGAGCAGCGCGCCCGAGATCTGGACGAACGCGGTGCCGCCGCAGAAGCCGTAGATCAGCGACGAGCCGAACAGCAGCATGCCCGACGCGACCGAGCCCAGGACGAAGTACTTCACGCCGGCTTCCGTCGAGCGGACGCTGTCGCGCTGGAAGGCGGCGACTACGTACAGGGCCAGCGACTGCAGTTCGAGACCGACATAGAGCGCCATCAGGTCGTTGGCCGAGATCATCAGCATCATGCCGAGCGTCGCGAGCGCGACCAGGATCGGGTACTCGAAGCGCCAGGCCCTGGCCTGTTCGAAATAGGCGCGCGACATCAGGATCGCGATGGCGGAGCCGACCAGCACCAGCGCCTTCATGGTCGTGGTCAGCCGATCGACGATGAACAGCGAGGAAAACGCCGTTCCTTCGCGGTAGGGCACGAACAGCAGCACGGCCGTCGCCAGCAGCGCCACCGAGGTCGCGGCCGAGACGAACGGCGTGGCGATTTCGCCGCGCACGACACCGTAGATCAGCAGCAGCAGAGTCGCCGCGGCGAGGAAGATTTCAGGCCGGGCCAGGGTCCAGGATTCGAGACCGACAATCATGTTCATTACTCCCGGCCGCTCACGGCGTCAGCGCCGCGGTACGGGCGAGCTTCAAGGCTGCCTGATAGTCGCCGATCAGCTTGTCCACCGCCGGCGCCATCGGGTCGAGGAAGGAATTGGGATAGACGCCCATCCAGATCGTCAGCAGCACCAGCGGCAGGAAGATCGCGATCTCGCGCCGGTTCATGTCGAGGATGCCCTTCAAGGAATCCTTGGTCAGCTCGCCGAAGACGATTTTACGATAGAGCCACAGCGCATAGGCGGCGCCCAGGATCAGGCTGGTCGCGGCCAGGAAGGCCACCCAGGTATTGGCCTTGAAGGCCCCCAGCAGCACCAGGAACTCGCCGACGAAGCCCGACAGGCCGGGCAATCCGACGCTCGCCAGGGTGAAGAACAGGAAGGTGAAGGCGTAGCGCGGCATGCGATGCACCAGGCCGCCATAGGCCGCGATTTCACGCGTATGCATGCGGTCGTAGACCACGCCGACGCAGAGGAAGAGCGCGGCCGACACGATGCCATGGCTCAGCATCTGGAAGATCGAGCCCTGCACGCCCTGCATGTTCATGACGAAGGCGCCGATCGTCACGAAGCCCATGTGGGCGACCGACGAATAGGCGATCAGCTTCTTCATGTCCTCCTGCACCAGCGCGACCAGCGAGGTGTAGATCACGGCCACGAGCGACAGGCCGAAGACCATCGGCGCGAAGTACTGCGTGGCCTCGGGGAACAGCGGGATCGAGAAACGCAGGAAACCGTACCCGCCCATCTTCAGCAGGACGCCGGCCAGGATGACCGAGCCCGCGGTCGGCGCCTCGACATGGGCGTCCGGCAGCCAGGTGTGGACCGGCCACATCGGCACCTTCACCGCAAACGAGGCGAAGAAGGCCAGCCACAGCCAGCACTGCCAGGTGAACGGCAGGTCGAGCTTCTCCATCGCCGTCGGCAGGTCCGTGGTGCCGACCTGCCAGTACACGGCGATGATCGCCAGCAGCATCAGCACGGAGCCGAGCAGCGTGTAGAGGAAGAACTTGAAGGCCGCGTAGACGCGCCGCTTGCCGCCCCACACGCCGATGATCAGGAACATCGGGATGAGGACGCCTTCGAAGAAGACGTAGAACAGCGCCAGGTCGAGCGCGCAGAACATGCCGACCATGAAGGTCTCGAGCACGAGAAACGCGATCATGTACTCCTTGACGCGGACCTTGATCGATTCCCAGCTCGCCAGGATGCAGATCGGCGTCAGCAGGGTCGACAGCAGGACGAAGAACAGCGAGATGCCGTCGATACCGGCGTGGTAGCCGATGTTCAGCGCCGGCACCCAGGCGGCCTTCTCTTCGAACTGGAAGCCGGCCTTCGTCGGATCGAAGCGCACCCACAGCAGGAGGGAGATCAGGAACGTCGCCATGGTCGTGACCAGCGCGACGCTGCGGCAGTTGCGCTCCACGGCCTCCTTCGGGCCGCTGACGATCAGGCAGAACAGCGCTCCCACCAGTGGCAGGAACGTGATCAGGGAAAGGATAGGCCAGCTCGACATCAGGGCCTTACCTCGCCGACAGCATGAAATAGGTGACGAGGCCGGCCACGCCGACCAGCATCACGAACGCGTAGTGGTAGAGATAGCCGCTCTGGAAGCGCATCAGCACGCCCGCCACGTCCTGTGAGCGCGCGGCGACATTGTCCGGGCCGAGCCCGTCGATCGTGGCGCCATCTCCCTTCTTCCAGAGGAAACGGCCGATGGCCAGGGACGGCTTGACGAAGATCGCATCGTAAAGCTCGTCGAAGTACCACTTGTTGTAGAACAGGGCGTGCAGTCCCGGGAACCGCTTCACCGTCCGCCCCGGCATGTCGGTGCGCAGGACGTAATAGTAGTAGCTCAGCGCGATGCCGGCGAGGGCCACCGTCAGCGGCATCAGCTTCACCCACAGCGGCACTTCGTGGGCGTGGTGCAGCACCTCTTCGGTGGCCTTCACGGCCAGCGAATTGCCCCAGAAGGCGCGCCAGTCGTGGCCGACGAACCAGTCGTAGCCCACCAGGCCGGAGAAGGCGGCGCCGATGCCCAGCACGTAGAGCGGGATCATCATGACGATCGGCGATTCGTGGGCGTGATCCCAGGTGTGATGGTCGCCGCGATACTTGCCGTAGAAGGTCATGAACATCAGACGGGTCGAGTAGAAAGCCGTCATGAAGGCCGCGACGACACCCATCCAGTAGGCGAAGACGCCGACCGTCGTGTGCGTGCCGTAGGCCGACTCCAGCATGATGTCCTTGGAATAGAAGCCCGCAAAGCCCAGGCCGTTGCCCAGGATGAACGGGATGCCGATGCCCGACAGCGCCAGCGTGCCGACCCACATCAGGATGAAGGTCTGCGGCGCCTTCTCGCGCACGCCGCCCATCTTGCGCATGTCCTGCTCGTGGTGGAGGCAGTGGATCACCGAGCCGGAGCCCAGGAACAGCAGCGCCTTGAAGAAGGCGTGCGTCGTGAGGTGGAACATGGCGGCCGAGTAGCCGCCGACGCCGCAGGCGAAGAACATGTAGCCGAGCTGGCTGCAGGTCGAATAGGCAACGACCCGCTTGATGTCGAACTGGGTCAGACCGACCGTGGCGGCGAAGAAGGCGGTCGCCGCCCCGATCACGGTCACGACCATGGACGCGGTGGGCGCCAGCTCGAACAGCGGCGACAGGCGGCAGACCATGAAGACGCCGGCCGTGACCATGGTCGCGGCATGGATGAGCGCCGACACAGGGGTCGGGCCTTCCATCGCGTCGGGCAGCCAGGTGTGGAGGCCGAGCTGGGCCGACTTGCCCATCGCGCCCACGAACAGCAGCAGGCAGGCGGTCTCGAGCGCCGGCAGGTCCATGCCGAGGAACTGGATGCGCATCTGCGCCATCTGCGGCGCCTTGCCGAAGATCTCCTCGAAGCCGACCGAGCCCGACAGCATCCAGACGGCGGCGATGCCCAGGGCAAAGCCGAAGTCGCCGACCCGGTTCACGATGAAGGCCTTCATCGCGGCGGCGTTGGCGGACGGCTTGTCGTACCAGAAGCCGATCAGCAGATAGGAAGCGAGGCCCACCCCTTCCCAGCCGAAGAAGAGCTGCACGAGATTGTCGGCCGTCACCAGCATCAGCATGAAGAAGGTGAACAGGCTGAGATACGCCATGAAGCGCGGGATGCCGGGATCGTCTTCCATGTAGCCGATGGAATAGACGTGGACCATCGACGACACGCCGGTGACCACGATCAGCATGACGGCCGTCAGGGTGTCGACGCGCAACGCCCAGGCGATGTCGAGCGTTCCCGAGTCGATCCACGAGAACAGCTTCACGACGAAGAACTTTCCGTTCTCCGGTCCAAAGCCAATGCGGACGAACACGAAGACCGAGAGTGCGGCCGCGATCAGCAGGGCCGCGCAGGTCACGATCTGCGCCGGGCGGGCACCGATCACGCGGCAGAACAGGCCGGCGATCGCCGCCGCGAGCAGCGGCAGGAAGACGATGAGCTTGATGGCGAGATCCATGATGAGCGCGCCCCTAGCCCTTCATCGCGTTGATGTCTTCGACTTCGATCGTTCCGCGATTACGGAAGTAGACCACCAGGATCGCCAGGCCGATCGCCGCCTCGGCGGCAGCCACGGTCAGCACCAGCATGGCGAAGATCTGTCCCACGATGTTTCCCTGGAAGACCGAGAAGGCCACCAGGTTGATGTTGACCGCGAGCAGCATCAGTTCGACGCACATCAGGATGACGATGACGTTCTTGCGGTTCAGGAAGATGCCGAGGATGCCCATGGTGAACAGCACCGCGGCGACGGCGAGGTAATGGCCCAGCCCGATGGTCATCAGACGCCTCCCCGCGTCGGAACCTTGACCACCGTCATGGCCTGCTCCTTCGTGCGGTTGATCTGGTCGGCCGCCCGCTGGCGGCGAACGCCCGGCCGGCTGCGCAGGGTGAGCACGATGGCGCCGATCATGGCGACCAGCAGAACCAGCCCGGCCACCTGGAAGAGGTAGAAATACTGGGTGTAGAGCACCCGGCCGATGGCGCGCGTATTGTCGATCGCCATCACCTGGGGGCCGTGCGTATTGAGACCCGCGATGGTGGTCGAGCCGCTGCCGATGATGCCGACGCCCAGCAGCAGCTCGGCGAACAGCACCGCGCCGATCAGCGCGCCCACCGGGAGGTAATCGAGGAAACCCTCACGCAGCTCGGTGAGGTTGATGTCGAGCATCATGACCACGAAGAGAAAGAGCACCGCGACCGCACCGACATAGACGATCACCAGGATCATCGCGATGAACTCGGCGCCGATCAGCAGGAACAATCCCGCCGCGTTGAAGAACGCCAGGATCAGGAACAGCACCGAATAGACCGGATTGCGCGAAACCACGACCATGGCGGCCGAGGCCACCGTGATCGCGGCGAAGACGTAGAAGGCCAGTGCCTGGAGTATCATGATCTGTCTCTCCCCCGCCCGGCTCAGCGATACGCTGCGTCGGAATGGAGGTTGGCCGCGATCAGGCTCTCCCAGCGGTCGCCGTTCGCGAGCAGCTTGTCCTTGTTGTACATGAGTTCCTCGCGCGTCTCGGTCGAGAACTCGAAGTTCGGTCCCTCGACGATCGCATCGACCGGGCAGGCTTCCTCGCAGAAACCGCAATAAATGCATTTCGTCATGTCGATGTCGTAGCGCGTCGTGCGGCGGCTGCCGTCGTCGCGCGGCTCGGCCTCGATGGTGATGGCCTGGGCCGGGCAGATCGCCTCGCACAGCTTGCAGGCAATGCAGCGCTCCTCGCCATTCGGATAGCGGCGCAGCGCATGTTCGCCGCGGAAGCGCGGGCTGAGCGGGCCCTTCTCGTACGGATAGTTCACCGTCACCTTGGGCTTGAACATGTACTTCAAGGTGAGGGCAAAGCCCATTACCAGCTCGGAGAGCAGGAAGGAGCGCGCGGTGCGGTCGAGGGAAGCCATGGCGTGATCTCCTAAGGCTTCGGCAGCCAGCCGCCAAACGTCAGGACGGCGGCGGTGAGGACGACCCAGCCCAGCGACACGGGCAGGAAAACCTTCCAGCCCAGCCGCATCAGCTGGTCGTAGCGGTAACGGGGCAGCGTTCCCTTGGTCCAGCTGAAGATGAACAGCAGGAAGGCGATCTTCAGCGCGAACCAGATGACGCCCGGGATGAGCGTGAAAGGCGCGTAGGGTATCGGCGACTGCCAGCCCCCGAGGAACAGCACCGCGCCCAGGGCCGAAAGCAGGATCATGTTGGCGTATTCGCCGAGGAAGAACAGGCCGAAGGTCATGGCCGAATATTCGGTGTGGAAGCCCGCCACCAGCTCGGCTTCCGACATCGGCAGATCGAACGGCGTGCGGTTGGTCTCGGCCAGCGCCGAGATGAAGAAGATCACGAACATCGGCAGCAGCGGCAGCCAGAACCAGTTCCAGAACCAGCCGGACTGGGCCAGCACGACCTTCGAGAGGTTGAGCGAGCCGACGCAGAGCATGACGGTGATCAGCACGAAGCCGATCGAAACCTCGTAGGACACCATCTGCGCCGCAGAGCGCAGGGCGCCGAGGAAGGCGTATTTCGAATTCGAGGCCCAGCCCGCGATGATGATGCCGTAGACGCCCAGCGACGAGATGGCGAAGAGATAGAGGATGCCGACGTTGATGTCGGCGATGACCCAGCCGTCGTCGAACGGCACGACCGCCCAGGCGACCAGCGCGGTCATGAAGGCGATCATCGGCGCGATGATGAACAGGATGCCGTTGGCGCTCGACGGCACGATCGTTTCCTTGAGGACGAGCTTCAGGCCGTCGGCAAAGGGCTGCAGCAGACCGAACGGGCCGACCACGTTGGGACCGCGGCGGAGCTGGATCGAGGCCCAGACCTTGCGGTCGACGTAGGTCATGTAGGCCACGGCGACCAGCAGCGGCACTGTGACCGCCAGGCACTGCGCCAGCATGACGAGAGCCATGCCAAACCAGTTCGTCGTGAAGAAGGTGATCAGGTCGGCGTACATGCCCTACTCCGCCGCCATGAGATGCGACCGCGACGCCATGCAGTCGGCCATGGTCTTGGACGCGCGGCTGATCGGACAGGTCATGTAGAAGTTCGGCACTGCCGACCTGAACGGCGCGTCGGTGGTCGCACCGGGCTTGCCGAACGGGCCCCAGGCCGCAGGCGCCTGCTGGTCGATGGCCGCAAAGACCTTGTTGACGGCCACGAGCCGCGCGCGGACCTGGTGCAGCGTGTCGTAGGGCAGCGTCTTGCCCAGCCGCTCCGAGAGAGCCCGCAGGATCGCCCAGTCCTCGCGCGCGTCGCCCGGCGGATAGCCGGCGCGGCGACCGATCTGGACGCGGCCTTCCGTGTTCACGTAGATGCCCGGCTTCTCGGTGTAGGCGGCGCCGGGCAGGATCACGTCGGCGCGGTGGGCGCCGGCATCGCCATGATGGCCCTGGTAGATGACGAAGGCCTTGCCGAGCCTGGTCGTGTCGAACTCGTCGGCGGCCAGCAGGTAGACCGCCTCGATTTCCTTCTTCTGGCAGCCGTCCAGAATGCCGGCAACGTCTCGACCGCCTTCTCCCGGCACCAGGCCGAGATCCAGTCCGCCGACGCGGGAAGCCGCCGTGTGCAGCACGGCAAAGCCGTTCCAGTCGTCGCGAACCGCGTTCAGCTTCCCGGCCAGCTCGTACGCCATTGCCAGCACCGCGGCGCCATCCTCGCGGGCGAGCGCGCCCATGCCAACGACGATCAGCGGATGCTTGGCGCCCTTCAGCTTCTCGAAGAAGCCGAGCTTGCCGTCGACCAGCTCGCGCAAGGTCGCGGGGCCCGCGCCCAGCCGCTCCACCGGATAGGTCAGGTCCTCGACGGCGCCGATGCTCGCGATCGGGCACTTGCCATGGAGGTAGCGCTTGCGGATCCGCGCATTGAGCACCGGCGCCTCGGCGCGCGGATTGGTGCCGATCAGCAGGATGGCATCCGCCTGGTCGATGCCGCGGACACCGGCGTTGAAGATGTAGCTGCCGCGCGGCCCGTCGAGCTTGGCGCCGTCCTGGCGGCAGTCGATGCTGGTCGAGCCCAGCGATGTCATGAGGTCCTTGAGGGCCACCATGGATTCGGCGTCGCACTGGTCGCCGGCGATGGCCGCGATCTTGGAGCCGTCCATGCCGTTCAGCTTTGCGGCAATGGCGCCGAAGGCTTCATCCCAGGTCGCTTCGACGAGCTTGCCCTTGCTGCGGACATAGGGACGATCCAGCCGCTGATGGCGCAGGCCGTCGAGGGCGTGACGCGTCTTGTCGGAGATCCATTCCTCGTTCACGTCGTCGTTCAGGCGCGGCAGGATGCGCATGACCTGCGCGCCGCGCGTGTCGATGCGGATGTTGGAGCCCAGCGCGTCCAGCACATCGACCGATTCGGTCTTGGTCAGTTCCCAGGGTCGCGCCTCGAAGGCGTAGGGCTTCGAGGTCAGCGCGCCCACCGGGCAGAGATCGACCAGGTTGCCGGCCAGCTCGGTCGACAGAGCATGCTCGACATAGGTCGTGACTTCCATGCCCTCGCCGCGGCCCGTCGCGCCCAGCTCCTCGACGCCCGCGACCTCGGTCGCGAAGCGGATGCAGCGCGTGCAGTGGATGCAGCGGTTCATCGACGTCTTGACCAGCGGGCCCAGTTCCTTGTCCGGTACCGCGCGCTTGTTCTCGTGATAGCGGCTGCGGTCGAAACCGTAGGCCATCGCCTGGTCCTGCAGGTCGCACTCGCCGCCCTGGTCGCAGATCGGGCAATCGAGCGGATGGTTGATCAGCAGGAACTCCATCACGCCCTTGCGCGCCTTCTGCACGGTCGGGGTCTGGGTGGAGATGATCTGGTTTTCGGCGACCGGCAGCGCGCAGCTCGCCTGCGGCTTGGGCGGGCCGGGCTTCACCTCGACCAGGCACATGCGGCAGTTGCCGGCGATCGACAGGCGATCATGGTAGCAGAAGCGCGGAATCTCCACGCCCGCCAGCTCACAGGCCTGAAGGACCGTGATGCCGGCCGGCACCTCCATCTCGACGCCGTCGATAGTGACCTTGGGCATTGCCTGCTCCCCGCCCCGCCTACTCGGCCGCCAGTTTTTCGGTGCGCGCGCGGATGCGGCGCTCCATCTCGGGACGGAAATGCCGGATCAGGCCCTGGATCGGCCACGCCGCCGCATCGCCCAGCGCGCAGATCGTATGGCCTTCCACCTGCTTGGTGACGTCCTCGAGCGCGTCGATCTCCTCGATCCGCGCGTTGCCCGTCACCATCCGTTCCATCACGCGCCACATCCAGCCCGTGCCTTCGCGGCAGGGCGTGCACTGGCCGCAGCTCTCGTGCTTGTAGAAGTAGCTGAGCCGCGCGATCGCCTTCACGACGTCGGTCGACTTGTCCATGACGATGACCGCCGCGGTGCCGAGGCCCGAGCGCTGGTCGCGCAGCGAGTCGAAGTCCATCAGGACCGTGTCGCAGATCGATTTCGGCAGCAACGGCACCGAGGCGCCGCCCGGAATGACCGCGAGGAGATTGTCCCAGCCGCCGCGGACGCCGCCGCAATGCCGCTCGATCAGCTCGCGCAGCGGGATGCCCATCTCCTCTTCCACGTTGCACGGCCGGTTCACGTGGCCGGAGATGCAGAAGAGCTTGGTGCCGGTGTTGTTGGGCCGGCCGATGCCCGCGAACCACGCCGCGCCGCGCCGCAGGATGGTCGGAGCGACGGCGATCGACTCGACGTTGTTCACGGTGGTCGGGCAGCCATAGAGGCCGGAGCCGGCCGGGAACGGCGGCTTCAGCCGCGGCATGCCCTTCTTGCCCTCGAGGCTTTCGAGCAGCGCGGTCTCCTCGCCGCAGATATAGGCGCCGGCGCCGCGATGGACGTAGAGGTCGAAGTCCCAGCCCGAGCCGCAGGCGTTCTTGCCGAGCAGGCCCGCGTCATAGGCCTCCTCGATCGCCTCGATCAGATGCTGCGCCTCGTTGTAGAATTCGCCGCGCACGTAGATGTAGCCGGCATTGGCGCGCATCGCGAAGCCGGCGATCAGGCAGCCTTCGACCAGCAGGTGCGGATCGTGGCGCATGATGTCGCGATCCTTGCAGGTGCCGGGCTCCGACTCGTCGGCGTTGACCACGAGATAATGCGGCCGGTCCTTCACTTCCTTGGGCATGAAGGACCACTTCATGCCGGTCGGGAAGCCGGCGCCGCCGCGGCCGCGCAGGCCCGATTTCTTCATCTCGTCGATGATCGCGTCGACGCCCCGGTCGAGGATCGCCTTGGTGTTGTCCCAGGCGCCGCGGGCACGGGCGCCGGCCAGACGCCAGTCGTGGGCGCCGTAGAGGTTGGTAAAGATGCGGTCCTTGTCGCCGAGCATCGTCCTACTCGCCCTTCAGCGTTGTCAGTCCGCCCTCGGGCGCCGACGTCTGGCGATCGATCTGCGGTCCGGGCTTCGGCGTTTCGCCGCGCCGGAACGCCTCGAGCACCTTGTTGATCGAAGCCTCGTCGAGGTCCTCGTAGAAGTCGTCGTTGATCTGCACGACCGGCGCGTTGACGCAGCCGCCGAGGCACTCGACCTCCTGCACGCTGAACGTCTCGCCGTCGGCGGCGTGCTGGCAGGCCTTCATCACGGCGTCGGAGCCGCGCAGCCAGCACGGGGTCGTGGTGCAGACCTGCAGCAGGTACTTACCCTTCGGCCGCAGCTGGAACATCGTATAGAAGGTCGCGACCTCGTAGACGCGGATCGGCGCCATATCGAGGAGGCGTGCCACCTCGTTCATGGCGGCACGCGGCAGCCAGCCCTGCTGGCGCTGCGCCAGGTCGAGCACCGCGATCACGGCGCTCGCCTGACGGCCCGGCGGATAATGGGCAATCTGTTCCTCGACCTTCGCCATGTATTCGGGCGTGAAGGAAAAATGCGCGACCTGAGGGACATCCTTGGGGTCGGCGGTGATCATCGCCATCGCATCGTCTCCTAGCGGTCGATCTCGCCGAACACGATGTCGAGCGAGCCGATGTTCGCCGACATGTCGGCGAGCTGGTGGCCCCTGGTCATCATGTCGAGCGCCTGCAGGTGCGGGAACCCGGGAGCGCGGATCTTGCAGCGGTAAGGCTTGTTGGTGCCGTCGGACACCAGGTAGACGCCGAACTCGCCCTTTGGCGCCTCGACCGCCGTGTAGGTCTCGCCGGCGGGCACCTTGTAGCCTTCGGTGTAGAGCTTGAAGTGATGGATCAGCGCTTCCATCGAGTCCTTCATCTCGCCCCGGCGCGGCGGCGAGATCTTGCGGTCGTCGACGCGCACCGGACCGCCGACCTTGCGCAGCGCGGCGATGCACTGCTCCATGATGCGGACGCTCTGGTACATTTCCTCGATGCGCACGAGGTAGCGCGCGAAGCAGTCGCCGGTCTTGCCGAGCGGAATGTCGAAATCCATGCGGTCGTAGACGTCGTAGGGCTGCGACTTGCGCAGGTCCCACGGAATCCCCGAGGCGCGGATCAGCGGTCCCGAGAACCCCCAGTCGAGCGCCTGCTCGGCCGAGACGATGCCGATGTCGACGGTGCGCTGGCGGAAGATGCGGTTGTCGTTCAGCAGGTTCTCGACGTCCTTCATGAACGGGTAGAACTGCTTGATCCACCCTTCCATCGAATCGAGCATGCCGTCGGGCAGGTCCTGGTGGACGCCGCCCGGCCGGAAATAGGCCGCGTGCATGCGCGAGCCGCTGACCTGCTCGTAATATTCCATCAGCAGTTCGCGCTGCTCGAAGCCCCAGAGCGGCGGCGTCAGCGCGCCGACGTCCATCGCGAAGGTCGTGACGTTGAGCAGATGGTTCAGGATGCGGGTGACCTCGGAGAACAGCACGCGGATGTACTGGCCGCGCTCCGGCGCCTCGATGCCCAGCAGCTTCTCGACCGCGAGCGCGTAGGCATGCTCCTGGTTCATCGGCGAGACGTAGTCGAGCCGGTCGAAGTACGGCACCGCCTGCAGGTAGGTCTTGTATTCGATCAGCTTCTCGGTGCCGCGGTGCAGCAGGCCGATATGAGGATCGCAGCGCTCGACGATCTCGCCGTCCATTTCGACGACCAGCCGCAAGACGCCGTGGGCCGCCGGGTGCTGCGGCCCGAAGTTCATCGTCATTGTCTTGATTTCGACGTCGGACATGTCAGCTCGCCTTCGCCGGTGCAGGTGCCGGCGCGGCGGCCTTTTCCTGGGCCTTCTCGTCGCCCGGCAGAACGCGGGGCGCGCCTTCCCAGGGACTGAGGAAGTCGAAGCGTCGGAACTCCTGGGCGAGCTTCACGGGTTCGTAGATCACGCGCTTCTGCACGTCATCCCAGCGCAGCTCGACGAAGCCGGTCAGCGGGAAATCCTTGCGCAGCGGATGACCCTCGAAGCCGTAGTCCGTGAGGATCCGGCGCAGGTCGGGATGGTCGGAGAACCAGACGCCGTAGAGATCGTAGGCCTCGCGCTCGAACCAGCCGGCCGAGCTGTAGACCGTCGCGGCCGACGGCACGGGCGTCGTCTCGTCGGTCATCAGCTTCAGGCGGATGCGCTGGTTGTTCTTGAGGCTGAGCAGGTTGTAGACGACGTCGAAGCGCTTCTCGCGCTCCGGCCAGTCGACGCCGCAAATGTCGATCAGCTGCTTGAACAGGCACTTCGGGTCGTCCCGCAGGTAGGTCAGAAGCGCGATCACCTTGTCCGGCGTCGTTTCGAGCATCAGCTCGCCGAGGCGAATTTCGGTCTTCGACACCACGCCCGTCTGCGCCTGGACGATGTGGTCGCCAAGTTCCTTGAGAGCCTCGCTCATCAGCGCACCAGCGTGCCCGTGCGACGGACCTTCTTCTGGAGCTGCAGGACGCCGTAGAGCAGCGCCTCGGCGGTCGGCGGACAGCCCGGCACATAGACGTCGACCGGCACGATGCGATCGCAGCCGCGCACGACGGAGTAGCTGTAGTGATAGTAGCCGCCGCCATTGGCGCACGATCCCATCGAGATCACGTAGCGCGGCTCGGCCATCTGGTCGTAGACCTTGCGCAGCGCCGGGGCCATCTTGTTGGTCAGCGTGCCGGCCACGATCATCACGTCGGCGGCGCGCGGGCTGGGCATCGGCGCGAACCCGAAGCGGTCGAGATCGTAGCGGCTCATCCAGCAGTGGATCATCTCGACGCCGCAACAGGCCAGACCGAAGGTCAGGCCCCACATCGAGCCGGTGCGCGCCCAGGTGACCAGCTTGTCGAGCTGTGCGACGACGAAGCCCTTGTCGGCCAACTCGTCGTTCAGCGCGCGCGACAGCGCCGCTTCGGCCGCCGTGCCGGGCTTGGCCGGAGTGATCACTCCCATTCCAGGGCTCCCTTACGCCATTCGTAGATGAAGCCGACCGTCAGCACGCCGAGGAACAGCATCATCGACCAGAAGCCGAACAGCCCGATGTCGCCCAGGGCCACCGCCCACGGGAAGAGGAACGCGACTTCGAGGTCGAAGATGATGAAGAGGATCGCAACGAGATAGAAACGAACGTCGAACTGGCCGCGCGCATCGTCGAACGGGGCGAACCCGCATTCGAACGGCGACAGCTTTTCCGAGTTCGGATTCTGGCGAGCGATCAGATACGACCCGCCGAGCATGGCGCAGACCAAGGCAAAAGCCAGGCCCAGGAATATCAGGATCGGAAGGTATTCCCTGAGAAGAACTTCCATCGCCACCCCTTGCGCCCTGTTTTTATGGGCGGCCAGTGTTTGGGCTGGCGCGAGCGACGGGACTCGAACCCGCGACCTCCGGCGTGACAGGCCGGCATTCTAACCAACTGAACTACGCCCGCTTTCAGCCCCAAACGGCGCGCGGAGAGATATAGGAGCGCCTAGTGGGTGTCAAGCATACCGCAACCGCGAAGAGGTGATAAATGCCCGATATTTCAATGTGTTCCGCCGCACACGTGATGACTGGCGAAACAAACTGTGGTGGGCGATGACGGGATCGAACCGCCGACCACTCCCGTGTAAAGGGAATGCTCTACCGCTGAGCTAATCGCCCGTCGCGGGTGGTAGCACAACGGTGAGGGAAAAGACTAGTTGATCGCGTCCTTGAGGGCCTTGCTGGCCTTGAAGCGCGGCACGATGGCCGCCGGGATCTTGATCTTCTCGCCGGTCTGCGGGTTACGCCCCTCGCCGGCCTGCCGCTTGGTCACCTGGAACGTCCCGAAACCAACGAGAAGGACCTTTTCCTTCTTCTTGAGCGACTTGGTGATCACCGTGAGGATCGAGTCGATGGCATTGGCGGCATCGGTCTTGGACAGGTTCGTCGACGCGGCGACGGCGGCAATCAGATCGTGCTTGTTCACGGGCGAGCCTCTGCATGGTCCGGCCCCTCAAGTGTAAGGGGGCCGGGAAAACGGCGTCAACGGTCAATACCACATTTTGTGGGCTTGACCCAACTGCACGCACGATTTGGGCCCCAAACGACGAAGCCCCGGATTTCTCCGGGGCTTCGCATTCTTTCCGGTCGTGGGCGTCAGTGTGCCCGGGCGGCCTCTGCCGGCTCGACCGGCTTGGCGGCCACGGCGTCGAGGTCGTTCACCCACTCGATGGCAACCAGCGGCTTCACCAGGGCGCGGGCCAGGACTTCGTCGACGGTCGAAACCGGCACGATCTCCAGGCCCTTCTTCACGTTGTCCGGAATCTCCGGCAGATCGCGCTCGTTCTCCTTGGGGATCAGCACGGTCTTGAGACCGCCACGCAGTGCCGCCAGGAGCTTCTCCTTGAGGCCGCCGATCGGCATGACCCGGCCGCGCAGGCTGATTTCGCCGGTCATCGCCACTTCCTTGCGCACCGCGATGCCGGTCAGCGCCGACACGATCGAGGTGACCATGCCCACGCCGGCGGACGGACCGTCCTTCGGCGTCGCACCTTCCGGCACGTGGATATGGATGTCGCGCTTCTCGAAGATGTTCGACTTGATGCCGAACACATGCGCGCGCGAGCGGACATAGGCGTTTGCCGCCTGCACCGACTCCTGCATCACGTCGCCCAGCTTGCCGGTGACGGTCATGCGGCCACGGCCGGGAACCAGCACGGCCTCGATCTGCAGCAGCTCGCCGCCGACCTCGGTCCAGGCCAGTCCCGTCGTGATGCCGACCAGATCCTCGAGTTCCGCCTCGCCGAAGCGGAAGCGCCGGACGCCGGCGTACTTTTCCAGGTTCTTGCGGCCGATCTTCACCTTGGTCGTCCCCTTCATGAGGATTTCCTTGGTGGACTTGCGGGCCAGGTTGGCGATCTCGCGCTCGAGGTTACGGACGCCCGCCTCGCGCGTGTAGTAGCGCACGAGGTCACGCACCGCGTCGTCATGGATCTCGAGTTCGCCGTCCCTCAGGCCGTTCGCCTCGACCTGCTTCATGATCAGGTGCTTGCGTGCGATCGCGACCTTCTCGTCCTCGGTGTAACCGGCCAGCCGGATGATCTCCATGCGGTCCATCAGCGGCTGCGCCATGCGCAGCGAGTTGGCCGTTGTGATGAACATCACGTTCGACAGGTCGTAATCGACTTCGAGATAGTGGTCGTTGAACGAGGTGTTCTGTTCGGGATCCAGGACCTCGAGCAGCGCCGACGACGGATCGCCGCGGAAATCCGCACCGAGCTTGTCGATCTCATCGAGCAGGAAGAGCGGGTTCGACGACTTCACCTTCTTCATGCTCTGGATGACCTTGCCCGGCAGCGAGCCGATATAGGTCCGCCGGTGGCCACGGATCTCGGCTTCGTCGCGCACGCCGCCCAGCGACATGCGCACGAAGTTGCGGCCGGTTGCCTTGGCGATCGACTTGCCGAGCGAGGTCTTGCCGACGCCCGGAGGACCGACGAGGCACAGGATCGGGCCCTTCATCTTGTCGACGCGCTGCTGGACCGCGAGATACTCGAGGATGCGCTCCTTCACCTTCTCGAGGCCGTGATGGTCGGCGTTGAGAATGTCCTCGGCGTACTTCAGGTCCTTGATGATCTTGGTCGGCTTGCGCCACGGAATCGACAGCAGCCAGTCGAGGTAGTTGCGCACCACCGTCGCCTCGGCCGACATCGGGCTCATCGTCCGGAGCTTCTTCAGCTCGGCGTTGGCCTTCTCCTTCGCCTCCTTGCTGAGGCGGGTCTTCTTGATGCGCTTCTCCAGCTCGGAGACCTCGTCGCGACCGTCCTCGGTCTCGCCAAGCTCCTTCTGGATCGCCTTCATCTGCTCGTTGAGATAGTACTCGCGCTGCGTCTTCTCCATCTGGCGCTTGACGCGATTGCGGATCTTCTTCTCGACCTGCAGGACGCCGATCTCGCCTTCCATCAGGCCGAGGATGCGCTCCAGGCGCTTCGACACCGTGTCGAGTTCGAGGAGCTGCTGCTTCTCGGCGACCTTGAGCGCGAGATGGGCGGAGATGGTGTCGGCAAGCTTCGCCGGCTCCTCGATCTTGTTGATCGAGACGACGACTTCCGGCGGCACCTTCTTGTTGAGTTTGACGTAGTTTTCGAACTCCGAGACGACGGTGCGGGCAGCCGCCTGCACCTCGGCGCTCTCGCCGGCCGACTCTTCCATGTCGATGGCACGCGCCTCGAAGAAGTCGGTGCGGTCGTTGTAGCCGACGATCTTCACGCGACGGCCACCTTCGACCAGCACCTTGACGGTGTCATCGGGCAGCTTCAGGAGCTGCAGCACCGTGCCGAGCGTGCCGATCGTGTAGATATCCTCGGGGCCGGGATCGTCCAGGCTGGCGTTCTTCTGCGCAATCAGCAGGATCTGTTTGTCATCCTTCATGACCTCTTCCAGGGCCTTGACGCTCTTCTCGCGGCCGACGAAGAGCGGGACGATCATGCCGGGGAACACGACGATGTCGCGCAGCGGCAGGACGGGATAGACGGTTCCTTGAATGGGGGCGTTCATGATGCCTCTCAACGTACGCTGTTAGAGCTACCCGCGCCTCGGCCGTGGATCCCCTGAAGGCAATCCACGACACGCGAACGCGTGCACTCGTTGTCAGAGATTGGCTCGAACAGAGGGTTGTTCAAGCCCCGTCGGGGAGACCGCCGGCGACGGTTGTCGCCGACGCAGCAAAACTCAGGCCGGAGCAGCGGCAATGCCTTCTTTGCGCTCGCCGTGCACATAAAGAGGCTGGGCGCGGCCTTCGATCACTTCCCGATTGATCACCACTTCCTCGACCCCGTCGAGCGACGGCAGGTCGTACATGGTGTCGAGCAAGACCGTCTCCATGATCGACCGCAGCCCGCGGGCGCCGGTCTTGCGCAGGATCGCCTTCTGGGCCACCGCGCGCAGGGCATCGTCGGAGAATTTGAGCTTCACGCTCTCCATGTCGAACAGCCGCTGATACTGCTTGATCAGCGCGTTCTTCGGGCGCGTCAGGATTTCGATCAGCGCGACCTCGTCCAGGTCCTCGAGGGTCGCGACGATCGGCAGGCGACCGACGAATTCGGGGATCAGGCCGTAGCGCAGCAGATCCTCCGGCTCGAGGTCCTTCAGGATTTCGCCGGTCCGGCGATCCTCGGGGCCACGAACTTCCGCGCCGAAGCCGATCGACGTGCCCTGGCGGCGCATCGAGATGATCTTGTCGAGGCCCGAGAAAGCGCCCCCACAGATGAACAGGATGTTGGTCGTGTCGACCTGCAGGAACTCCTGCTGCGGATGCTTGCGCCCGCCCTGCGGCGGCACGGAGGCCACGGTGCCTTCCATGATCTTGAGCAGTGCCTGCTGCACGCCCTCACCCGACACGTCGCGCGTGATCGACGGGTTGTCCGACTTGCGGCTGATCTTGTCGACTTCGTCGATATAAACGATGCCGCGCTGGGCCCGCTCGACGTTGTAGTCGGCCGACTGCAGCAGTTTCAGGATGATGTTCTCGACGTCCTCGCCGACATAGCCCGCCTCGGTGAGGGTCGTGGCATCGGCCATCGTGAACGGCACGTCCAGCATGCGCGCCAGGGTCTGGGCCAGCAGGGTCTTGCCGCAGCCGGTCGGACCGATGAGCATGATGTTGGACTTGGCGATCTCGACATCGTTCGCCTTGCCCCCGTGGTTCAGCCGCTTGTAGTGGTTGTGCACGGCGACGGAGAGGATGCGCTTGGCCTGATCCTGGCCGATGACATAGTCATCGAGAATCTGGCGGATCTCCTTTGGAGACGGCACCCCGTCCTTGGACTTGACGAGAGTTGTCTTGCTCTCTTCCCTGATGATGTCCATGCAGAGCTCGACGCATTCATCGCAGATGAACACGGTCGGCCCGGCAATGAGCTTGCGGACTTCATGCTGGCTCTTGCCGCAGAAGCTGCAATACAGGGTATTGCGGGAATCACCCCCGGATTTGGCGGCTGGCATGTCGGTAACGCACCTCCGCTTGGGGGGCCTACGACCTGCGGGCCCGCACCTAAGCCTATGTTAAACGTGCCGCCCGGACGGCGACAACATCAAAATATGGTGTGTCGCCGTACGAACAGGGAACAATTGGTCGCTACTGCCCCTTTAGGAGGCAGCCGCTTGCAGGGTCGTGGGGGTCGGCCGCTTCTCGAGAACGTCGTCGATAAGGCCGAACTCCTTGGCTTCCAGGGGCGCAAAGAACTTGTCGCGCTCCATGGCAAGCTCGATCACCTCGATCGGCTTGCCGGTATGTTCGACGTACATCTGGTTAAGCCGCGAGCGGGTCGCAAGGATCTCCCGGGCATGGATTTCGATATCCGTGGCCTGGCCCTGGGCGCCGCCCGACGGCTGGTGGATCATGATCCGGGCGTTCGGCAGCGAGAAACGCTTGCCCTTCTCGCCCGCCGTCAGCAGCAACGACCCCATCGACGCGGCCTGGCCATAGACCAGGGTCGAGATGTGCGGCCGGATGTAGCGCATGGTGTCGTAGATCGCCATGCCGGACGTCACCACGCCACCGGGCGAGTTGATGTAGAACGAGATGTCCTTCGTCGGGTTCTCGGCTTCGAGGTAGAGCAGCTGGGCGCAGATCACGCCCGCCACATGATCCTCGACCGGACCGTTGAGGAAGACGATCCGCTCCTTCAGCAGCCTCGACCAGATGTCGTAGCCGCGCTCGCCGCGCGCCGATTGCTCGACCACCATCGGCACGTAGTAGTTGTTGTGAACTTCCAGCGGATCGCGGTCGCGAGTCATCGCGTGGCCCTCTTGAGTGACAGTGCAAAGGAAAGTGGCAGCGCCGGTGGTCCTGTTCAAGACCGCCGGCGCTGGATCAATTCGCCGCCTTCTCTGCAGGCTCTTCCTCTTCCGCTTCGCGGGCCGCCTTGAGCAGTTCCTCGGGAGTAACCGACTTCTCGGAAACCTTGGCCAGCTCCAGAATGAAGTCGACCGTCTTCCCCTCGAAGATCGGCGCGCGGAGCTGGTCCTTCGCTTCGGCGTTCTTGCTGAAGAACTCGAGGACCTGGCGCTCCTGGCCCTGGTAGCGCATCGCTTCGCGCATCACCGCCTGGTTGAGTTCCTCGGGCGTCACGTCGATGCTGTTGGAGCGGCCGATGTCGGCCAGCAGGAGGCCGAGACGCACGCGGCGCTCCGCGATCTCGCGGTACTCCTTGCGCATCTTGTCTTCGTCGTCTTCGAGCTTCTCGCCCTTCTTCCTGGCTTCTTCGACGCGCTGCCAGATCGCGTTGAACTCACCTTCCACGAGGCCTTCCGGCACCGTGAACTTGTGGGTTTCCGCAAGCTTGTCGAGGAGCTGGCGCTTGATCATCGTACGCGAGATCTGCGTGTAGTCCTGGCCGATCCGCTCGCCAACCGCCTTACGCATGGCCTCGAGGTTCTCGAAGTTGTTCTTCTTCGCCAGCTCGTCGTCCGCGGGCTTGTCGACGAACTCCTGGATCTCCTTGATCGTGCACTTGAACACGGCGTCCTTGCCGGCGAGTTCCGGTGCGCCGTACTCGGCCGGGAAGGTCACTTTGACGTCGACCACCTTGTCGACCTCCGCGCCCATCAACTGATCCTCGAAGCCCGGAATGAACGAGGCCGAGCCCAGTTCCAGCGTGTAGTCGCTGGCGGTACCACCGGGAAATTCGACGCCATCGACGGAGCCCACGAAGTCGAGCTTGATCGCATCGCCCTTCTGCGCCGGACGCGGAGGATCGACGGGCTTCTGCTCGCGGTTCGCCTTGGAAATGCGGTCGAGCGCCTCGTCGATGTCCTTGTCCGGAACTTCGGCCTTCAGACGCTCGAGTTCGATGCCCGAGAAGTCGATCTTGCCGATCTCCGGCAGCACCTCGACCACGACCTCGAACTCGACGTCCTTGCCCTCTTCGAGCTGCTTCAGGTCGACGCGCGGCTGCAGCGCGGGCTTCAGGCCGCGATCCTCGATCGCCTTCGCGGTGCTGGTATTGACGGCCGCCTCGACGGCTTCGCCGAACAACGCCTGCCCATACTGCTTCTTCAGGAGGCTGACCGGCACCTTGCCAGGACGGAAGCCCGGCAGGGCCGCAGTCTTTGCCATTTCGGCGAGACGCTCGTCGATCTTGGCCGACAGGTCGCCGGCGGGAACGACGATCTTGAACTGGTGCTTCAGGCCTTCAGCCGAGAGTTCGGTAACTTGCATTGTCTCACTTCCATTTCCTGGTGCGGGCGGAGGGACTTGAACCCCCACGCCTTGCGGCACGAGAACCTAAATCTCGCGTGTCTACCAATTCCACCACGCCCGCCCGAAGCCTGCCCAAAACACATCCTGAGCCAATCGGGGCGTGCCGCGAAGGCCGAATCGCGGGCCTCTTAGCCCGACCCCGCCGAACGGTCAATTAAACGACGACAGCGACTGAAGTGCGCCCGGCAACAGAGCGGGCAAATCCTCGGCAATCAGGCCGGGACGACCGAACTGCAGCGCACATTCTCCATGCAGCCACGCCGCCGCGGCCGCTGCGGCCAACGGCGTGAGGCCTTGCGCGAACAGCCCGCCGATCAACCCGGCCAGCACGTCGCCCGATCCCGCGGTGGCAAGAGCCGGCGAGGCGTGGACGTTGATGACGGCGCGGCCGCCCGGCTCCGCGATGACGGTGTCGGGACCTTTCAACAGGATGGTCGCTCCGCTGCGCCCTGCCGCCCGCCTCACCCGCTCCAGCTTGTCGGCTTTGCCTGCCAGATCGGGGAAAAGCCGTCGGAACTCTCCCTCATGCGGCGTGAGCAATGTCGGTCCCGAAATACTGCCGAAGAGAAGATCGGGCTGCGACGTGAACACCGTGATGGCGTCGGCATCCAGAACGACGCGGCGCCCGGTGCCGAGAGCCGAAAGGACGGCTTCCCTCGTCCGGTCGCTCACGCCCGACCCGGGACCGATCAGAATGGCATTGCGCCGCTCGTCGGCCAGCAGATGAACGAACTCCGGACCATCGTCGGCTTCGACGACCAGGTTGCCCGGCTCGGCCGCCTGATACGCCGGAATCGTCGAACGAACCGCCGCGATCGTGACCAGTCCCGCCCCGACGCGGCGACCGGCCAGTGCCGCCAGCCGCGCAGCCCCCGTGGCGTGAGGTCCGGCCAGGATCGTGAGATGGCCTCGCGCATATTTGTGGTCGCCGATGTCGTCACGCCGCAGCAGATGCACCCACAGGGCCGGCGCATTCAGCCACGCCTGTGAACCAATCGATGCCAGGGCGGCGGTCGGAATGCCGATATCGACGATGCGGAGACGGCCGCAGCGACGCAAGCCCTCGAGAGAGTAGTGGCCGGGCTTTGCCCGAAAGAACGACACCGTCGTTTCTGCCTGAAACGCGCGGCCGAGGATTTCTCCCGTGTCGCCGTGAAGACCGGTCGGCACATCCACGGCGACGACGGGAAGTTTCCGCGCGTTCACCAGTTCTATGGCAGCGGCGATGTCGCCCTCGACCGGTCGACTGAGGCCCGCCCCGAAAATGGCGTCGATCACCAGCGGCGCGTCTTCGAGGACCGCCGGCGACCAGCGCTCGATCGCGCCCTTCCATGTTCCTGCGGCCCACGCCGCATCACCCTTGAGGGTCTCCAATTCGCCAAACAGCACCAGGCGCACGGGCCAGCCCGCCTTTTGCAGGTGCCGCGCGGCCACGAACCCGTCGCCGCCATTATTGCCCGGACCGCACATCACGACGGCGGTGCGGCGCGGATGACGCTCCATCGTGGCGACGGCCACCGCCCTCCCGGCAGCCTCCATGAGAACCTGCCCCGGGACACCGCCGGCAATGGCAAAGGCATCGGCCGCCGCCATTTGCGCGCAGCCGAGGAGCGCAAGCGCGTCCTGGGGGATGAGGTCGTTGGGGATGAGATCGTGCAAATCAGGCCTGGGCGGCATGGACTGGGGGCGATTGGGGCGGCCGACCGGAATTGAACCGGCGACATCCAGAATCACAATCTGGCGCTCTAACCAACTGAGCTACGGCCGCCATCGCGGATCGCTCCCGACGAAGCGCGCCTTCCTACGCTCCGGCAGCCGGAGCGTCAAGAAACAGGCGGCGTGGGCGGCAGGATCCGATCGATGGCCCGCAACCAGACAGCGCAGGCATCCTCGAACGACAATTCGAACGGCCCGCGCAGGCGCGCCCAGCTCTCGAAATCGATGAGCGCCTCGATGGCCAGGACAGTGTGGCGCCGCTCACGCTCCTCGAGAGTCGAGAGTTCCAGCTCGTACATCTCCTCGAGGCGCCGGATGACCATCTCGCGAATCAGGCGTATCCGCGCCTGGAGGTCCGCCGAATCGCCATGATTGGCATTAAGGGCCCGCCACAACGGCAGCCATTCCTCGCAGACGCGACCCCGCGTCTCGACATGCGCCTTCAGCCGGTCCTGGCGACTGCCGACCGCAGTGCGAGCCACGACCTGGAGGGATGCCTTCAGCAGCGAATCGTCGGTCGCGGCGACGCGCAGCGCATGCAGATCGGGAAATCGTTCGAACACGGACCGCACCGAATAACCGGCCCGCTCGGCGATCGAAGCGGCGGTTGGGATCTGTGGATTTTCCCGAAGGAGCGCAAGGTAGGCCGCGATGATGAGTTGTCGCGTCCGTACGCTGCGCAGCCGGCGACCATCGACAGTCGCGGGCTTGGCGGACGCGAAAGCCATCGCCTCGGGCCGCTCCGTCATGGCGCCTCGCCGGAGTTCTTGGGCAACAGCCGATCGATCCCCTGCGTCCACACGAGGCAGGCTTCGTCGACCGACAGGCCGAAGAACTCACGCATGCGCGCCCGGCTTTCGACATCGGTCAGCGCTTCGAGGGCAATCAGCACCTGACGCCGCTCTTCGGGCTGCATCATCGCCAACTCCGGCGCGAACATCAGTTCCATGCGCGCCGTTACGCGGTCTCGGGACAGCCGGATTCGTTCGCGCAGCTCCGGTGAGTCGCCCTGATTGACGATCAGGGATCGCCACAGGCGCAGCCAACGATCGCAGGTCTGGCCGCGCGTCAGGACATGCGCTTCGATCCTGGTCTTGCGGTCGCCGTCGGCCCCCCCCCCCCGCGGCGGTGCCAGCGCGGAAATCTGCGCAAAGGAGTAGTCTACTACCGCCACCTGGAGGGCGCGGATGTCGGGAAATCGTTCGAAGATCGACCGCACCGAATAGCCAGCCCTTTCAGCGATCTCGGCGGCCGTCGGCACACGAGGCGACAGTTCCTGGGCCAGCGCGAGGTAGGCCTCGATGATCAACTGTTTGGTCCGCTCGCTGCGCAGGCGGCGACCGTCGATCTTGACGGGTCGCAAACTCATGAAGCTGGCGCGCCTTCCGGAGCGTGCGGCAGCATCCGGTTAACGGCCGCGATCCAGAGGGCGCAGCCTTCGGCGAACGAGAGGCCATACATGTCGCGCAGTCGCGCCCAGCTCTCGATGTCCGTCATCGCTTCGAAGGCGATCAGGAGATTCCGCCGCTCGGTCGCCGGGAGTACCGACAGTTCCGGGCGATACATGAGTTCCATGCGCTCGATCGTGCGTTCGCGTGCCACCTTCATACGCACCTTGAGAGCGTCGTTCTCGTCGACGGTGAACAGCAGGGCCCGCCACAGCGCGACGCCGCGTTCGCAGGTCCCTGCCCTGGTCTCGACATGAGACCTGATGCGTGTGCTGCGGTCGCCGTCGATGTCGCGCGCCGGCGCCAGTGCTGCCGCATGCGCGAGCCCGTAGTCCGCCGCCGCGACCCGCAGCGTATGCAGGTGCGGGAAGCGTTCGAAGACGGACCGCACCGAATAGCCCGCCCGTGCCGCGATGTCGGCCGCGGTCGGCGCCGGCGTCGCCGGGTTTTCGCGGACAAGCGCGAGGTAGGCCTCGACGATGAGTTGCTTCGTTCTTTCACTGCGAAGACGGCGGCCGTCGATCTTGATGATCGGGGCCGTCGGGCGGGGTGCAGGGTCGTGGATGGTACTCATTCGGCAGCAAACGTCCCAGGCAGCAGCACGAGGGACCGACTAGGCTGGGAGATCTATATTGGCAATGCCAATGCAGTAACTCTAGCTCTACTGGGTCTGCCAGCCTCCAAATGGAGGCGACAATTGCACCTTAAGGCCAATAGAGTGCAAATACCAGAGCCTAGCTGCAAAAATGAGCCCCCAGACGTTCGATCGCGCTGTCCAGCGTGCTGTCGTGCTTGCAAAAGCAGAATCGCGCGAAATATTGCGGCGCCTCGCTCGATTGATAGAAGGCGCTGACCGGGACCGCCGTCACGCCTGCCTTTACGGTTATGTGACGGCAGAACTCCTCGTCGGTGCCGTTGAAGCCGAGTGGCCGGAAGTCCGTCGTGACGAAATAGGTTCCGTGCGCCGGCAGAACATCGAAGCCGATTGTCGTGAGGGCGCCGGCCAGACGGTCCCGCTTGCGCTGCATGTCGGCGGCAAGTGTCGCGAAATAGTCGTCGTCCAACCGCAACCCCGTAGCGGCCCCCCACTGCAGGTTGGGCGGCGTCGTGAAGGTCATGAACTGGTGGGTCCTGGCGATCGCCTTCATGAGTTCAGGCGCCGCCGTGATGTAGCCCACTTTCCATCCCGTCAGGCTGAAGCTCTTGCCGGCTGAGCCGATACGGACCGTGCGGTCCCGCATGCCCGGCAATGTCATCATGGAGATGTGCCGCCGGTCATCGAAGATGATGTGCTCGTAGACCTCGTCGCACACCGCGTAGACGTCGTGCTCGAGGCAAAGATCCGCGATGAAGGCCAATTCCTCCCGGTCGAAGACTTTCGAGCAGGGATTCATCGGCGTGTTGAACAGGATCAGCTTGGTTCTGGGTCCGAACGCCGCCGCCAGTTCTTCCCTGGGCAGGCGCCAGTTCGGCGGCTCCAGCCGCACCAGCCTTGGCACGCCCCCGGCGCGCCGCACCATCGGGAGGTAGGAATCGTAGAGCGGTTCGATCAGCACGACCTCGTCGCCCGGCTCGATCAGGCCGAACAGGCAGTCGGCCAGCGCCTCGGTTGCCCCCGAGGTGACGAGCACCTCGCTTTGCCAATCGATGTCGAGCCCCTGAAAACGCCTGGCGTGCTCCGCCACGGCCTGGCGCAACTCCGGAATCCCCATCATCGGCGGATACTGATTGTGACCGTGCAGCAAATAGTCCGCCGCTGCCGCCCTGACCACTTCCGGTCCCTTGTCGTCAGGGAAACCTTGGCCGAGGTTCACCGACTGATGCTCGCGGGCCAGCGCCGACATGACTTCGAAGACCGTCGTCCCAAGGCCTGACATCGTCGAGTTCGCGGATTTCATGTTTTTTCTCTTCTTGCCTAATTTATATTCAACATATTGAGTGTATTTTGACCAAACCGCCCTCTAAACACACAGGCTGACTCCAGATTTCCCGCGCACATCTGTGGGAAATTCTGGCATGAAGTGTGCTTTCCTTTCCCCATACGGGCTTTTCCGATCTGAGGGGCCCGGTCTCTGCGTGCGGAGTGTCTTTAGCCAAATGAAGAAGATCGAAGCGATCATCAAGCCCTTCAAACTGGATGAGGTAAAGGACGCCCTCAACCAGATCGGCCTCAAAGGCATCACGGTGCTCGAGGCCAAGGGCTTCGGCCGGCAGAAGGGCCACACTGAACTCTATCGTGGCGCGGAGTATGTCGTCGACTTCCTGCCCAAGGTGAAGCTCGAGCTCATCATCGAGGACGAGATGGTGGAAAAGGCGGTCGAGGCGATTCGCAGCTCGGCGCATACCGGTCGCATCGGCGACGGCAAGATCTTCGTGTCGAGCATCGACGACGCGATCCGAATTCGTACTGGTGAGCGTGGTGACGCCGCCGTATGAGAACCCGGCCTTTGCGGGCTGAAGCAGTAAACCACAAGTAGAGGGACGACCGACAATGGATGCCAAACAGGTTCTCGCGCTGATCAAGGAAAAGGACGTCAAGTTCGTTGACTTCCGCTTCACCGATCCTCGCGGCAAGTGGCAGCACACGGCCCGCATGGCGTCCGCCACCGACGAAAGCACCTTCGAGGACGGCGTGATGTTCGACGGCTCGTCGATCGCCGGCTGGAAGGCGATCAACGAGTCCGACATGATCCTGATGCCGGATCCGTCCACCGCCGTGCTCGATCCCTTCTCCGCCCAGACCACGCTGATCATCAGCTGCGACGTCGTCGAGCCCTCGACCGGCCAGCTCTACGCCCGCTGCCCGCGCTCGACGGCCAAGCGTGCCGAAGCCTTCATGAAGTCGTCGGGCATCGGCGACACCGCCGTGTTCGGCCCCGAACTCGAGTTCTTCGTGTTCGACGACGTCCGCTACGACGTCCAGATGCAGGGCAGCTTCTACAGCATCTCCTCGAACGAATCGCCGTGGAACACCGGCGTTGCGGTCGAAGGCGGCAACCTGGCCCATCGTCCCGGCGTCAAGGGCGGCTACTTCCCGGTGCAGCCGGTCGACACGCATAACGACCTGCGCGCCGAGATGATGTCGGTCTGCACCGACATGGGCATCGTCATGGAAATCCACCATCACGAGGTCGCCCCGGCCCAGAACGAACTCGGCTTCCGCTTCGACACGCTCGTGAAGACCGCCGACAACGTGCAGAAGTACAAGTACACGCTGCACAACGTGGCCCACAGCTACGGCAAGTCGCTGACCTTCATGCCGAAGCCGCTCTACGGCGACAACGGCTCGGGCATGCACTGCCATCAGTCGATCTGGAAGGACGGCAAGCCGCTGTTCGCCGGTTCGGGCTATGCCGACCTGTCGGAGACGGCGCTGTACTACATCGGCGGCATCATCAAGCACGCCAAGGCGCTGAACGCCTTCACCAACGCCAGCACCAACTCCTACAAGCGCGTGATCCCGGGCTTCGAGGCGCCGGTGCTGCTGGCCTACTCGTCGCGCAACCGTTCGGCCTCGTGCCGCATCCCCTACTCGGCCTCGCCGAAGGGCAAGCGCGTCGAAGTCCGCTTCCCCGATCCGTCGGCCAACCCGTACCTCGCCTTCGCGGCGATGCTGATGGCCGGCATCGACGGCATCAACAACAAGATCCATCCGGGCGACCCGATGGACAAGAACCTGTACGACCTGCCGCCGGAAGAACTCTCCAAGGTTCCGACCGTCGCCGGCTCGCTGCGCGAGGCCCTCAACTGCCTCGACGCCGACCGCTCGTTCCTCACCAAGGGCGGCGTGTTCACCGACGACCAGATCGACGCCTACATGGAGCTCAAGTGGGAAGAGGTCTACAACTGGGAACACCAGCCGGCCCCGATCGAGTACAAGATGTACTATTCGGTCTGATCTTTTCCGATCTTTCGGATCATGGAAGGGCCCGCTGTTGCGGGCCCTTCTTTTGTTGGAGGATGCGACCGCAAAATCTCGAGGGAACCGACATGACCGGCTGGATGGATGAAGCGATGGAGACCCTGCGGCCGTGGATCGGGCGGGTGCGCACGGTCGAGGACGATATCGGCATGATGGCCGTCCGCCGCGTCGCCGCGACCTTCGACGTCGACCCAGACTCCATCAGGCGCGGCCAGGAGTTGCCGCCGCACTGGTTCACCGTCTTCTTCGCCGAGACCGTTCGCCAGGGCGAGCTGGGTCCCGACGGCCATCCCAACAAGGGCATCGTCCTGCCGCCCATCCCGATGCCGCGCCGCATGGGCGCCGGCCGTCGCGTGCAGATCATGGGCCGCCTCAAGGCCGGCGAGCCGGCCATCAAGAAGGCCGAGGTCGCCGACATCATTCCCAAGACCGGCCGCTCGGGCGACATTTTCGTGCTGACGATGCGCCACACGATCGAACAAGGCGGCCGAACCATCGCCTCCGACACGTTCGACGCGATCTACCGTCCCGCCGTCCTGCCCGGCCAGAAGACCACGGCCACGGTGGCGGCGCAGGCGCGCACCGATCAGGCGTGGAACCTGACCACCCAGCTCACCAACACGCTCAATTTCCGCTATGGCGGCATCACCTGGAACGCGCATCGCATCCACTATGACGGCGACTACACGCGCAGCGAGGAAGGCTATCCCGCCATCGTCTCCAACGGCGGCCTGTCCATGCACCTGATGGTCGACGCCGCGCTGAAGCACGCAAAGGGCAACCTGACCGGCTACACCGCCCGCCTCGTCCATCCGCTCTGGGTCGGCGATCTGATCGACGTCCGCGGCGAGGAGCAGAAGGACGGCAGGCTGAAGCTCTGGGCCGCCGACAAGAACGGCGTGCTGTGCGGCGAGATGGACCTGGAGTTCGCGGCATGAGCGGGGGCCCGCTCTCCGGCGTAAAAGTCGTCGACCTGACGACGGTGGTGGTCGGCCCGATCTGCACGCGCACCCTGGCCGACTACGGCGCCGAGGTCATCAAGGTCGAGGCACCCGGCGGCGACCTGCTGCGCACCATGGCGCAGGGCAGCCGCAATCCCGGCATGTCGGGCAAGTTCATCAACTTCAACCGCAACAAGCGCTCGATCGTGCTCGACATCAAGAAGCCGGACGGGCTCGCGGCGCTTCATCGTCTGATCGAAAAGGCCGATGTGTTCGTGAGCAACGTGCGCCCCGAAGCCCTCACCCGCGCCGGCCTCGATCATGCGAGCCTGGCGCAGAAGAACCCGAAGCTGATCCACTGTTCGATCCTCGCCTTCGGCCGCGGCGGCCGTTACTACAACCGCCCCGCCTACGACCCCATCGTGCAGAGTCTCTCGGGTGTGGCGGGCACGCTGGAGCGCGCCACCGGCGAGCCGCGCTTCGTGCCCATGGTGATGAGCGATCACACGACGGGCCTGATCGCCGCCCAGTGCATCGGCTTCGCGCTCTATCGGCGCGAAAAGACGGGCATCGGCGAGGCGATCGACGTGCCGATGCTCGAGAACATGGCCTCGTTCGTGTCGAGCGAACATCTCGGCGCCGCCACCTTCGATCCGCCGATCGGTCCCAGCGGCGACGGCCGCCTGCTCAGCCCCGACTACCGGCCCCTGCCCACCAAGGACAGCTACATCACGGTCGGGCCCAACACCAACCAGCAGGCCTTCGCCTTCTTCGATGCGATCGAGCGGCCGGAACTCAAGACCGACCCGCGCTTCGACAGCGCCTTCGCGCGGACCAACAACGCCGCGGCCTACTTCGAGGTGCGCAAGGCAGGTCTGGCGCAAAAGACGACGGCGGAATGGCTGGAGATATTCGACAGGCTCGACGTGCCCGCAGCCCGCTACAACACGATCGACGACCTGCTCACAGACCCGCATCTGAGCGATGTCGGCTTCTTCCAGCCCGAGGACCATCCCAGCGAAGGCCGCATCCGTCGTTCACGCCGCGCCAACAAATTCTCCGGCGGGGAGCGTCCGGTCGAGACGCACGCGCCAAAGCTCGGCGAGCACACCGCCGCGATTCTCGTCGAGGCGGGTTACAGCGAAGCGGAGGTCGAAACTCTGAGGGCCTCCGGCGCGGTGCGTTAACCAAAGGCGCCCCCTTCATCAGTAGGGCCGATCGCCCTCGATCAACACGCGCTGCATGATCCGCTTCTCGCCCATCGGATAATCGATCGCGACCCGGTGCATGGTGGCGCGGTTGTCCCAGACCACGATGTCGCCCCTGGTCCAGACATGGCCGAAATGGTGTTGCGGCTTGCGCGCCTCGTCGGCCAGCTCGTCGAGCAGGGCGTCGCTCTCGGCACGCTCCAGCCCGACGATGCGGTCCAGCCGGTTGGGATTGAGGTAGAGCGCCTTGCGCCCGGTCACCGGGTGGGTGCGCACCAGCGGATGCTCGACGTCCGGGGTCTCGGCGATTTCCTCCGGCGTGCGCGGCGACGGCCGGTTGCGGGCGCGCGACGTGTCGTAGCCGTGGATCGCCTTCATGCCATCGATGCGCTTGCGCGTGGTTTCGGGCAACGATTCGTAGACCGAATGCATGTTGCAGAACCAGGTCGCGCCGCCGTGGTTCGGGATTTCGATACCGTGCAACAGCGTCGCCTTGGCCGGGACCGCGAAGTATGAATCGTCGGTGTGCCAGTCCTCGGCCCGGATCGCCGTCTTGTCGGTCGTGCCGTCGTCCATCAGCGTGCTCACCATCACCGAGACTTCCGGGACGCCGCCGCTGCGCTTGTAGCGCAGCAGCTGGATCTGCGGCTTGCCGAGCGCCGCCGCGAAATCGCGCGTCTGCTCGGGCGTCATCGGATCTCCGGGAATCACGACCAGCAGATGCTCGGCGAGCGCCTGGTTCAGCAGCGCCGCCACCGCGGGCTGGTTGGCGGCGCCGCGATCGAGTCCCTCGATGCGGGCGCCGAGGGCGGCTTTGTTGGGAACGACGTCCGGCATGGCTATGCGACTCCCGTCGGGGTTCTCTCGAGCGCCGCGAGCCTAACCCAAGAAAGCACCGCACTCAGCCTCAAAAGACGCGAGCCGGAGAGCGGAAGAGCCGCCCTACTCCGCCTTGAAGCCCAGTACCCGGGTGAGCTTGCCGAAGCGCTGATAGTCGCTCTGGAGCACGGCACATGCAGCATCTTCAGGCCCGAGACGCGGGCGAACCATTCGCCGGCGAAGTTCTGCGACGAGCCGATCCCCGACGTGGCGTAGCCGATCGCGTCGGGCTTCGAGCGGCCGAGTTCGACGAGCTGCTGCAGCGTGGTCACGCCCAGCGAGGGATGCACGGCGATCACCAGCGGCTGCGACGAGAGCTGGGCGATCGGTGCGAAGTCGCGGAGCGGGTCGTAGTTGGGCGGCGGATCGAGATGCAGCTGCAGCCCGAGACTGTCCGTCCCGGCGAGCAGCGTATTGCCGTCGGGCGCGGCCTTGGCGGCGAACTCGTAGCCGATGCGGCCGGCCGCTCCCGGCTTGTTGTCGACGATGACCGCGACGCCGAGCTGCTGCGACAGCCGGTCCGCCAGCGGCCGGACCGCCGTGTCGGTGGTACCGCCGGAGGGAAACGGCACGACGATGCGGATCGGCTTGTTCGGCCAGTCCTGGGCCGCAGCCGCGAATGCCGAAAGAGCGAGGCAACCGGCGAGGAACGGAAGGAACGCGCGCCTCACGCGCCCGTCTTTCGACCTGGGACGAAATCGTCCGGCGCCCCGGGTGGAATCGGCGGATGGTCCTTGAGGCTCGTCTGGAACGCCTCGATCAGGCGCCGGATCGGGCCCCGTACCCAGCCGCCCTCCATGTTCGCGTCGGTCTCTTCCTTGGGGTCCTGCACCAGATTGAAGAGATAGGGCGTCTCCAGCTTGATCGGCCCCTCGTTGGGCTCGACCTCCCACATCAGATGCATCTTCCAGTCGCGCCATTTGACGGCCCGCAGCTCGGTCTTGATGTAGTAGGGAAATCCGTCGCGGGACGACCTCGGCTGCTCGCCCAGAAAGAAGCCGAGTTGGTCGATGCCGTCGATCGCCCGGTCGGTCGGCAGGCTGGCGCCGCCCAGCTTCGCCAGGGTCGGGTAGAGATCGGTGATGTGCAGCACGTCCGTCGCGCGGCGCGGCGTGATGCGGCCCGGCCATCGCACGATGAACGGGACCCGAAGCCCACCCTCCATGGCGGTGTGATAGGTGCCGCGCCACGGCCCTGCGGTGCCGCGCCACGGCCGCCGGAACTCGGGTCCGTTGTCGCTGCCGAACAGCACCAGCGTGTCCTCGCGCAGGCCGAGCCGGTCGATCGCATCCAGGATCTCGCCCACCCGATGGTCCATCTCGACCATCGCATCGGCGAAGTCTCCCGCACCCGTGCGACCGGCAAAGTCCGGATGCGGCAAGGTCGGGAAATGCAATTGCGTCAGCGGCACATAGGCGAAGAACGGACGCGCGGCGCTCGACTGGCGTTCCATGAAATCGATCGTTCGTCGCGTGAGTTCGCCGTCGATGAGGCGCCGCTGTTCGAGGTCGTAGACCGCGAGCTCCCGCGCCGGCGCGCCTTTGACGCCCTCCATCACATAGGGCATCGGCACGATCGTGGGATCGAACCCCGGCGCCGCCGTGAACATGGCTTCGTTCGACGTGCGCGGGATGCCGTACCATTCGTCGAAGCCGCGATCCTTGGGCAACCGACCCTCGCGGTCGCCGAGGTGCCACTTGCCGAAGCAGGCGGTCGCGTAGCCGGCGCCCTGCAGCAGCTCGCCGATCGTGACCTCCCACGGGATCAGGCCCTGCGGCAGGCCCGCCGGCACCGACTGCATCGCCCCGGTGCGGATCGGATGGCGACCGGTCATCAGCGCCGAGCGGGTCGGCACGCAGTCGCTCTCGACGTTGAAGTTGAGGCAGGTCAGGCCTTCCGCCGCCAGCGCGTCGATCCGCGGCGTCGGTGCGCCGCGCAGGACGCCGCCGCCGTAGCAGCCGAGTTCGCCCCATCCGAGATTGTCGGCCAGGACCAGAACGATGTTGGACTGGCGATCGGTCACGGGCACGCTCCTGTGGTGGGCGACCGAGAGTGACAGCCGGCCGGTCATGTATAAAATGCAAATTGCGAGCGGGTTGTTGCGCTTTCTGCAAGAGGTCTGACGTGAAACTTCAAGCGCTCCGCCTCTTCCTGCGCATCATGGAACTGGGAAGCCTCGCCGCCGCCGCCCAGTCGCTGAACATGAGCCCGTCCGCGGCGAGCCGCCTGCTCTCGGGACTGGAGCACGGCACCGGGCTGCGGCTGTTCCACCGTGACCGCATGCGCCTGGTGCCGACGACCGAGGGCACCGCGTTCTTCGCCGAGGTGCGGCGCGTTCTGGTGGCGATCGACGATCTGCCCCGCGTCGCCCAGCGCGTGGCGAGCGGCACGCGGGTCCGTCTGCGGATCGTGAGCATGCCGCGCTTCGCCGCCAGCCTGCTGGCGCCGGCGGTGGCGCGCTTCCATCGCGATCATCCCGATGTCGAAGTCGACGTCGCGATCGTTCATCGCCGCGAACTCGAACTGGCGGTCGCCAACCAATCGTTCGATCTCGGGATCGGCGCCCTGCCGCTGAACAATCCCGGGATCGACTCCCAACCGTTGCTCAGCCTGCCGGCGGTCGTCGTCCTGCCGGCCGGGCATCCCCTCGCCCGCCGCAAATCGCTCGGCGCCCGCGACCTTGCGGCGGAGACCATGGTGGTGCTGGGACCGGGTACCCAGCTGCGCCACGATGTCGAAGCCATGTTCGCGGCCGAAGGCATCACCATCCAGCCCAAGATCGTGGTCGACTCGCTGGAATTCGCCTGCCGCCTCGTCGCACACGGTGCCGGCGTGGCCATTGCCGACCCGCTCACGCCGGCTGCCCTCGGCGCCGGGCGGCTTGCCATGGTGCCGTGGCGGCCACGCACCCTGTTTCACGTCGGCGTGCTCCTGCCGGCGCTGATGCCCCCCTCGCGGTCGGTCGAACAGTTTCTCGATGGCCTGCGCCGCGAGGCCCGGCAGCTCGGCGGCCGTCTTGCGCCAACCTAGCGCGGCGAGACGGGGCTAGCGTGCCAGGAGTCCGGCGACCAAGCCCGACAGCCATCTGCGCAGACGCAGCGCCATCGCCTTCGTCCTCTGCCAGACCGGCAGGGACTGGACGAATCCATAGAGTCTGTCGCGCCACTTGAAGACCCAGGTCTCGGAGGCGAGGAACCACGGCATCGTCACCAGGGTGGGCCGCAGCACCTTGTAGAGTCGCGCCACCAGCGCGGTCGCCAGTATCTTGCCGAGCAGGATGCTGGCCGTCGCCAGGGCGAACTTGCCGTGCAGGGCGAAGCCGACCGCCGCCAGCTTGATCGGCAGCACGAGGGTGGAGGGCGCGACGAAGGCAATCAATGCACCCCAGGGCGGCAGGCGCGCGAACCACGCTTCCAGACGGGCCACCGGGGGCCACTTGGCGAACGCCGCCATGACGACGCCCAGGTAATGCAGCAGAACGTCCTCGATGAAGACGATCGCCGCCGCCAGCGGCATCAGCAGCAGTTCGAGGGCGCGCTTGAGGTGGCGTTTCATGGCGCCGCCATCCAAACCACACAAAATGTCATTATGGTGTTTACCATGTTCACACGCCGTACGATCGCGCGCCTCATGGGCGCCGCCACACTCGCCCCCGCCGCCTCCCTGGCGCAGCCTGCAACGCCCCTGTCTCGCATTGCGTTCGGCTCCTGCGCGAAGCAGACCCTGCCCCAGACGATCTGGGAGCCCATCCTGGCCTACCGGCCGGACCTCTTCATCTTTGCCGGCGACAATGTCTATGGCGACTTCAATTCCCCGGATGCACACGAACTGAAGAACGCCTACGACGAAGCCAGGCTCATCGCGGGCTATGCCAGGCTGCGCGAGACGGTGCCGCACCTCGCCGTGTGGGACGACCACGATTACGGCGTCAACGACGGCGGTGCGGAGTTCGCGCACAAGGCGCTGGCGAAGGATCTCTTCCTCGAATTCTGGAAAGCTCCGGCCACCGACATCCGCCGCACCCGCGGCGGCATCTACGATTCCCGCGTGATCGGGCCGCCGGGCAAGAGAGTGCAGGTGATCCTGCTCGACGTGCGCTGGTTTCGCTCGCCCCTCAAGATCACGGACCAGCGCGGCGCGCCCGGCAAGCAGCGCTACCTTCCCGATCCCGATCCGACGAAGACGATGCTGGGCGCCGGGCAATGGGCATGGCTGGCCGGGGAACTGCGCAAGCCGGCCGAACTGCGCCTGATCGTGTCGAGCACGCAGGTCCTGGCGGAAGGCCATGGCTGGGAGCGTTGGGGGAACATGCCGCTGGAGAAGCAGAAGCTGATCGATACGATTCGCGAAGCCGGCGCCAAGGGCGTCGTGCTGCTGTCCGGCGACCGTCACATCGGCGCGCTCTATCGCGACACTCCCGTCGGCCTCTATCCGCTGTACGAGGCCACGTCGAGCGGTCTCAACATGGTGTACTGGGCAGCCAAGGAGCCCGGTCCCAACCGCCTCGGCCCCCTGTTCGCCGCCGCCAATTTCGGCGCGATCGACATCGACTGGCGGGAACGCAAACTCGTACTGGCGTTGCGCGACGATGGCGGCGACACCCGGCGATCCGCCGACATCGCCTTCGACACGCTGGGCATTGCCATCTGAAGGCCCAGATTGAGTCGAGGGATGAAGCTGCGCCGCAGCGCGTAGCGAGGACAAGGCGGCAACGGCCACCGATCCCGGCCCAAAGGAAGCTGCATGCAATCGGTGAAAGCCGTCGCCGTCGAGTGCCGCCAATCCCGGCTGATACGCCGTCCCCAATAGAGAAGGGCCGCCCTCGGGCGGCCCTTCGTCGCTTGCTGGAGGCGCGTGTTACTGCGGCTGGACGCCGGCCGCCTTGATCGTGGGCACCCACTTGTCGATCGACGCCTTGAGCTGGGCGGCGAGCGCGGCGGGCGTCGCGTCCTTGGGTTCCGGCAGATCGACGGCCTGGTCGATCAGGCGCGCGCGCACCTTCTCGTCGCCGAGCGCGGTGACCAATGCCTTGTTGAGCTTGTCGATGGCATCCTTCGGCGTGCCCTTGGCCACGAAGAAGCCGTTCCAGATCGTGACCTCGTAGCCCTTGAGGCCCGACTCGTCGATCGTCGGCACGTCCGGCAACTGCGGCAGGCGCTTCAGCGTGCTGACGCCCAGCGCCTTGATGGTGCCGGCCTTGATCTGCGGCAGCACGTTCACGGCCTGGTCGACCATGTAGTCGAACTGGCCGCTCACCAGGTCGTTCAGCGCCGGGCCGGTACCCTTGTAGGGAATCTCCAGCACGTCGACCTTCATCATGCTGTTCAGCATCAGGCCGCCGAGGTGCGACGCCGCCCCGATGCCGGCCATGCCGTACTGCGCCTTCTTCTGGTTGGCCTTCAGGTAGGCCTCGAACTCCTTGAAGTCCTTGGCCGGCAGGTCCTTCTTGGTGACCAGCACCATCGGGTTCGTGCCGCCGAGCCCGATCGGCTCGAAGTCCTTCTGGCTGTCGTAGGGCAGCGTCTTGTAGAGCGCGATGTTGACCGCGAGGGTGCCCATGTGCGCGAACAGGATCGTGTAACCGTCGGGCGTCGCCTTGGCCGCCTTGTTGACGCCGATCGTGCCGCCGGCGCCGCCGACATTCTCGACGATCATGGTCTGGCCGAGCGCTTCGCCCATGCGCGCGGTCAGCACGCGGGCCAGGGCATCGGTCGGGCCGCCGGCCGCGAACGGCACGATGACGGTGATCGGCTTCGTCGGATAAGCGGCCTGGGCCATCGCGCCGACCGGCGCGGCCGCCAGAGCAACGGCGGCAACGGTTGAAAGCAGGTTGCGTCTCTTCACCGGATTACCTCCCTAGAATAACTCTAAGGCGGCCAACTACACCGTCTTCACCAGCTCTGCAATGGCCGCGCCCACGGTTTTCGTATCGCCATTGCCGCCCAGATCCTTGGTCCGCGGACCGCCTTCGACGAGAGACGCCGCAATGGCCCGCTCGATCGCCTCGGCGGCCTCGGGATATCCCAGGTGGCGGACCATCATGGCGCCCGACCAGATCTGGCCGATCGGATTGGCGATGCCCTTGCCCGCAATGTCGGGCGCCGAACCGTGGACCGGCTCGAACATCGACGGGTACTTGCGCTCCGGATTGATGTTGCCCGACGGCGCCACGCCGATCGAACCGGTCAGGGCCGGGCCGAGGTCGGACAGGATGTCGCCGAACAGGTTGGAGCCCACGACCACGTCGAACCAGTCCGGGTTGCGCACGAAATGCGCCGTCAGGATGTCGATGTGATACTGGTCGGCCCTGATGTCGGGATACTTCTTGCGCATCTCGTCGAAGCGCTCGTCCCAGAACGGCATGGTGTGGATGATGCCGTTGGACTTGGTGGCCGAGGTCACGTGCTTCTTCTTGGTCGTGCTGGCGAAGTCGAAGGCGAACTTCAGGATGCGGTCGACGCCCTTGCGGGTGAAGATCGACTGCTGGATGGCCATCTCGTCGTCGGTGCCCTGGAACATGCGGCCACCGATCGAGCTGTACTCGCCCTCGGTGTTCTCGCGCACGACCCAGAAGTCGATATCGCCCGGCTTGCGGTTGGCAAGCGGCGACGGCACGCCCTCGAACAGTCGCACTGGGCGCAGGTTCACATACTCGTCGAAGTCGCGGCGGATCGGGATCAGCAGGCCCCACAGCGACACGTGATCGGGCACGCCCGGCCAGCCGACGGCGCCAAGGAAGATGCTCTCGAACGCCTTGAGCTGCTCCATGCCGTCGTCCGGCATCATCTTGCCGGTCTTCGCGAGGCGGTCGCACGACCAGTCGAAATCGGTGAACTCGAGTTCGAAATTGAAGCGCCGTGCCGCGGCTTCGAGAACGCGCACGCCCTCCGGCACGACTTCCTTACCGATTCCGTCACCCGGAATTAACGCGATCTTGTGCTTGGCCATCTTCATCCTCCCGAACCGCGCGGACCCTACCAGCGCGCCTTTGCCATGCAAGCACGGCATTGCCCCTGGCATGGGCCCGCGCCAATATGAACCGGTGTTCACCCCGGAGTGGCAATGACCTTCGACCTCAGGATTAGCGGCGGCACCATCGTCGACGGCACCGGAAAGCCGGGCTTCGTCGGCGACCTCGGCATCAAGGACGGCAGGGTCGTGGCGCTCGGCAAGGTCGAAGGACCTGCCGAGCAGACGATCGACGCCACCGGCAAGATCGTCGCGCCGGGCTTCGTTGACGTGCACACGCACTATGACGCCCAGATCCTGTGGGATCGCATGCTCAGCATCTCGCCCTGGCATGGCGTCACCACGACGGTGATCGGCAATTGCGGCTTCGGCGTCGCGCCGACCAAGGCGATCCACCGCAAGATGATCATGCAGACCCTGGAGAAGGTCGAGGGCATGAGCCTCGCGGCGCTGGAAGCCGGCCTTGGCACCGCCTGGCCGTTCGAGACCTTCCCGCAATATCTCGATGCTCTCGAGCAGCGCGGCTCGGCGATCAACGTGGCGGCGCTGTTCGGCCACACGCCGCTGCGTCTCTACGTGATGGGCGAGGAGTCGACCGAACGCGCCGCGACGGCCGACGAGATCGGCGCGATGAAGAAGCTGATGCACGAGGCGATGGAAGCCGGCGCCATCGGCTTCGGCACGTCCGTTTCGGTCAGCCACAACGGCTATGCCGGCAAGCCGGTGCCCAGCCGCCAGGCGACACCCGACGAAATGGACGCCCTCGTCTCGGTCATGGGCGAGATGAAACGCGGCCTGATGCAGATCACCATCGGCCGCGATTTCTCGACCCGCCACATGGCCGAGGTCAGCCGCAAGTACAACATCCCGGTCACCTGGACCGCCCTGCTCTCTCACCTCTACGGCCCGGGCGGCCATCGCAAGCAGCTCGATCTCGCCGCCGAGCAGCGCAAGTCGGGCGCCATGGTGATCCCGCAGGTGAGCTGCCGGCCGCTCAACTTCGAGGTCACCTTCGCCGAGCCGTTCATCTTCGACGTGATGCCGTTCATGAACGAGCTGGCGAAAGCCGACGCCCGGGATCCCGGCGCCCGCCGCCGCGCCTATGCCGATCCGGCCTGGCGCGAGAAGCTGCGCAGCGAGGTCACCCCGCTGTTCCAGAAATGGTGGGACCGCGTCGTCATCGCCTGGGCGCCCTCGGCGCCCGAGCTCGAGGAAATGCCGCTCGCCGTCGCGGCCGCCAGGCTCGGCAAGGATCCGGTCGATCTCGCCCTCGACCTGGCGCTCGCAAACGACCTGCAGGCACGCTTCCGCATGGCCGTCATGAACTTCGACGAGAAGGAAGTGGCGGAGCTGATCACCGATCCGAACACGATCATCGCGCTGTCCGACGCCGGCGCCCATGCCAGCCAGCTCTGCGACGCCTGCTATTCGACCCACCTGCTGGGCCACTGGGTGCGCGACCGCAAGGTCTTCACGCTCGAGGAAGCGGTGCATAATCTGACGCAGCGCCCGGCCGAGATGTTCGGCATCACCGATCGCGGCGTGCTGGCCGAGGGCCGTCCCGCAGATGTCGTCGTCTTCGATCCCAAGACCGTGAACCCCGGACCGCTGAAGCGTGTCTACGACATGCCGGCCGGCGCCGACCGCCTGGTCTCGGAAGCGAGCGGCATCGAGGCCGTGATCGTCAACGGCAAGCTCATCCGCCAGAACAACAGGGATACCGTCGCGGCCGACGACAAGCTGCCCGGTCGTCTGCTAAGACACGGCCGCGCCGCTTAGGCTCCACGAAGACTATCACGAGGGAGAAGAACATGATTCACGTCATCGCCATCATTACCGCCAAGCCCGGCAAGCGCGACGAGATCCTCAAGAACTTCAAGGACAACGTCCCGGCCGTGCATGCCGAAAAGGGCTGCATCGAGTACGGCGCGACCGTCGATATCGACGGCGGTCCGTTCGCCAAGTTCGGTCCCGATACCCTAGTGATCATCGAGAAGTGGGAGTCCATGGACGATCTCAAGGCTCACGGCGCGTCGGAGCACATGAAGGCCTACGGGGCCAAGAACAAGGACCTCGTGGCCAATCGCGCCGTTCACGTCCTTTCGCCCGCTTGATCTCCGTCAGTGAAACCGACCTCGCCGCGTACGAACGCGACGGCGTCGTCTGTCTGCGCGGCGCCTTCGACGCCGTGTGGGTCGGAATCCTGTGCGAGGCCGTCGAGCGCAACCTCCTGAAGCCCGGCCCTCACGCGACCAATTTCGCCGAGGGCAGCAGCGCCGGCACATTCTTCGGCGACATGTTCATGTGGCGGCGGGACAACGACTTCCGCCTCGCCGCCCTGACGTCGCCTGCCGGAGAAATTGCCGCTTCACTCATGCAGTCCAGGCATGCCGACTTCTTCTACGACCAGCTGTTCGTGAAAGAGCCCGGCACCGCGCATCCCACGCCGTGGCACCAGGACCTGCCCTATTGGCCCATTGCGGGCCAACAGATCGCCTCCGTCTGGATCGCGCTCGACGACATCGATCTCAGCAATGGGGCGGTCGAGTTCATCGCCGGCTCGCATCGCTGGGGCATCAACTATCGGCCGACTGCGTTCCGCAAGGGACACGAAGCCAGGTTCACCTCGAGCGATCTCGCCCAGATCCCCGATATCGACGACGACCGCAGCAAGTACGACATCCGCTCCTGGCAGATGGAGCCCGGCGACTGTCTCGTGTTCCACGCGATGATCGTGCACGGCGCACCGGGCAACGACACGCCGGGCGCACGACGGCGCGGCCTGTCGCTGCGCTACACCGGCGACGATGCGCGTTACGATCCGCGCCCGGGCACGTTCCAGTTTCCGCACACACCCGACCTCGCCGCCGGCGCCCCGATGACCTGCGACCTCTTCCCCAGAGTCTGGCCGAGACGGTAGAGTTTTTCGACGTCAGGACATCGAGTGCTTCCCCATTCAAAGCGGGAAGTGCCCCGTCATACGGGGCGAAGGGGTCATGGTCCTCGCCACCCTCATGACCCCTCCGGCGGGCCGCCACTTCCCTATTTGAATGGGGAGGATCGTGATTCTAGAGCCCTTCCGTCCTAAATTGACCCATCCACCTCATCCTGAGGAGCCGTGCAAAGCACGGCGTCTCGAAGGATGGGCAACAGGCGAGGTGCGCGTGCCCACCCTTCGAGACGCTCACTCCGTTCACTCCTCAGGGTGAGGTCAGGGTGAGGATTCTCCACTAGATTCAATCTCGCCCGGAAAGGCTCTAGTCTCCGCGCTCAGTCCGGGAGCAGGCTCAATGGAAGAACGCGGCGTCGACCAGATTACCGAAGTCACCAGCACATCGTGGTTCTCTCGCCTCGGCCAGGCGATCGTCGGTGTCCTGATCGGGCTGGTGGCCATCGTGGTGTCGGTCGGCCTGCTCTTCTGGAACGAAGGTCGCGCGATCCGCACCGCGCAGGGCCTGAGCGAAGGCGCCGGCATCGTACGAAGCGTTTCTGCCGACGCGGTCGTCCCGGGCAACGACGGTAGGCTGATCCATGTGAGCGGCATGCTGTCGACCGCCGGGCCCGTCGCCGATCCCGACTTCGCGATCAGGGTGCACGGCGTGCGGCTGGAGCGACGCGTCGAGGTCTTTCAGTGGAAGGAAGAAACCCACAGCGAGACCCGGACCAAGCTCGGCGGCGGCGAGGAACGCACGACGACCTACAAGTACGTGCGCACCTGGTCCGACCAGCCGATCGAGTCGGACCGCTTCAAGGAGCCGCGCGGCCATACCAACCCGGTGATGACGTACCGATCGCGCGAATCACTGGCGGCCGGCACGCGCCTCGGCGCGTTCGCGGTCCCCGCTTCGCTGCTCCACGGCTTCGGCGAAGCCCGGCGGCTCGAGGTGACCGCGGCCCAGGCCAACGCGCTCGCGATCCGGGTCAACAAGCCGGTCGCGGTGCATGACGGCGTGCTCTATGTCGGCCGCGATCCATCGCAACCCGCGATAGGCGACATGCGCATCTCGTTTTCGGAGGTGCCGCTGCAAGCCGCCAGCGTGGTTGCCGCACAGGCCGGCGACGGGTTTGCGCCCTTCCCGACGCATACCGGCACGACGGTCGAGCTGATCGCCGCCGGCAGCGTGCCCGCCACGGTCATGTTCCAGCATGCCCAGGAAGAGAACGTCACCCTGACCTGGGTTCTCCGCCTTGTCGGCGTGGTCGTCATGCTGATCGGCTTCAACCTCGTGCTGCGGCCGCTCGGTGTCGCAGGCAGCGTCATCCCGCTGCTGGGTGACGTGTTGGCCGCGGGCACGTTCCTGGTGGCCCTGGTCTGCACGATGGCGATCGCGCCGGTCGTGATCGCATTCGGCTGGTTGTGGTATCGGCCGTTGATCGGCATCGGCGTGCTGCTGGTCGGTGCCGCGGCGACCTGGGCCCTCTTGAAGCTGCTGCGCTCGCGGGTCGCCGCGAACAAGGCCGCCCCTGTCGTGTCCTGACGGTCAGGCGGCGGCGATCACGCCGTTCATTACGATGTCGAGCATGCCGGTCCCCAGCAGGTCGCGGTTCGACCACGGGAAATCGGGCTTCAGAATCAGCGCCGCGACCACGCCGTGGATGCCCATCCAGCAGAGTTCGGCACAGGTATCGGGCGGATAATTGAGCTTGAGGCCGGCTTCCTTGGCCTCGACGAGCATCGCCACCAGGCGCTGGAACACGAGGGCGCCGCCAATGCCGGGCCGCGTCGGGTCGTCCGTCGGCATGCGATGGCCGAGCTTGCGGATCGATTCCGGAATGTGGGAGCCGAGAAAGATCAGCTTGTACTCGTCGGGGTGCGCCAATCCAAAATTGAGGTAGGCCTCGCCGAAGCGGCGGATTCGCTCCCGCGAATCCGTAACGGTGTTCTCGATCTCAGCGATGCTCTCGATCAGCACCGCGAAGGTCTGATCGCAGAGGGCGAGCATCATCTGCTCCTTGTCCTGGAAGTACAGGTACAGCGCAGGCGCCGACACGCCGACCCTGTCCGCGATCCTGCGGATGGTCGTGGCCTCATAGCCCTGCTCCAGGAACAGTTCCTTGGCGGCCTCGAGGATTTCCTCGCGGCGGGTATGGCCCTCGCCGCGCTTCTTGCGGCCGCCCGGTAGCGCTGTGGGAAACGCGTTCACTCGGGTTCTCCTGCCCTTGACTATTATATGAACGTCGCTAACTTATCAATGATAACTTAACGACGTTTAGTCTTTGTCCCGCCCAATAGTAGACGTCCGAAGGATGCCCCGCCATGCGTCTCCCAAACGCTTACCTTCCCCGCAAGTTGCCCCTCAAGGCCGTTGCCCTGGGCGCTTTCGCCGTGGTCCTGGCGGGGGGCGCCTTCGCCGCCTTCTCGTTCACCTCGAGCGCCCCCCGGGCGACCACCGCCGGCGACCCGGTCATCCGTCCGGCGCGCGTCGCGGAGATCACCTATCGCCGGCAGAGCCAGGCCCTGCTGCTCGCCGGCACGGTGGTTCCCCGCATCGAGAGCACGCTCGGCTTTCGAGTCTCGGGCAAGATCGTCCAGCGCTCGGTCGATCTCGGCGCCGTCGTGAAGCCCGGCGACGTGATCGCGTCGCTCGACCCCTCGGACTACAGACTGGCGGTCGACAATGCGCGCGCCGCTCTGGCCTCTGCAGATGCAGACTTTGCGCGCGCCAGGGCCGACCACGAGCGCTACCTGAACCTGCGCGGCAGCACGGCCTTCGTGCCGCAGACGCTCGACCAGCGCCAATCGCTCTCCTCGACCGCCCAGGCCCGCGTCGATCAGGCCAGGAGCCAGCTCTCCTCGGCCGAGAACAACCTCGCTTACACGGTCCTGCGTGCCGACACCGCGGGCGTCGTCACCGCCGTCCAGGCCGAAGTCGGCCAGGTCATGGCGCAGGGTCAGGGCGTGGTGCGCGTCGCGCGGACCGACGAGCTTGAGATCGTGGTCGGCGTCCCCGAGCATCGGCTCAAGGTCGTGCGCGAAAATCCGACCGCCAGCTTCGAACTGTGGTCCGATCCCGGCCGCCGTCACGCCGCCAGGCTGCGCGAACTTTCGCCCAGCGCCGATCCGGTGACCCGCACCTATGCCGCACGGTTCAGCGTCATCGATCCGCCGGAGTTCATCGGCCTCGGCATGACCGCGACCCTCGGCTTCGAGCGGCCCGACGCCAAGCCGGTCGCCGAAGTGCCGCTGTCCGCGATCTTCCAGCGCGGCACCCAGCCCGCCGTCTGGGTGGTCGACCGCGACACCGGCACGGTGGAACTGCGGCCGGTAGTGATCGCGCGCTGGCGCGACGACACGGCCGCCATTCTGTCGGGCGTCAGGGAGGGCGAGCTGATCGCCACCGCGGGCGTCCACAAGCTCGAGACCGGCCAGAAGGTGAAGCCGCTGCACCAGCAGCAACAGGCGGCCCGTTAACGGCCTCGCCGCACCGACTTCGCTCCACGGGGAGACGACCCATGACCACGCGCACCAATCTCTCGGCGCTGGCGCTGAAGTACAGCACGCTCACCGTGTTCTTCATGATCGCGCTGACGCTGGCCGGCGTTTACGCCTTCTTCAATCTCGGCCGCGCCGAAGACCCGCCCTTCACCATCAAGCAGATGGTCGTGTCGGCGGCGTGGCCCGGCGCCACGTCGCGCGAGGTCGAACAGCAGGTCACCGAAAAGATCGAGACCAAGCTGCAGGAGCTGCCCTACTTCTTCAACGTCACCAGCTACACCAAGCCCGGCGAGACCGTGATCTACGTTTCGCTGCGGGACGACACGCCGCCGGGCAAGGTGACCGACCTCTGGTACCAGGTCCGCAAGAAGGTCGGCGACATCCGGAGCTCGCTGCCGCAGGGCGTGGTCGGTCCCTTCTTCAACGACGAGTATGGCGACACCTACAGCCTGATCTGGGCCTTCGAGGCCGACGGCTTCTCGGCCGCCGAGGTCAAGGCGATCGCCAAGTCGGTGCGGCAGCGCCTGTTGCGCGTGCCCGACGTCACCAAGGCCGACCTGTTCGGCCTGCAGGACGAGAAGATCTACATCGAGTTCAGTCACACCCGGCTGGCCATGCTGGGCATCCCGGTCGACCAGATTCTCGAGGTGGTGCGCCGCCAGAACGCCATCGTGGCCACCGGCACGGTCGAGACCAAGGGCGAACGGGTGGCCGTCAGGGTCGACGGCGCGCCGACCTCGGCGGAGCAACTGCTGGCCCTGCCCTTCACGGCCAACGGCCAGACGCTCACCCTGGGTGACGTCGCCGAGATCAGGCGCGGTTACCAGGATCCGCGCCAGCTCGCCATGCGCTTCGGCGGCAAGCCGGTGATCGGCCTCGGCATCGTCATGGCGCCGGGCGGCAACGTGGAAAAGCTCGGCCAGATCCTCGAAAAGACGATGGCCCAGGTCGAAGCCGATCTGCCGATCGGCATCACGGTGCATCGCATCGCCAACCAGCCCGAAGTCGTGAGCAAGTCGTTCGAGGAGTTCAGCGCCTCGCTGCTGGAAGCGCTGGCCATCGTGCTGGTCGTCTCCTTCGTCAGTCTCGGCATCCGCACCGGCGTGATCGTGGCGCTGTCGGTGCCGCTGGTGCTGGCCATCACTTTCGTCGGCATGCTGCTGCTGGGCATCGACTTCCAGCGGATCTCGCTCGGCGCGCTGATCATTGCGCTGGGCCTGCTGGTCGACGACGCCATCATCGCGGTCGAGATGATGATGGTGAAACTCGAACAGGGGGCGAGCCGCCTCGAGGCCGCGACCTACGCCTATACCTCGACCGCCTTCCCCATGCTGACCGGCACGCTGGTGACGGCGGTGGGTTTCGTTCCCGTGGGTTTCGCGCGCTCCAGTGCCGGCGAGTACACGAACTCGATCTTCTGGGTGGTCGGCCTGTCGCTGATCATCTCGTGGTTCGTGGCCGTGCTGTTCACGCCGTGGATGGGCTACCACCTGCTGCCGACACCCAAGGTCCAGCACCACGATCCCTATAACGGCCGCCTCTACACGCTGTTCCGCAAGCTCGTCGTGTGGTGCGTCACCTGGCGCAAGACCACGATCGCCATCACGGCGCTGGCCTTCGTGGGCTCGATCGCGGCGTTCGGCCTGGTGTCGAAGCAGTTCTTCCCGACCGCCAACCGGCCTGAGCTGATCGTCGACATGAAACTGGCGCAGGGCGCCTCGTGGGCCGCGACCGACGCCGAGATTCGAAAGCTCGAAACATGGCTGGGCAAAAATCCCGACATCGCGTCCTACACGTCGTATGTCGGCGCCGGCAGCCCGCGTTTCTACCTGCCGACGGTGCCCGAGCTGGCCAATGCCAATTTCGGCCAGATCATCGTCATCACCAAGGACCTGGGGGCCCGCGAGCGCGTCGTCGCTGAACTCGACGGCCTCTTCAAACAGGATTTCGAGGCCGTCCGCGCCCGCGTGCAGCGCCTGCAGAACGGTCCGCCGGTCAGCTACCCCGTCATGTTCCGCGTGCTGGGCGACGACCCGCAGCAGGTCCGTCAGGTGGCGGAACGGGTACGCGAGGTCTTCAAGGCCGATCCCGCGACGCGCGACATCAACTTCGACTGGAACGAACTGGCCAAGACCGTGCGCCTCGAAGTCGACCAGGCGAAGGCGCGCGCGCTGGGCGTCGATTCGCAGGCGCTGGCCAACACGCTGCAGACCCTCTTGAGCGGCATCACTGTCACCCAGTACCGCGAGCGCACCGAATCGATCGACGTCGTCGCCCGCGCCGTGGCGCCGGAGCGGCTGAGCGTCGAGGGGCTGGAGGCGATCAACATCCGCACCTCCACCGGCGGCGTGGTCTCGCTGGCCCAGCTCGCGACGCTCGGGTTCGAGCTCGAGGAGCCGATCCTGTGGCGGCGCAACAAGGACCTGCTGATGACCGTCCGCGCCGGCGTCGCCGACGGCGTGCAGGGGCCGGACGTAGCCGCCCGCGTCGACAAGGCGCTGGCCACGGTGCGCGCCAGCCTGCCGCCCGGCTATCGCATCGAGGTCGGCGGCGACCAGGAGGAGTCGGCCAAGAGCCAGGCCTCGATCTTCAAGATGATGCCGTTGATGGCCTTCCTGATGATCCTGTTCCTCATGCTCCAGCTCCAGAGTTTCTCCAAGCTGGCGCTGGTGCTGCTGACCGCCCCGCTCGGCCTGATCGGCGTGTCGCTGTTCCTGCTGCTGTTCAACCAGCCGTTCGGGTTCGTGTCGCTGCTGGGCGTGATCGCGCTGGCCGGCATGATCATGCGCAACTCGGTGATCCTGGTGGACCAGATCGACCAGGACATCGCGGCCGGCCACAGCAAATGGGACGCGGTGATCGACGCCACGGTGCGTCGCGCCCGCCCGATCGTGCTGACCGCCGGCACCGCCATCTTCGCCATGGTCCCGCTGTCGCGCAGCGTCTTCTGGGGGCCGATGGCCGTGGCGCTGATGGGCGGCCTGCTGGTCGCCACCGCCCTCACCCTGCTGTTCCTGCCGGCGCTCTACGCCGCCTGGTTCAGGGTGAAGAAGCCGGAGGCCGCGGCCCAGTCCTCACCGGCCCACCACGCCCCGCCGCCTCTCGCGATCGCGGCGGAATAGCGATGCCCGGCATCGCCTCGCTGCTGGTCGCGGCCAGCGCAGCACTCATGTTCGTGTTGGGCGCGCTGCACCTCCTCTACACGTTTCGCGGACGCAAGCTCCATCCGCGCGAGGCCGAAACGCTGCGGGCCATGCAGCAATCGACCCTGCGGATCACGCGACAAGCCACCGTCTGGCAAGCCTGGACGGGCTTCAACGCCAGCCACAGTTTCGGACTCCTGTTGTTCGGGCTGATCTACGGCTACCTGGCGCTGGCGGTGCCCGCCCTGCTGTTCGGCTCGCTGTTCCTGCGCGGCGTCGGCGTCGTCGTGCTGCTGGGCTACGTCTTCATCGCCCACCGCTACTTCTTCAGCGTGCCGTTCCGCGGCGCCGTGCTTGCTGCAGCCTTCTACTGCGCCGGGATTGCAGCCAACAGCATCTAGGAGATGCGGCCCTCGGCGGTGTGGAGGTCGGTGGTCCGTGCGGCGCTGACGGCGACGATGATCTCGATGCCGCGCACGATGTCGTCGACGGCCATCGAGGGTGCGCCGCCCAGCCGCGCGGCCTGCTCCGGCACGTAGGGAATGTGCAGGAAACCGCCGCGCATCTTGGCCGGATGGGTCTCGAGGATGTCCATCAGCGCATAGAGGATGTGGTTGCACACGAAGGTGCCGGCGGTGTTCGACACGGCGGCCGGCAGGCCCGCCTTGCGCATCTCCGCGACGCAGGCCTTGACCGGCAGGGTCGCGAAATAGGCCGCCGGGCCGCCGGCGCGCACGGGCACGTCGATCGGCTGCTTGCGGTCGTTGTCGGGGATGCGCGCATCCTGGACGTTGATGCCGACCCGCTCGAGGCACAGGTCGGTGCGGCCGCCGGCCTGGCCGACGCACAGCACGATGTCGGGCTTCGCCTTTTCGATCGCCTCGCGCAGCACCTTGGCGGATTTGGCATAGGAGGTCGGAAGGACCGCCGTCACCACGGTCACCTTCCCGATCTTCTTCCCGAGCCGGCTCACCGCCAGGGACGACGGATTGACCTTGTCGCCGCCGAACGGATCGAAACCTGTCACCAGCGCACGCATGCGATTTCCTCAAACGAAAGGGGCGCCCGGTTGGGGGCGCCCCGACGTTAGTCCGTGGAACGGCGGACCGCTACTTGTTGGCGGCGTCGACCGCGCGGCGGGCCATCACGCCCACCAGGTGGGCGCGGTATTCGGCGCTGCCGTGGATGTCGCTGTTGAGGTCAGTGGCCGGGACCTTGATGTCCTTGATCGCCGCCGAGGAGAAATCCTTGGCCAGCGCCTCTTCCATCGCCTTGACGCGGAAGACGCTGGGGCCGGCGCCGGTCACCGCGACGCGCACGCCCGACGCCGTCTTGGCGACGAACACGCCGACCATGGCGTAGCGCGAGGCCGGGTTGGGGAACTTCATGTAGGCGGCCTTGTCGGCCTTGGGGAAGCTGATCGAGGTGACGATCTCGCCCTCGCCCAGCGCCGTCTCGAACAGGCCCTTGAAGAAGCCGTCGGCGGTGTGCTTGCCGGTGTTGGTCGTCACCGTGGCGTTCAGCGCCACCACGGCCGCGGGATAGTCCGCCGCCGGATCGTTGTTGGCCACCGAGCCGCCCATCGTGCCGCGGTTGCGAACCTGGGGGTCTCCGATGTGACCGGCCAGATAGGCCAGCGCCGGAATGTGGCTCTTCACGTCGGCCGAGGTCGCGACCTCGGCATGCCGGGTCATGCCGCCGATGACGACGCTGTTGCCCTCGACCTTGATGCCGGCGAGTTCCTTGACGTCACAGAGATCGACGACGTCGCTCGGCCGCGCCAGGCGCTGCTTCAGCGTCGGGATCAGGGTCATGCCGCCCGACATCGGACGGGCTTCTTCCTTGCCCTTGAGCAGGGCGATCGCGTCGGCGACCGACTTCGGGCGGTGATAGGCAAAATCGTACATCTGGATTTCCTCCGTTTACTCGGCCGCCGCGTGCTGGGCGCCCTGGATCGATTGCCACACGTTGAGCGGCGTGGCCGGCATTTCCACGTGCTTGACGCCGATCGGCGCCAGCGCGTCGTGAACCGCGTTCATCACGGCCGCGGGCGCCGCGATCGCCCCCGCCTCGCCGCATCCCTTCACGCCCAGCGGATTGTGCGGGCATGGGGTGACCTTGTAGCCGAGCTTGAACGACGGGAAGTTGTCGGCGCGCGGCATGGTGTAGTCCATGAACGAGCCGCTCACGAGCTGGCCGGTGGCCTTGTCGTAGACCGCACCCTCGAACAGCGCCTGGCCGACGCCCTGGACGATGCCGCCATGGACCTGCCCCTCGACGATCATCGGATTGATGATGTTGCCGAAATCGTCGACCGCGGTATGGGCGATGACCTCGACGATGCCGGTGTCCGGATCGATCTCGACCTCGCAGATCTGCGTGCCCGAGGGATAGACGAAGTTCGCCGGGTCGTAGAAGGCGTTCTCGTCCATGCCCGGCTCGAGTTCGGCGTGCGGATAGTTGTGCGGCACGTAGGCGGCAAACACCGCCTGGGCCAGCGGCACGTTCTTGTCCGTGCCCGCCACCTTGAAGGTGCCGTTCTCGAACACGACGTCGGCCACGTCGGCTTCCATCAGATGGGCCGCGATCCGCTTGCCCTTGGCGATGATCTTGTCGGTGGCCTTCACGATGGCCGAACCGCCGACGGCCAGCGAGCGGCTGCCGTAGGTGCCCATGCCGAAGGGCGTGGTCGCGGTATCGCCGTGGACGATCTCGATCTGGTCCATCGGCACGCCGAGCTTGTCGTGGATCAGCTGGGCGAAGGTGGTCTCGTGACCCTGGCCGTGGCTGTGCGCCCCGGTCATGACCTGGACGTTGCCGGTCGGGTTGAACTTGATCTGGGCCGACTCCCACTGGCCGACGCCGGCTCCCAGCGAGCCGACCACCTGCGACGGCGCCAGGCCACAGGCCTCGATGTACGAGGAGAAGCCGATGCCGCGCAGCTTGCCGCGCGATTTCGCTTCCGTCCGGCGGGCCTCGAAGCCCGGATAGTCGGCAATCTTCATCGCCTCATCGATGATCGGCGGGTAGTTGCCCGAATCATACTGCAGCGCCACCGGCGTCTGGTACGGGAAGGCGGTCGACGGAATGAAGTTCTTCCGCCGCAGCTCCGCCGGATCCATCTTCAGCTCGGCCGCCGCCTTGGAGACGATCGTCTCGACGACGAAGGTCGCCTCGGGGCGTCCGGCGCCGCGATAGGCATCGACCGGCGCGGTGTGCGTCACGGCGGCCTTCACGTTGGCGTAGATGAGCGGCGTCGTATACTGGCCGGCCAGCAGGGTCGCGTAGAGATAAGTCGGGACCGCCGTGGCGAAGGTCGACAGGTAGGCGCCCATGTTGGCGATCGTCTCGACCTTGAGGGCGAGGAACTTGCCCTCCTTGTCGAGCGCCAGCTCGGCGTGGGTGACATGGTCGCGGCCATGGCAGTCGGTCAGGAACGATTCGCTGCGTTCGGCTGTCCACTTGATCGGCCGGCCGACCCGCGAGGCGGCCCAGCACACCATCGTCTCGTCGGCGTAGCAGAAGATCTTGCTGCCGAAACCGCCGCCCACATCGGGGGCGATCACGCGCAGCTTGTGCTCGGGGATCCCCAGGACGAACGCCGACAGGATCAGGCGCAGCACATGCGGGTTCTGCGAGGTCGACCACAGCGTGTAGTTGCCCGTGCCCTTGTCGTACTCGGCCGCGGCGGCGCGCGGCTCCATGGCGTTGGGGATCAGGCGGTTGTTGACGATGTCCATCTTGGTGACGTGCGCCGCCTTGGCGAACGCCGCCTCGACATCGGCCTTCACGCCGATTTCCCAGTCGTAGATCAGATTGCCCGGCGCCTCGGCGTGAACCTGGGGCGTGCCCTTGTCGAATGCCCGGGCGAGATCGACGTTGGCCGGCAGGACTTCGTAGTCGACCTTGATCATCTCGGCGGCGTCCCGCGCCTCGTCGTGGCTGTTCGCCACGATCATGGCGACGGTGTCTCCGACATAACGCACGGTGTCGACCGCCATCACCGGATGCGGCGGCGCCTTGTGCGGGTCGCCGTGCTTGTCCTTCACCACCCAGCCGCAGATCAGGCCGCCCACCTTGGCGTCGACAAGATCCTTGCCGGTGAAGATGTTGACGACGCCCGGATTCTTCTCCGCTGCCGAAATGTCGATGCTCTTGATCTTCGCATGGGCATGCGGCGAACGCAGGAAATACGCGTAGGTCGCCCGTGCGAGGGGCAGATCGTCGACATAGCGTCCGGTCCCGGTCAGGAAGCGCTTGTCTTCCGTACGCAGGACGCGGGCACCGATTCCGGTGGCGGAGGTCATGGGGCTACACTCCTGCTGACTTCATGGCCGGGGCTGCGGCGAGGATGGCCTTCACGATGTTGTGGTAGCCGGTGCAACGGCAGAGATTGCCCTCGAGTTCGCGGCGCACCGTGGCCTCGTCGAGCACGTAGTTGTGACGCTTCACCATGTCGATGGCGCTCATCACCATGCCGGGGGTGCAGAAGCCGCACTGCAGGGCATGGTTGTCGCGGAAGGCTTCCTGCATCGGATGCAGCTTCTCGGCGCTGGGCGCGAGTCCCTCGATGGTCAGGACCTTGGCGCCCTCGGCCTGGAGCGCGAGCATGGTGCACGACTTCACCGACTCGCCGTCGACGTGCACGACGCAGGCGCCGCACTGGCTGGTGTCGCAGCCGACATGGGTGCCGGTCATGCCGAGATGCTCACGCAGGAACTGAACCAGCAGCGTGCGCGCCTCGACCTTGCCCGAAACGGACTTGCCGTTGACGGTCATGGCGACGGAAATGGTCATACTCGATCTCCCCTCACGTATTGATTCGCGCGGCCGCACCAAAGGGCTTCCGCCGGCATTGCCGCAGACTCTCGCAAGCCCTTCACATCGCGGTCAAGGGAATTGCAAGTTACGGTCGCTAACTGCTAACGACTCGCAAGAAAGACAAGGATCAGGACGGCGGCACCGGCGCCGATGATCGTCCAGTGACGAAAGCCACGCTGCGCTGCAGCAGACGGCACCGGCGGCGGCCGCTCGTTCGACGATCCCGACGACGGCATCGTCATGACGCGGCTGCAACCGGCGGCGGTGCGCCGACGCTCTCGGCGAACTTCCCGAAGAACTGATCGGCCAGCTTCTTGGCCGTCCCGGCGATCAGGCGGGCGCCGACCTGGGCGATCTTGCCGCCGACCTGGGCGTCGACTTCGTATTTCAGGATCGTGTCGCCGCCATCTTCCGTGAGGGCCACCACGGCGCCGCCCTTGGCGAAGCCGGCCACGCCGCCCTGCCCTTCGCCGGTGATGCGATAGCCGTTCGGCGGGTCGATATCGGAGAGCGTGACCTTGCCGGAGAAAGCGGCACTCACGGGACCGATGCGCAGGCGGACCTTGGCCGTCATCTCGGTGGGAGAAAGCATCTCCAGCGACTCGCAGCCCGGAATGCAGGCCTGCAGCACCGCCTGGTCGTTCAGCGCCGCGAAGACCTTCTCGCGCGACGCCGCGATCCTGTACTCACCCTTGATTTCCATGTCGTAACTCCCGCCTCAGCGCTACCACTTGTTGGTATAGGAGTCCGGCGGCAATTCTGCCAGTGGCTCCCGCACCGAGATGTAGATCGTGGCGATGTAGGGAACGGCCATCAGCAGCGCCATGAACGCGAACCAGTTGGCCTGGGTGTTCCAGAACAGCGTGCGGATGACCCAGCGGCCGCCGTCGGCCGACACGAAACCGCCGGCGCCGCCATCGTGCAGCTTGATCGCGCCTTCGGTCACGACCAGCACGACCGCCCAGAAAATCAGCATCGAGGCCAGCACGATCTCGGGCAGGACCGGTCCGAAGCGGCTGAGCCGCCGGTCCATGCGCACGAACCCCCGGCTGCCGTCGTAGCCCAGCAGGCGGCCGAACGAGAGCGCCTTGGCCGCGCGATGGTCGCGCGCCATCGGCTCGGTGCGCAGGATGGTGATGGTCTTCCACAGCATCAGCACGATGCTCGGGATGACGAAACTCCACATCGGGAAATCGCGGTAGCGGCCGTCGATGGCGATCTGGCGGAACCAGTCGCCGATGCGGATCACGCCGTCGTACCAGTCGATGCTGATCACGATCAGGTAGAAGATGCAGAGGATCGTGAAGACGAGATAGAGCATCTGCGCCAGCAGGTCGGCGCGCTGCGCGATCCGGTAGCGCGGCAGCGCGCGCCAGGCCCGCCACGAATCACGGACGCGCGCCCCGTAGAGCGACGGATCGGCCATCCGTCCGGTCAGGCTGTCGGAGATTCCGCGCAACAGGGCGTAGCTGAACAGGGCCAGGAGGATGGCCCAGAACGCGATGCCCAGCGTGCGCTCGAAGTAGAAATTGCGGGTCAGGTCGACCCACGTCGCCTGCACGTAGCAGGTCGCCACCAGCTGGGCGAAGAACGCGAACAGGCAGATGCCCTTCCAGTCGCCCGCCTTGCCGCGGCTGGCATAGGCCAGCAGCAGCAGGGCGCCGGCGATCGTCGAAATGGTGAACAGGATCTGCCAGTGCGGCTCCGCCCGGACCGGCTTGCCCAGCTCGAACTTGTCGTGGCGCTGGGCATCCAGCAGCCCCCACGCGGCGCCCACGGTGCCCTCCTGGCGGGCCTTCCAGTACTGGTCGAACGCCTCGATGACGTTGTACTCGAAGCCTTCGCGCTCCGCGGCGCTGCGGAAGATCGAGAAATACTTCACCTGCTCGACCCTGCCCGGCCGGGCATCGGAGCGCATGCGCCCGTCGCTCGGCCAGCCGGTCTCGCCGATCACGATCTTCTTGCCGGGAAAGCGCGCCTGGACCTTCTTGTAGATGTCGACCAGGTGCTTCTCGATGGCCAGCTTGCCGTCGGCCTCGGTGCGGTCCAGCCCGATCGGCTCGTCTTCCCAGTACGGCAGGATGTGGATGGTGATGAAGTCGACCTCGTCGGCCAGCGACGGGTTGCGCAGCCAGAATTCCCAGACGTCGGCGTAGGTGACGGGCTGCGTCACGCGCTGCTTCACCTGGCGGATGTAGCGGCGCAGCTCGGTCGCCGTCAGATCCTTGCGCAGCAGCACCTCGTTGCCGACGATCACCCGCTCGACCGTGTCCTTGTACTTGTTGGCATGGTCGATCAGCAGGTTGATCTGCTCGAGATTTTCCTTGTCGTTGTTGTTCAGCCAGGCGCCGTGCCACACCTTGAGCCCGTACTTGCCGGCGCGCTGCGGCACGGTCTCGAGGTTCTCGCCCGAGGAATAGGTCCGCACCGCCTTGACCTTGCCCTGCAGCCGCTTGAGATCCGCCTCGATCTGGTCGGGCGTCGGGAAGGTGCGGGTGAGCGGGCTCTGCCCCGGCCGGTAGGGAGCGAACGAGACGCTATGAAGGGGCGCGGCGTTCCAGCCGGCGATATCGACCGGCCGGTTCGGAACCCACCACCACAGGAAATTGAGAGCCGCTACGACCGCGAAAGCCAGCAGCGCCACGAGTGCACGCATGGGCAGGCTTGTAGCAGGATCGCCGAGCGGCCGTATGGCTTTTCGAGGGCTTGTCCCCAAAAGCTAGAGAGGCCCGCGCTGCATCCCGGCAATGGCCTGGCGCACGACCTGGTGGCCGCGGAACAGCACGGCCTCCTTCCAGTCGTCGGTTTCCGGATAGAACTGCCGGCGCATCGCCTTGCGCACCGCGTCGGCTTCCTTGCCCAGCGGGTCGCCATATTTGTGCAGCCAGTGATCGGCCCGGAAGGCCTTCTGGCCGCTCTCGCGATCGAACGTCCCGTATTCGAGGGTGCACATGGTCAGCCGGGTCTGCGGCTCCTGCAGCACGCGGTTCAGCCCGTAGTGCCCCAGCCCGTCGCGCGCCTGCGAGGCCGTCTGGCCCCTCTTCGATTCGGTCACCGACTCGCCCCAGAAATTCCGGACCCGCCGCGACCCGCCGGTGCCGATGTCGTAATGCGTGATCGGCTCGCCATAGCCATAGGGCCCGAGGCCGGTATGGAAATCGACCACGGCCACGTCCCCGCGGCCCTTCAGGTAGCGCTCGACGATGGCGTGCAGGGTGCGGTTCGACCAGGCGGGCCCGCCGCCGCCGAAGAACATGCCGTCGGGATGGCTGTACTGGCCGCCCGAGACGGCGCGGAAAAACTCCACGTCGCCGACCTTCCGGCGATAGGCCGCGACCTGGGCATCGGCCGCCGCCCGTCCCGCCTCGCTGAAATCCGCCGGCACGAGATAGTCGGCGATCTCGAGATAGCCCTCGTTCACCGGATAGGGCCTGGAATGGTCGACATAGTTGCGGTTGAGGTCGTTGCCCTCCTCGGTCACGCGCCGCGTCCAGGCGAAGCCGTAGGGATTGATGGCGTGCACGAACAGCGCCGCGGTCCCGGTGGGCAATCCCGAAGCGCCGGCCGAGGCCAGCCAGTCGACCTGGAAGCCCGAGCCGCAATAGCCCTCGATCCCGTGGGTGGACGAGATCGTGACCATGACCTTCGAGGCGTCGGCCGGCCCGACCCAGGCCACGTCGGTCGACAGCGCCTCGCCCTTCGGGCCCTTGGTCGGATTGTCGTAACGGAAGGCCTGGGCGTTCGCGAGCCGGGCGGCCGCCAGGAACTTGTCGCGCGCCTCGCTGTAGTCGGCGGCGAAGGAGGCAATGTTGTTCATGGTCGACGATACCTCGTCCAAAGCTTCACACATTTCAAAAGACGCCGTCAGACTCCTCCCTGTTGTTTGGGAAGGCGACATGGCGAACACATAGCAAATTAGCCTAGTTTATGGGTGGAAATCGATGGGCTTGAGCATGACGTTGCGGAACACAAGCTGCTTGTCATGTTCGTCTCCGTTCAACGGCCCATCGCGGCCTGAAGCGCGTTCGTGCCGTCGCGCCATCGATACGGCCGGGCTTGTGGGCGCCGACGGCCATTGCCTGGCTCACCTGCATCGCTTCTATTGATGCAGTTGCTAGCTAAACTCTTCCCAACGTCAGACCTTTGCGAAAGCCGGCTTCTCGACGCCGGTTATCTTTCATAGGCCTTGAGAATGGTCTCCTCCGTCGTCCGCGTGACCGCTGTCGTGGTAGATCGCTCTCAGCCACAACGCCATCTTGGTGTGGGAACTGTTTCGGCCGCGGCGGTTATCAAAGCGTGATATCAAGTCAGGTGGACGGAACCAAATCACTCCAGCCAGATCGGCCGCATGTCGGGCTTTTCGAAGTCCTCCAGCGGCATGTATTTGTGTTCATAGGATCTGGGTCCTTCCAGTGCCTGCAGTCGAAGCGGTCGAAAGTACCCGAGGTTCTTTCTATCCAGGCGAGCGACCTCGACGGAACGATCGATAGCAAAAAAGATCCGCTGAAATGCATCGGCGAGGTTCGATGCCGACCGATCCAGTCCAACACTTCTGTCACCCAGATCGAATTCATCCCAGAAACCTGGGGTGATCGGAACAGAACGAAGTGTCCGCTGGCACTCGTGAAGCTGCTCGAGAAGTGAGTCGAATGATTCTCCAGGCACAGTGCGCCTATAGAGACGATCCGTCACCAGAGCGAGCGAGTGACCGGCCGATTTTGGCTTGTGCCGGCCGATCAACTCGAAAAAGGCGGCAACTTCTCTTGGGGTTCCGATCTGCTGGAGAACCAGCCCTGCCGAAAGTCCAACGTCGCTCATCAATAGGGCCTCACGAATTCAATGTGTTCATAGCTGAGTAATCCATTCGACTTTTCGACGATCCTTCTTGCGATGTCATCGAGGTGCCCAGAAGATACATTCTGTCCGCGCACATCGATCTTAATGTTCTGCTGCATGCCCCGCGGCAGATGCCGGACACGTTCCTGAACCTGTCGGGCGACGTTGTTGATCAGGGCATCGGCTTTGGTATTGATATCGTAATTTTTCACCTCGAACGATGCGCTGCGTTTGTCGGCCGACACGCCGTCGGGACGAACCGAACCAGCCGTCCTTGAGCTTACCTCCCTGCCATCCTTGAAAGCGACTTGCGAAGCAAAGTCCGGATGTCGATCGGCCATATCGTCGAGTTCGCTCTGACGCCAACTAGTACCTCTGCACAGAGATTATGACTCGTTGGCGGTAGGCTTTGGATAGGCACGGCGCATCTTTGTGCGGGCGTGGTCGGTTGAGAACATCCATTTGATGCGGGCGCCGCTGTCGGTTCT
>Ga0105052_10000023_pt1 | contig 151941 bp, 147 predicted proteins | sample FRY03_FD_78094 | JGI IMG/M metagenome (GOLD analysis project Ga0105052, IMG submission 78094) | Freshwater microbial communities from Lake Fryxell liftoff mats and glacier meltwater in Antarctica - FRY-03 | ecosystem: Environmental > Aquatic > Freshwater > Ice > Glacier meltwater ... | reverse complement strand
GTTCGCCGATCAGTGTGTTCAAGGGCAATGAGGTCGCGATCCTCACCGTCGACAATGACAGCACCGGATTCACGGCAGACCAATAATCCACCCAGATAATCCCATGAACCGTGGGCATTCCACGAACAGTCGATGTAGCCGTCGACAACCCCAGAGGCCACCGCGCAGAGGTCGAGCGCGCACGCGCCAAGCGCTCTGAACTGTTTCCAACCGAGCCATCTATCGGGATATCCCGAAAGCGCAACGAGCGATTCATGCATTTTCGATGCAGTGGAGGGCGAAATAGATTGGCCATTGCGCGTTGCTCCTCCCCCCCGCACAGCTTCGAAGCGATCACCCGTAGCAAGATTGATAACGAGTGCCGCTCGCGCCCCATCGGCATCAACTGCACACAAACTCGTAGCAAACCACGGGATGCCACGACTGGCATTGGTAGAACCATCGAGCGGATCGAGCACAACCGTGATGGCAGCGTCAGGACGATGACGGCCTGACTCCTCCGAAAGCACCCCGACCCCAGCGCGCTCAAAGACGGAGAGTGCTGCAGCATCGGCGGCGAGATCGCTGTGATACTGCCCATCTCGAGTGCCGGCAAGACCCCAATCCTCAAGATCGCCTAACACCGAGCGAATCGCGGTTGCGGCTTCGTCAAGCACTTCAAGCAAGGTTACGTCATCCATTGAGATGACGGTAGCCCTGTGAGTGCTGACCGTGGCAGTCTGAGGGGGTGGCCATCATTGACGTTCCCGGTTTTATTGCCGATCTAAAAGATCACGCTGTCGATCACGCATTTCATGTGCACGACGAACGCCATTTCATTGAGACCTATTCAATGCGCCAGGCATGGGAGATCGACCTTCATCCTGAAGATGCATGCGGCGGCCCGCTCGACCTTCACCTTTCCCTTGAAGTGGACCCTCGGGTGATGCTGGGTTTCGAGGATCGCATGCTCGATGTCCCCGAAGGAAGCGAACCGGTCGAGGGATATTCGTTCCCTCTGGTATTCACATGGACCCTTCCGCCCCTTCGACTTCCGCCCGATCTTCTCGTGCTGGCTACCGAGTTGGCTGGAGTTGGCGGAGTTGAACTTCCGCTTGAAGTTTCTGCAATCGATTCATTCGCGTCGGTTACCGATGCGCCCGAACGAAGCCTCACCATCATTTCTCGTATCGAAATTGGTCTCGATCGCATCTACCTCGGACAAGAAGGTCTGTGCGAGGTGCTCGATACCTGCCACAACGTGAGCATCTGGTTACTTGAACGAGCAGAGCATTGGCTGGGCAACTGAACAACGCCGCGCAGGTTCAGATCGTCCCCGGTCACACGATGGCCGAAAAGTGCTGGCCGCTGGCCGAAGCCCATGTCGCCGAATGGGGACACCTTTACCCTGGCTGGACCGTCGAAGATGCGTACAACGATCTTCTCGCCGAATCCAGCACCAACCCATCATCACTCGAAGAGTTGCTGACATCTTGGATTGCTGTTGTTGAGGGCGATGTGGTCGGAACTATCTGTTTACGAGGCACCGGCGAGCTCGAACCAGACGATGCCAAACAATTAACCGGCCCGTGGCTTGCTGCTCTCCATGTTGTTCCCAACCTGCGACGCAGCGGTCTTGCTACCGTCCTCATTGACCATGTGCGCACCCACGCATCCAAGTTGGGATTTCGGCGTCTTCGCCTCGTGACCGAACATGAAGTTTCGTTCTACACGCGCCGAGGCTGGACTACCGAAACCACCGTTCAACTTGCTAGCAACACGAACACAGTGATGGTTACTTCGCTCCTGGCGTGAAGATCAACAATTCTCCTGAAACAACCTAGTGGGGCGGGTGGGGATCGAACCCACGACCAAGGGATTATGAGTCCCGCGCTCTAACCACTGAGCTACCGCCCCAGTGAACTTCTTGGCTCCGGGGGTGGGGCTCGAACCCACGACCCTCTGATTAACAGTCAGATGCTCTGCCAGCTGAGCTACCCCGGAATGGAAAGTTGAGGTTAGCAGCGCACCCCCACCCCCAATTCACGCTGTTGGGGCCCGACCTTCAATATCGGCGAGGATCTCTTCCATCGTGAGATCAAAGTCGGGGTTGAACTCCAGCCCAGGCTCCCACGTGGGCTCAGGACGGCGCCGACGGGCGGCAACAACAAGGCCTATGGCGCTAAGGACCACCACGACCAGCGCAAATCGCAGGGAGCTTCTGACGGCAGTGACTGCTGATGCTTCCGGGCTCATTCGGGCTCGAAGTACTCGCGCAGTTTTTGGTTGTGCTGCGGATTGCGCAGTTTCGCCAACGTCTTGGTTTCAATCTGACGAATGCGTTCTCGGGTGACGCCAAATTCACGACCCAAATCTTCAAGGGTTCGTGGTTGACCATCGCCAAGCCCGAACCGCATCCGCAAAAGTTCACGTTCTCGTGGATTGAGATCTTCGAGTGCCTCTTCGATCGCCGCATTAAGCATCGCCCGAGTTGCAACATCGGCTGGCGCCTCAACGCTTTGGTCTTCAATGAAATCCGAAAGACTTGTGTCGCCTTCCTCGTTGAGTGGCGAATCGAGCGATAACGGATCTTGGGCGAATCCGATCATCTCGGTCACTTTTTCTGGCGACATGTCCACACGCGCGGCCAACTCTTCGATGGTTGGCTCACGCTCAAGTTGTTGGGCCATGTCTCGCTTTGTGCGCATCACCCGATTGATTGCTTCCATCATGTGCACGGGAATGCGAATGGTTCGGGCCTGATCGGCAATGGCACGTGTCACCGCTTGGCGAATCCACCAGGTTGCATAGGTTGAGAATTTGAAGCCCTTAGTCCAGTCGAATTTCTCGACCGCGCGCATCAGTCCCAGATTCCCTTCTTGAACGAGGTCGAGTAATTGCATGGAGCCGCCACCGACATAGCGCTTGGCGATGGACACCACGAGTCGAAGATTCGCTTGGGTGAGTTCTGCTTTTGCATCGTCACCCTTACGAGCTAACAGAGTGAGTTGGCGCCGCTCGGAAAATTCCAGCGAATCGAGCTCACCGTTTGCGGCGAGGTCGGCAAGTTTTACCGCCGCTGCCGCGCCGCGTTCGATTTGTTTGGCCAGCACGACTTCTTCAGGACCGGTAAGCAGCGCCACCCGACCAATTTCACGCAGATACATGCGCACTGGGTCTGAGGAACCTACAGAACCCGCGTTCAACTTCATCGTGGCGCGAGTACTTGGACGGAATCGAGCCCGATGGCGACGTTCGACAAGTCCTTCCTCGTCTTCGTCGAGGTCGGTAAGAAGCGGATCGTGGGCGATGATCATGACTTCTTCGAGGAGACCGGGCAACGCGTCCTCAAGCACAACATCACGTTGAGCGAGACGCAGCCGTAACTTCTCAATGGCATCCGGTGTGGGATCGCTATCGATGAACGCGGCGGCGGCTTCCTCGTCGGTGACAACATGATCTGGCCGCGAAAGACCCTTGGTTACCAGACGCTCAAACTCAGTCGACTTCGTCATTCGACATCGTGCTCCCCGTTGGTCAGCCACGCTAGCAAGTCACCCAAGGCTTCCATTTCGGTGTCCATAGAACTCTCTTGTTCGCGCAAATCCATAATGCGAAGATTTAGCCACGCAATGGAATCGCCAACAGCAAATGGGTCTTCCGATACGCTGGCTTCGGCGCTCAACGCATTAAGCGCGGCGTTGGAAGCATCGTCGACCAGCCGAATGAGAACACTCTGCACAGTGGACTGAGGCTCCTCCACCGCCAGACGCTGAAGCAGATCGCCCGCTACCGGATCGTCGGCACTCGCCATTGCTATTGCATCGGCGAGGTTCGGAGTTGCCATAAGTGCCCGGAAGCAATTGGCAGTTACCGCATCAGAAAAAAGCACTTCGTCGAGCGAACCTTCGATAGTTCCCCGATCCCACACCAAATGGCGAAGGGCTTCGGTGGCGGCCGTGTCGCGATGCTGGACCGGGCGTGTCGGCTGATCGGTCCCGCCATCGCGGTTACCAGATCGATTATCCCCCGGCGACACCGATGGACGATGGTTGCGTAACTGATTGGGGTCAAGCCGAAGACGTGCCGCAACTTCAAGCAAATACTGATCTCGCACTATTTCGCTGGGGTGTTCGAGAACTACCGCCATCGCCAAATCGGCTGCTCGTGCCCGTTGCTCGGGAGTTTCAAGCGGCGCGGCATCAAGAACACGGTCGAGGCGGAATTTCAAAAATGGTTTGGCTTCAGCAATTGCGGCAGCGAGAGCGTCGGGGTCTGACTGCGCGAGATCGGCAGGATCGACCCCGCCCGGGAAGACAGCAACCGCAACATCAAGGTCGTAGCGCTTTTCCCATGTGTACACGCGCGCAGCTGCATTCTGTCCAGCAGCATCAGCGTCGAAAGCGAGCACCACCCGGCGGGCGAAACTGCGCAGCAACTTCACATGGTCTTCAGTAAGCGCAGTGCCGCAAGTAGCAACCGCTCGCGGCAATCCGGCTTTAAAAAAACCGATGACATCGGTGTAACCCTCACAAATAATTGCTTCATCAGCCTTCACGATGTCGCCTTTGGCGAGATGCAACCCGTAAAGCAATTTTGATTTCGAGTACACCGCTGAATCGGTGGAGTTCTTGTACTTCGCGCCATCGACACCAGGCATAATGCGGCCACCGAAACCAACAGCAGCCCCCGCAACATCATGAATGGGGAACATGATGCGACCACGAAACGCATCGGTTGGGCGATCACGATTATTGATGAAACCCAAACCAGCTTCGGTCCAAACATCGTTGGGGAGTTTCATTGCCTTGGCCAGTTCGTCCCAGCCCTCAGGGGCCCAGCCAATTCCGAAGTTTCGGACGTCGTCGCCATCGAGGCCCCGTGAACGCAAATAGCCGCGCGCCGTAGCTGCATCGGGCGAAGTTAACAATCGATCGTGGTACCAATTGGAGGCCTTGGATACCGCATCAAGCAACTTGGTACGGCGCTTGCGCCCTTCATTTTGGACTTCGTCGGTGTAGTGAAGTTGCACCCCCGACTTGACCGCTAATTTCTCTACCGCACCGACAAAATCAAGGTGTTCGATTTCACGAACAAAGGTGATGACATCGCCCTTTGCTCCGCAACCAAAGCAGTAATAGAGCTTCTCTTCGGCATTGACCGAGAACGAACCGGACTTCTCTGTGTGGAATGGGCATAACCCTTGCCAACGACGACCCACCCGCTTGAGCTGCACATGTTCGGAAACGACCGCGACAATGTCGGTCGCATTACGAACTGCAGCGATGTCATCGTCCTGGATGCCCACGAAACCCTCCGGGCCGGACGGTAGCAGCGACGGCGGTCAGACCAACCGGGGCAACAAATAGGCAGGCAGATCGGCAATAGCGACCCGTTCCTGCTCCATTGAATCCCGTTCGCGAACCGTGACGGAATGATCCTCAAGTGTGTCGAAGTCGACGGTGACGCAATAGGGCGTGCCCAATTCGTCCTGTCGGCGATAGCGACGGCCGATTGCCTGGGTTTCGTCGTAATCGCACATGATAAGTGGCTGAAGCATCGACAAGACCTCACGAGCAACTGGGGTGAGTTCTTCCTTCTTCGACAGCGGAAGGACCGCAACCTTGTAGGGCGCCAATCGAGGATGAAGACGAAGCACCGTACGAATCTCGCCACGCACTTCTTCCTCGTCATAGGCCGCAAGCAAGAACGCCATCATCGCGCGAGTGGCGCCAGCGGCGGGCTCGATGACGTGCGGATGGTAACGAGTGTTCGTGGCCTGATCGAAGTATTCGAGTTTCTCGCCCGAATGGGTGGAGTGCTGCTTGAGGTCGAAATCCCCACGGTTCGCAACACCTTCGAGTTCGCCCCATCCCCAAGGGAAGAGGAACTCGACATCGGAAGTGCCCGATGAGTAATGGCTGAGTTCGTCGGCATCGTGAGGTCGCATACGCAGACGGCTCTCGGGTATACCAAGATCGATGTACCAGCGATATCGCTCTTGACACCAGTACTCGTACCACTTTTGGGCCTCATCGGGCGGAACAAAGAACTCGAGTTCCATCTGTTCAAACTCACGAGTTCGGAACACAAAATTGCCGGGCGTGATTTCGTTGCGGAACGACTTACCGATCTGAGCAATGCCGAATGGCGGCTTCTTACGGCTTGACTGCAAAACGTTCGAAAAGTTGACGAACATTCCCTGCGCAGTTTCGGGTCGGAGATAGGCAACCGCAGCCTCTGACTCAACAGGGCCGGCGTGGGTCTTAAACATCAGGTTGAACTGACGAGCCTCGGTGAAGGTGTCTTTGCCCCCACAACTTGGGCATACCGAAAGGTCGTTGAGTTGATCTTCGCGAAAACGCTCGTGGCATTGACGGCAATCGACAAGGGGATCGGTGAAGTTCTTGAGATGACCAGATGCCTCCCAAATGGCGGGAGGCGAAAGGATTGCGGCATCGAGACCCACGACGTCGTCGCGCATCTGCACCATGGAACGCCACCATGCGTCTTTCACATTGCGCAGAAGTTGAACGCCGATAGGCCCGTAGTCGTAGGTCGAGCGGAAGCCGCCGTAAATCTCGGCGGAGGGGAAAACGAATCCGCGTCGCTTCGAAAGGTTGACGACCTTGTCCATAAGCGAGACGTCGTTTGGAACTGATGACTCCACGGGCATAGGAAGAGACACTACTTGCCGACTGGCGGCGTGACTTCCACAATCCCCTTAGCGATGAGGTCGTCGATTGATGCTTGATCACGGCCAAGAATGTCTCGACAAATTTCAACACTGTGTTCACCGAGCCATGGCGCGGGGCCCTCGAACGATTCGGTCATGCCGCTTGCGATGAACGCGGGACCTTCAAAGGTGATGACTCCGGCCCCGGGTTGATCAATGGCAACAGGAAAACCGCGTTCATTGAAATGTGGGTTCACCAAAATATCCGGCGATGTCATCATGGGGCCGGCCGGCACTCCTGCGGACTGACAACTTTCGGCAATCTCGAATCGGTTGCGAGAGATGGTCCATTCACCAATGAGTGCATCGAGAATTTCCGCCGCAGCGGCACGGTCAGCAAAAGTTGTGAATCGAGAATCATCAGCGAGCTCTGGCTGGCCGATCACGCCGCATAACGCTCGCCAATCGGTGTCGTTCCGACACGTGATTGCCACCCACATTTCACCATTGTCATTTTCGGGAGCACAGCGATACATCGAACCTGGTGCGACCTGCTCGGAATGAGTGCCCATGGGCCGAACAGAACCTGGCTCCAGTGATTCAGCCGCAAGTAGATCGGCAATAGATCCGACCACCGCTTCGCACTGTGCAATTTCAATAAATCCGCCGGTCACCGTCCCACGGGTGCGACCGATGAGTGTGGCCAACGCGGCAGATGCGGAAAGTCGGCCCACAAAATGATCGGGAAAAATCGATGCGGTGCCGGCAGGGTCGGTTTCGTTTTCGTAGCTCCAGAGGAAGGACAAACCGCCGGGCGCTTGGGTGCTGGGACCGTAGCCGCGCCAATGCGCCCACAGCCCACGAGAGCCCATCAGCTGACTGGCCACCATCGCCACACCAGGATTAGCGGCGGAAAGATCGGAATAGCCGATTCCCAACGCGTCCATCGCTCCGGTGGTGACGTTTTCGATCACCACATCAGAATGCTTTACAAGATCAAGAATGAGCTGACGACCTTCAGGGAACTTTGCATTCACACCGAGTGCACGCTTTGAACGGCTCGAGGACGCAAACGATGGCCCCATCTCGGTGCCGGTGACAACGCGAATGAAATCGTAATGGGAACGAGTTTCGATCTTGATGACATCGGCACCGTATTCGCCAAACAAACGACCTGCTTCAACGCCGACCGCACCTTGGCCAAAGTCCAGCACCCGAAGACCCGCGAGCGGAAGAGAAGGTGCAGGAGCGGGACGCGAGGTTCGCTTCTCGCCAAGCGAAGCGAAGACCTGTTCATTGTGCTGACCAATAGACGGTGGAGCCGATTGTGGCCCCATTCGATGGCCGTTGAATTCGAAATACCCACTTGGCATCTGAGCGCTTAGGCCAGGAGCGACTTCCATAGTTTGAAATGTTCCGCGCGATGCGAAATGTTCGTTGTTCAATGCCCGCGGAGCGTCGTACACCGGGGTGCAAACGATGCCGCGATCTTGTGCTTTCGCCGACACCTCTTCAATGGTGAGATCGGCGAACAGTTCTTCGTACAATGGATTAAGAATTGCTTCCGCGATTGGGAAGCGACCAGGGAACGTGTCGTATTCCTCGTTTTGCAGATACTCCGGTTCGCCAAGCCATGCGCGCATTTCACGCCATTGCGGCGGACTTAAAACGATAAGACGAACATAACCATCTCGACATTTGAAGATGGGGTACACCGGACCCGACCCCATACGAACTTCAGGCAAATCATTTCCAGCAGCAACTCGCGCCGTGTAATTAGGAAGCGACCAATCGGCGGTTTGCGATAACGATTCGTTGATTGAAACATCGAGCAACTGACCGGCACCGGTTTCTTCACGCTGGAATAGCGCACAGAGAACAGCCCAAGTGGCAACTGATGCGGCAACGTCATTACAGAACTGACTTGGGGCAGGCAGTGGCTCACGGGACAGAACACCGGCCTTGAATGACATGCCACCTGTTGCCGACAACACCATGTCGGTGATCTGCCAGTTCGACCAAGCGCCAGTGAGTCCGTAGGGCGTGAGGGCGGCCACGACGAGGTGAGGATGACTTTCTGCCACTGCCTGTACCGATAACCCCGGAGCTACTTCGCTGGTGGAGGTGATCACCACATCGGCGTAATCAAGAAGTTCATTCAACTTGGCAATATCGCCGGCGGCAGTGAGATCGAGCGCAACACCGAGTTTGCCGGCGTTGTTCACCGCAAACGAAAGCGATACACCTTTACGGACGGGGGCAAGTAATCGTGCCGGCGAGCCCTCAGGGGCTTCGACTTTGATGACCTCTGCGCCAAGATCGCCGAGCAACCGAGGGCAAAGTTCACCATTGATCACCGTGAGATCGACAACTCGAAGTCCTTCGAGCGGCAATGTCGTTGAAGCGGTCATTACTCCCCCAGTTCGGCAGGACTCGTCGAGCCCTCAAGCCGGCAACGGTAACAGGAGACGGCCAGTTAGTGAGCGCCTCTTGGCGATGTCACTCACTACCGATCGAGAACATTGACAGACCGCAAACGCCGTTCAAGGTGGTGCTCGACAGTCCTCGTGGCCAAGGCCTCGACTTCATGCACCGCGGGAGTCACTTCGAGTACCGATGCGAGCGATTCGGACAAACGGCCTCCCAGGATCGACTGCAGTAACTCAACAGCCTCGCCCGACACAGGCGTCCCTCGCCGACAGGTCCGGCACAGCAAGCCGCCGGATTCAATATCGAAAGCCACCAGGGGCGTTTCATCAGCACCACACTGAACGCAAACGTCAACCTCGGGCCGATACCCCTCAAGGGCAAGCACTTTCCAAAAGAATGCTGGCGTCACCAGTGGTGAAGTTGATGATTCGAGTGTTCGAAGCGCGCCGAGCAGCATTCGGTAAAGGTCAGGATTGACTTCACCTTCTTGGGCCAACTGATCGGCAATTTCTAACATCGAAATACCACGGGTAATGCGATCGAGGTCGTCACGGACGGCCCGGAAGTAGTCGATCGTTTCTGCTTGCGTCACGATGTCCAGTTCGCGACCTTCATAAAACTGAAGTGTGCAGTGACTCATCGGCTCGAGCCGTGAGCCAAATTTCGATTTTGTTTTTCGCACGCCTTTTGCGACTGCTCGAACTTTGCCGCGCCCTTTTGTGAGGAACACCACAATCCGATCTGCTTCACCAAGTTTGTAGGTGCGCAGCACGATGCCTTCTTCGCGGTAGATCGCTCCGCGTGACATCGAGATCAGGCTTCTGGATTCAGTCCGCCGAAGCGACGATCACGGGACTGATATTCGCGTACCGAGTCGAAAAGGTCGGTGCGACGGAAATCGGGCCACAACACATCGGTGAAGACCAATTCGCTATAGGCCGCTTCCCACATCAGAAAGTTTGAAGTGCGGAATTCGCCGGAAGTTCGCACGACAAGATCGGGCTCGGGCATGTCAGGCGCATAGAGATGTTTGGCGATTTCTTTTTCGTTAATCTTGTTGGCCGGAACTCCGCTGGCCACCAAATCCCGGACCGCATCGACGATTTCGGCCCGCCCGCCATAGTTGAAAGCAATCGTGAGGGTGAGCGTTTTGTTTTTCTTGGTGAGTTCGGCCGACTCGTCCATACGTTTCAAAAGTCGCTTCGGAACTCGCCAATCGCGCCGACCTATAAACCGAATGCGCACGCCCTTTTCGTTCAACTCATCGCGACGACGCACCAAAAGCGACTCGTTGAATCCCATGAGGAATCGGACTTCATCGGCGGGACGACGCCAGTTCTCTGTAGAGAAGGCATACACAGTGAGCCATTTCACGCCCATCTCAAGCGCGCCCTCAACTGCATCCATGAGGGCCTCTTCGCCTGCGGCGTGACCATCGGTACGTTTCAACCCTCGGCGCTGTGCCCAACGCCCATTGCCATCCATCACCGCAGCGATGTGCGTGGGGATACGCGAAGGGTCAATGCCGGGGATGTTCACCCGCCCGAGGTTACCGCCGAGGCCATCATTCATCGGTACTACCCCGTGACACAGGCTTCACGCCGGTACGCTCAACCTCTTCATGGGTGCTGCCGATCGTCTCATTACCAACACACGATCTGCTCTCGAGAAGATCACCGGGGCAATGATCGCTGGTGAACATCGAGACGGGCAGTTCGCCATGGCCGAAGCCGTTGCTCGCTCGCTTGTCGACGGGAAACATCTTGTGGTGCAAGCAGGGACCGGAACCGGCAAGACCTTTGCCTACCTCGTTCCGATCATTGTTTCGCGACAGCGCGTGGTCGTGGCCACTGCAACCAAAACTCTCCAAGACCAATTGGCCACCAAAGATCTTCCGTTCCTCGCCGAACATCTTGATCAGCCCTTCACCTTTGCGGTGCTGAAAGGTCGCTCCAATTACATCTGCTTACAACGAGTGCAAGAACTCACCGGCGATCCCGACCAGTTGGCACTCGATGTTGGGCCACGACCACCGGCTGAAGAAATCGCCGCACTTGCGCGCTGGGCTGACAGTTCCGAAACTGGCGACCGATCAGAACTGGAAATTGAGCCATCGCCGTTTGTGTGGTCGGCGGTCAGTGTGGGGCCGCGTGAATGTCCGGGCGCATTAAAATGCCCCAAGGGTGACGATTGCTTTACCGAACGAGCCCGCCGACGTGCTGCCGACGCCGACGTCATCGTGGTCAATACACATCTTTATGGCATGCATCTCGCCACCGACGGCGCCGTTCTTCCCGAACACCAAGTGGTGATTTTCGACGAGGCGCATCAGCTTGAAGACACCATTGCTTCCACCTCTGGCATCGAACTCACACCGGGCCGGTTCACCGCACTCGCACGCAACACCGCAGCGATCATCGCCGACCCTGTGATTGTCGCTCACATTGATGAACTCGGCTCCATGTGGCGTGAGGCTCTTGTTGATGAACGAGGTCGCAGGATTCGAGGACAACTCGACGCCGAGCCCGCACATGTATTGCAACTGGCAAGAACTCGGGTGGACGCGGCAATGAGCGCACTCCGAAAAATTCCCGATGAAGCCAAAGGTGACGTGACCGCCCGCAAACAACGAGCGATGCAAGCGGCCACCTCGCTCATCGCTGATATCGACGGGGTTTCCGAAGTTGACGAAGGCCAAGTGATGTGGATTGAGGGAACCGAAGACTCCCCCACGTTGCGTATCGCCCCAATTGATGTTGGCGCACTCCTTGCCGAAACGTTGTGGAGCCGGACAACTGCGGTTCTCACCAGCGCCACGCTCCCCGCTGCGGTCACCGAACAACTTGGTATTCCCGCCGGAACATTTGAACGCATTGATGTTGGCAGTCCGTTTGACTATCCCGAACAAGCACTGCTGTATTGCGCCGCGCATATGCCCGACCCCCGCAGTGCCACATTCGATGAAGCGGTTCACGAGGAATTAGCAACACTCATTGAAGCCGCCGGCGGGCGCACCCTTGCCCTGTTCACCAGTTACCGAGCCCTCGGTCTGGCCCTCGACGCGTTACGCGACCGGCTTGATGTCCCCATCCTCGGCCAAGACGACTATCCCAAACCCGCACTTATCGAAAGATTCACCGCCGACCCATCAACTTGTTTGTTTGCAACGATGGGCTTCTGGCAAGGCGTCGACGTACCTGGCGAAACTCTCAGCCTTGTCACGCTCGATCGCATTCCATTCCCCCGCCCTGACGATCCGCTTCTCCAAGCTCGGCGAGAACGGGCCAAAGCCGACGGCTTCCGGCTTGTTGATCTTCCCCGAGCCACCACCCTTCTCGCCCAAGGGGCAGGCCGACTCATCCGAACTACCAGCGATAAAGGCGTGGTCGCGGTGCTCGATCCCCGCATGGCCACCAAGAGTTATCGCTGGGATTTGGTGAACGCTCTACCACCAATGCGAAGGACAAAGGACATTATCGAGGTGGCCGACTACCTCCGTAGTCTTCGCTTGCTAACAGGATTCGAAGTTTAGAAACCTAAGCGGTCGAGAGACGGGGCTTTTCGCTGCCAGTCCTTGTCGACCTTTACAAACAGTTCGAGGAACGCACCCTCAGGCAACTGTTTGCGCACTTCGATCCCCACTTGTTTAAGCACCGAACCTTTGTGCCCGATCACAATGCCTTTTTGAGAGTCACGCTCAACGAGAATTTCGCAACGAATGCGCGGCCATTCCCATTCCACAACCCGTGTGGCAATTGAATGCGGAAGTTCATCGTTCGTAACGGCAAGTAATTGCTCACGAACCAACTCGGCAACCCAGAATGCTTCGGGAACATCGGTGACAGAGTCTTCGGGGTACCAGGCGGGGCCTTCAGGTAACCGCGAGAGAATTTCAGCAATTAACGCGTCGATACCTTCACCCGTTTTTGCCGACACTGGGAAATATGCCGAACGGTTTAACTGCTCGGCCGCACGTGCCAGTTGATTAATCACATCGTCACTTGACGCGATATCGGTCTTATTCACCACGATGATGGCATCAGCCGGAATTCGTTCGGCGACGAAACGATCGCCGGGCCCAATGGGGCCGGTGGCATCGACAACAAGACATACAACGTCGACCCCAGAGGTGACTGCGCCTGCGGTTGCGTTGAGACGCTCACCTAAAAGCGTGCGGGGCTTATGGATACCGGGAGTGTCGACAAAAATGATTTGCGAGTCGGGCCGATTCAGTACCCCCCGAATTTGGGAACGGGTTGTTTGAGGCTTGTCCGAGGTGATCGCCACCTTGGTGCCAAGTATTTGATTGAGCAACGTGGATTTTCCCACGTTGGGTCGCCCCACCAGTGAGACGAAACCTGACTTCATGTATCTGTCCGTTCGATAGTGACAACGCCGATGCGTCGACCTTTGACCCGACCAGCGCGCAATCGCAACCCGTTGGTCTTTGTGCTTTCTCCCTCGAAGGGTACGTGGCCCAGGAGGTGAAACATGAGACCGCCAATTGTGTCCCAGTCGCCTTGGGGCAGTTGCACCCCGAGAAGTTCATCAACTTCATCAATTGCCATGCGAGCCTGCACTCGGATCAGTCCATCCGAAAGTATTTCAACCATTGCGTCTTCACGATCGTATTCATCGACAATCTCGCCGACGAGTTCTTCGAGAACATCTTCGAGCGTGACCAAACCAGCAGTACCGCCGTATTCGTCAATCACTACCGCAAGGTGCGAGTTTCGAGTGCGCATGACACTAAGGAGAGCAGAAATCTTTTTCGTCTCAGGGACAAAGAACGGCACTCGGCAGTAATGCTTTACTGCCACTGATTCGTGCCCGGCCCGTGAAGCTCGGATCATGTCCTTGACATAGGCCACACCAGTGATGTCATCGATGCCTTCGCCGTAAACCGGCACTCGACTACGACCAGCAGTAAGCGCCAGATCAAGAACTTCAACGACTGGAAGCTGATCGCTTACCGCCAGCATGTCGGGGCGCGGCACCATGACTTCGCGGCAAATAGTGTCACCGAACTCGATGACTTGTTCAATAAGTTCGCGCTCTTCTTCGTCCAGAACCTCGGCCGATACCGCCTGATGGGCGAGTGCAAGGAGTTCCTCCTCCGAAACGAACGGTCCTTGTTTTAAACCCTTACCCGGAAGGATGACATTGGTCAGTCCGATGAGGCCACGCGCAATAAGCCGAAGCGGAAAGAAATGCACGATGGGCCAGATAAGTGGGGCCGAGAGCCGAGCGGCACGATCGGTGTGTTGGATCGCCCACGTTTTTGGAATTGCCTCTGCGATAACGAAAACGACCACAATGTTGACGAACATGCCAACGGCGACTCCCCAAGCTCCAAAGGAATGCTCGGCAACGAGGCCTACGAATGTTGCTTGGACGAGTTGGCAAACCAATACGACCAGGAGAACAATGTTAAGAAATTCCTCTGGCCGTTTCACAAGCGCAAGGACCTTCACCGCCCCATAACCGCCGCGTTCACTCGCTGCTTGGGCTTGCGAAATTGTCATTCGGGTGAGGGCCGTCTCCGCCGCAGACAGAAAGGTTGAGACGATGAGGAGCGCGAAGACGGCGACCAACATCCATTGGTCCCCACCCGACAGACCTGCCGCGAAAACCATCATGCCCATGGATCGGCCGAGAGGAGACCGTAATGGGCCGCCAATAATTCGCGCTCGCGAGTTTGCATGAGAAGACGCTCAGGCTCGTCGGCATGATCCATACCCAACAAGTGCAAGATGCCGTGAACGACAAGCAATGCAATTTCATCGTCAAGCGAACCAGCATGAGTTGGCGCGTTTCGTTCCGCCACCAACGGACACACAACAACATCGCCGAGGAGTATCGGCAAATCCTCAGGTTCGTCTTCAACCCGATCAGGACCGGGGCCACCGGCATCGGGCCAACGCCCTGGCTGATTGGGATCGCCATCAATCGGAAACGACAACACGTCGGTAGGACCTTCGGCATCCATAAACCGCATATTAAGATCGGTGATCGTTGCCTCATCGACGAACATCACCGATAACTCGCACTCGCCTTCGACGCCCTCTTCTGACAACACCGCAAGCGAGAGCCGCTGCCAACGTTCGACATCAATAGTGAGTGCGGCTTGTTCGTCGGAAACGAACACTGTGACGGCACCGTCGGCAGGCCCTCGTCGCTTTGGTCGGCCCGAACGAGGAGGACGAATCACGAAAGGTTCGCGTTCTCGTAGGCAGTCACGATGTCTTGAACAATGCGATGACGCACAACGTCGCTCGCGGTGAGTTTCACCCACTCCAGTCCGTCAATTCCTGACAACACTGGTTCAAGACCAATAAGTCCACTTCTTCCACCTTGCACATCGACCTGCGTCATATCGCCGGTAACAACAACTTTTGATCCAAAACCAATACGAGTGAGAAACATTTTCATTTGTTCAGGTGTGGTGTTCTGCGCTTCATCGAGAATGATGAACGAACCGTTAAGTGTGCGGCCGCGCATGAATGCCAATGGCGCAACTTCAACGGTGCCGCGCTCGAGGAGGCGCTGCGCACCTTCGGCATCGAGCATGTCGTAGAGCGCGTCGTAAAGCGGCCGCAGATATGGATCGACCTTGGCCATGAGATCGCCAGGAAGGAAACCGAGTCGCTCCCCCGCTTCTACCGCGGGACGAGTGAGGACGATACGATCGACTTCTTTTGCTTGCAGCGCCTGAATAGCCATTGCCACCGCGAGCCAACTCTTGCCAGTACCCGCCGGACCGACACCGAACGTGATGATGTTCTTGCGAATCGCTTCGATATAGCGCTTCTGACCAGTGGTCTTTGGACGAACCATTCGCCCGCGCGCATTGCGCAACACATCGGTGGCAAGAACTTCTGAAGGTCGTTCATCGGCGCGCACCATGTCGATGCTGCGCTTCACCGAAACCGATTCGAGTACTTGACCTTGTTGCAGCAGCACCACAAGTTCCTCGAACAAGCGCGCCACAATTTCCGCCTGATCGCCCGACACAGTTATTTCATTGCCTCGCACATGGATGAGGGAATCCGGAAACGAATCTTCAATCAAGCGGAGCAACTCATCACGGTGGCCGAGAAGGCCAGCCATCAGATGATTACCGGGTACATGGACATTGACAGTTGTGCTTGGCATTTGCGGCAAGCCTAGGGGAGCCGAACGGCACTGCCATCGGCCAGGTTCCTTCATCACAATCGGCAAATGGATTCCGATCTCCGCCAACTCCTCCATGACTCCCAAGCCCAAGCAGCTGTCCGTTCCCGAGCCGGAATCGGTGCGCTCCAAGAACGTCACGGCGAAGATGCCACCGTCCTCGGGTTACTGGCCAACCTCGTCGACCTCGCGACCCCAATCGCCCTCACGACTGTGAGAGGTCTCACTGTGCACGGCATAGTCGCCGCGACTGTCTCCGGCGGAGTCGCCATTGAATGCAACGACGGACTCCGATTGGTTCGATCAGAGACCATCGCTGCAGTTCGATGCTCCGAGGGCATCCGGCTTGATGGCGATGGACAATCCATTCGGGCCATGTCATGGCCAACCTTGATCGCTTCATTTCTGGAGCCCGGCGACCAGATTGCTACGACCGTTGGAGGCTCAATTGTCAGGGGCGAACTTCAGTCACTGAGCCGGTCGGTGCTTCAACTTCGGCTCGTCGACCACTCGCGTGCCTACATCGTGCTCGTTTCGATTGAAGAGCTTTCCGTTAACGAACCTGGTTCTATTCGGCATGACACAACGAAGAGTTCTAGATCCGTTCGCATGAGGCGAATCACGCGACCAAAACGGTAAGCAGGAAGCCGACCTTCGTCGATGAATCGGTAGAGCGTGCGCGACTGCACACCGAGATGCTCGGCAGCTTCTGCGCTGCTCATCCATTCCGGTGAAGTGGCGGTCACGAAGATTGACCGTAAACGCCTCAACCACGAAGAGAAATGGGCCGTCCGACCTCTTCCCTTCTCCGCAACCGATCCGTACCGTGCCCCGCCCGCAGCACCGTAAACAACGCGAAAGCAGGCGATATGCGCCGTCCCGATGCGACAGACCCTGAAACGACAGGCCCTGAAACGACAACACGACAGTTCATCGCAAAGGTCCGAGGTCACCGGCCAAATGGACGCGCAGCACTGGGCGGACTCCTTGTCGCTATCGCCGGCATAGCGTGCTTCACCGCCATAGCGGAAGCAGAGACAGGTCCCCACCGCACGGTGCTCATCGCACGTCATCGGATCGACATCGGCCAGCGGCTCACTACCAATGATGTTGAACCTCGCAATGTCCGCATCGATGACAGCCTCGGTCAGCACTCGTTTCTCAACGCCGATCTCATTGAGGGCGCTGTCGCCATCGCCCCGATGAACGAAGGTGAGATGGTGCAGCGGAGTGCGATCGTCACCGACGATGGCGCAGGAGGCTTTCCCGAATTTTCTCTTCCTGTCGATCGCGAACGCGCAGTGAACGGCGACATTCGACCGGGTGAAATTGTCGATGTTCTCGCCACATACGGCACGGGGAATGACGCTGTCACCGTCACCCTCGCCAACAGCGCAAGGGTCATCCGAATCGAGGACCTCAAGGCTGGTGCGATGGGATCGAGCGGACGTCTTGTCGTCACAATCGCCCTACGAACCAACGAGGAAATTCTGGAATCCGTTCACGCCGCGCAGGTTGCGTCGATCACACTGGTGAGAACAACAAGTTCCGATGCTGCTCCTACATCTCGAAATTCCGTCACGGGCCCGCTGGCTCGCGGAAACGGGGTGCGGTCATGATCACCGAGCACTACGTGGTTCTCGGAGTGGCCCGACCTCGCGCAAAATGGCTTGCCGACGTAGGAAGTTGGGCGACTTCATCAACCCTCCCTATCGAGTTCATCCGATGTGTTTCTGTCGACGAAGCACGCGCTCGGCTTCGCTCCGATCGCCGCTATTCCGCCCTCCTCGTCGATGAGATGTGCACCAATCTCGATCGCGATGTTCTCGAAGCGGCACGCAAGGCTCATTGTGTACCCATCATTGTCTCAGACTCCCCCGGTCGGCGAGATTGGACTCGGCTCGGAGCGGCATGTGTTCTGGCCGAACCACTTACTCCCGACACCCTTTTCTCTGCCCTGCAGGAGCATGCACTCGGGATTGAGCGGCGACAAATCACTGAGCTTCGACCTTCACTGCAAAGCGACTTCGCATCAACTGAAACAAACGGTCGGCTCGTCACCGTCATAGGGAGTGGCGGGACAGGAACTTCGTCGGTGGCAATGGCTCTCGCTGCTCACTTCGCCTCGGCACAACGAGCGCGCAAAGCTCGCGCTGGGTTAGTAGCGCTCATTGACGGGTCCCTCAACGCCGATCAAGCGCTTCTCCACGATCTCGGTGATGTCGTCCCTGGCCTGCAAGAGCTGGTCGATCTCCACCGTTCCGATCAACCAACCCCTCAAGAAACACGTGACCACCTTTGGTCTATCCCCACCCGCGGTTACGACCTACTCCCGGGCTTACGGCGGCATCGGGATTGGTCCTCCATTCGTCGGAGAGCGACCCTGGCCGCACTTCGATCACTCCGACACAGCTACGAATTTCTTGTCGCCGACGCTGATTGCGATCTTGAAGGCGAAAGCGACACCGGATCAATCGATATCGAAGATCGCAATCTTCTTTCGCGTGAACTTGTCACCAACGCCGACATCATTGTCGTTACCAGTCGACCAGGAGTTGTCGGGCTCAATCGGCTCCTGCGACTGCTCACCACTCTCGATGAGCAACAGGTGGATCTCAAAAGGATTCTCCCGGTTGTTATCGCTGCCCCTCGTTCGCGAACCGAACGTTCGGTACTCACCCGAACTATGTCCACGCTCTTTTCCGAAATCCGTCCAACGTCACAGACCCCGACCACTGTCATGGTGCCTCTCCGTCGCGATCTCGAACCATTTCTCCGCGAGGGGGCGCCACTGCCTGCGTCGTCATTTGGTTCGATCACGAGCGCTCTCGATTCCATGCTCGCCCGAAATTCGCCCCTACCAGTTGGCGACGCCCTTCCTGTTGCAATCACTCCTGGTCATCTTGGGAGGACCGCATGACAACTACCCCGCTTCTTGAAGTTGAACAATCAGTGCAGCGTCGAGCAAAAGCAGCATCACTCGACCTCTCCGGTGCCGAAGGCCACGAACAACTTCGTTCCTTCATCGCCGAGGAACTGCATCAATGGGAAAATGATGTTCGTCATGGCCGACAACGAACACCCATCACCAATCCGCAGGCCGTAGCCCAACGAGCATGGCGCAACCTTGTCGAATATGGGCCGCTCACCGAACTAATGAACGACCCCGATGTTTGGGAAATCGAAATCAATTCACCAACCGAAATCTTCGTAAAGCGACATCGCGGCGTTGCTGGCTATCATCACGAAACGTTCCACGATGATGACCATGTCAGTCGAACGTTGACCAAACTGCTGAATGATTCTTCGAGCAGTCACCGAAAGCTTGACCCCACCGAGGGCTTGCAAGACGCTCAACTCGACGACGGATCACGACTCCATATTGTTCATGGCGACCTCGCCCGCGGCGGGCACCTTATGGTCAATATTCGAAGGTTCACCGGCGTGCCATTTACCCGCCTCGACGAGTTGGTTTCCGGCGGAACCATCGATCCATTACCTGCAGCGTTTCTCGCTCACGCCGTTCGATGTGGCTCCACGATCCTTTTCGCCGGCGCCCCCGGCTCAGGGAAAACCACTTTACTCTCGTGCTGCCTCGGCGAACTCGACCCATCGCTACGCGTCGTCATCGCAGAGGAAGTCTTTGAAGTGGATGCCCCGCTGCCCAATGTGGCCAGCATGCAAACACGTGCGGCGCGATCTGATCGGCCCGCAATTGATCTGCGCCGACTCGTATCAGGATTTCTTCGGATGGCTCCCGATATCGCCGTCGTCGGCGAGGTTCGCGACCGAGAGGCTCTTCCCCTTCTTCTCACGCTTTCATCGGGGGTGAAGGGGTTCACCACTATTCACTCATCGAACGCGCGAAGTGCTCTTAGTCGTCTCCGATTCCTTGCCGAACTTTCCGATGCCGGTTCACTCCCTCACGGCGCACTCACCACATTGGTGTCCGAATCGGTTGACATCGTTGTCTTTAGTCAGCGAACTGATACCGGACCTCGCGTTATGGAAATCCTTGCAGTCGAAGATCTGCTTGGCGATGCGGCCACTTCAGCGTTCACTGCCACTGACGTTTTCGTCCGCCATGCGGCAAACGAGTCGATGAGGTGGACCGGACAGGTACCAAAACGACTCGCAAATATCTTCGCGACGAGCGGAATCGAAATCACTGGAGTCCTTCGGTGATCGCACTTCTCATTGCCATAACGGCCGCCTACGGAATGCATCTCCTCTCCACCGCTCAACTCTTCGGTTGGGCCGGCATCTCACCGGGACCTCAAACGGTTGTTTCCGTGGGATCGGAACGCTCGCTCGAGGACTGGATGAGCCAAGCAGGTCTCGGCGCTATCCGGCCGACTGAGTTCGTTTCAGCAATCGGAGCCGTTTTTATTTTGAGTACAGCCTTTGGTTACGCGCTTTTCGGAGCGATTCTTCCATCACTTATCTGCGGAATCTTTGCCGCAACTTTTCCTATTGCCGCATATAGACAACGGCGGCGAACTCGACTTGCTCTTGCTCAAGAGTCATGGCCGCAGATGATCGAAGAACTTCGACTACTTACATCATCAGTTGGTCGGTCGCTGCCCACTGCATTGTTTGAAGTTGGAGCGAATGGTCCCGAGGCGATGCAGTTAGCGTTCTCGGCCGCTAATCGCGAATGGCTGCTCACAACAGACTTTGAACGCACGCTTGAAGTACTCCGTGAGCAACTTGCCGACCCCACCTGTGATGCGACATGCGAAACACTGCTCATTGCCCACGAACTTGGCGGAACTGGGCTCGATCGTCGCCTTGCCGACCTTGCCCAGGATCGTCGTGACGACGCGTCGTATCGCAAAGATGTACAAGCTCGTCAATCGGGCGTTCGCTTTGCTCGACGCTTTGTTCTTCTTGTGCCGCTCGGCATGGCGGCAGCCGGATTGTCGGTAGGTAACGGTCGAAGCGCCTACGAAACGCCAATGGGACAAATTGCGGTCACAGTGGCTCTCCTGATGATCGCTGGTTGTTGGCGATGGGCGGGGCTCATGCTCAGGCTTCCCACCGAACAACGAGTGTTCGATCGATGAACCAATCATTGGCCATGGCATTCATTTTCGGATGGATCGGTTTCACGTTGCTCTTTGGCTCCGTTCGCCGATTCCGGCGCCCAGCGCTCGTCGACCGAATTCGCCCATACCTTCCAGGGGCGGCCGCGGTCGCTGAGTCAGAGTCCACCTCGCCGTTACGACAACTCCTGGGACCGATCGCCAGCGATATCGGTTCATCGGTTGCCCGATTTGCCGGTGTTCACGAGGATCTCGCACTTCGTCTCGAACGAGTTCACAGCCCACTTGATCCGATGACGTTTCGGCTGCGCCAACTCGGTTGGATACTTGGCGGACTCGGAGGATCAGCGCTCGTGATGATCGCCCTCGCCCCACCAGCGCCTTTGGTGATGCTGTTTATCCTTGGTTCGCCGGTGCTGGCATTCCTACTCACTGAAGCCGATCTGTCTCGGCGATCAACGAAGTGGAAGCAACAACTCACTCATGAACTTCCGGTCGTAAGTGAGCAACTAGGAATGCTCTTATCGGCCGGCTACTCACTTGGATCTGCGCTGTCTCGCATTGCGCGACGTTCCGAAGGCGCCATTTCTCAAGATCTGCGAAGAGTGACCTCGCGAATATCTCATGGCCTCGACGAGGCCAACGCATTGGCCGAATGGGCCGATACTGCCGATGTTCCTGCGGTGAGTCGGCTTGTCAACGTGCTGGCGTTCAATAAGGAAGCTGGCGACCTAGGACATTTGATTACCAACGAAGCGCGCGCCGTGCGAGCAGAAGTACATCGCGAACTTGTCGAGGTCATCGAGCGGCGCACGCAACAAGTATGGATCCCCGTCACGGTGGCAACGCTCTTGCCTGGTCTTCTGTTTCTCGCCGTGCCGTTCACTCAAGCACTTCAACTCTTCTCAGGATCTTGAGAGATTCACACCGAATACCAAAAGGAGCAATCATGCACACCGAAGAACACGAAGAAACTCAGCCAGTCCCCGCTCGACGTTTCAAGGGCGACCGAGGCGAAGGCGTGATTTCCGCGGCGATCGCCGTACTCATCATGGCGTTTTTGGGCGCAGCGATGTGGGTCGGATTCCAACAGATGTGGAAGACCACTGAAGCAACGACGAACGACAAAATTAGTCAGATCGGCTCCAATTGAATGGAGATCGGTGTCGCGAAGATCGCGGTTCAGGACTCATCTCGACGATTGCCGGACTCCTGGTCTTTCTCGTACTCATGTTGTTCGCCGTGCAAACGCTTGTCGGCCTCTACACCCGATCAATGGCAACCGATGCTGCATTCGAGGGCGCTCGGATCGTTGCCGGCGCACGAACTCAACGCGACAGCTCGCCTGTTCCCGTTGATGCCCGTGTTCATGCTGAAGAAGTCGTGCGCCAGCAACTGGGAAAATTTGGAAACCGAGTTGATCTCGATTGGTCAGCGTCAACATGGGACGAGATCGCATTGCGGCTTCGCGCTCAGCCACTCGGGTTTCTCTGGGGCAGTTTTCGAGGCGGCACGGGCGGCATCGATCGAACAGTGCGAGTGAGAGTTGAGCGATTCCAATGATGGAGCGGAAGCACCGCCAAAAATGCCGTGATCGACGATGTGCCGACGACAGCGGTCAAGCTGGAGGGATCGAAGTTCTGCCCTTTGGCATTCTCACCTTCGTCATAGCAATGCTTGTCATCGCTAATGCGTGGGGAGCGGTCGATGCCAACCTTGCGGCATCGAGTGCAGCACGTAATGCGGTTCGTGCGTTTGTTGAAGCCCCCGACCCAGAGTCAGCTCAAGATCGAGCACTTACCGCAGCGAACGATGCATTCGTAGGTCACGGAAGGAACCCGCAGAACTCCAGTGTTTCTATTGCCTACACCGGTGGCCGAAGTTGGAGTCGATGTGCGCGCGTGAAAGTCACAGTCCATCATCGACTTCCGGCGTTACGTGTACCTGTCATTGGCGGTTTCGGCCATGGCTTCGACGTGGTGGCCACAGAAACAGAAGTCATCGATCCCTACCGAAGCGGAATCGCCGGGAGTGTTTCATGTTGAGAGCGTGCCGAAACGACAACGGTAGCGTCCTCATGCTGTTTCCTGCCGCGATCCTAATCATGTTCATCCTCGCCGCAATCACCATTGACCTCACCGCGGTGCATGCCCGGCAACGAGATTTGCTTGCTGCGGCCACCGATGCCGCAAATGACGCGGCGACGGCTGGGCTCGATGAAGCCGCACTGCGCGCTGGCCTTGGCTACCGGATTGATCAAAACAAAGCATGGTTCGTTGCGATCAACGTTCTGGCAACAAAAGGAATCCTCGACGACCTTGACAACGGTATCGATCTCTCCATTGGCGAGGACGGCGCCGTCACCGTTCGACTCGCCCGACAGGTTCCTTACGTGTTCGCCAATGCGATTCCTGGCGCTCCCGACTCTGTAACCGTCCGCGCCACCGCTACCGCCCAGATACAGCAGCGCTAAATCTGGCTGCCGTTCACAGTTTCGTGCCCAGTGCCCCACTCGCCGTACTCTCAAAGGCGATGATCAGCCAGAATGAGTACGAATCAGAGGAGGAGTTTCGCGGAGAAGCCGCCGAAGCCCTCATTGATGGCGACCGTCCCGTAGAAATCAGCGCGGTGAGGGCTGCACTTGCAAACCGTGATTTTCGCACGATGTGGCTCAGTACTCTTGGTTCCTCTGTCGGAACTTGGATGCAGAACATCATCCTGGCGGCATACGTCTACACCGTTACCAAAAGCACTTGGCTCGTTAGCGTTATCGGTTTCGCCAACCTGATTCCACAGCTTTTATTTGCCACCTTTGGCGGGATCATCGCCGACATCTTCGACCGCAAGAAGTTGATCTTCTGGCTCTCAGTTGAACAGCTCATTGGTTCGCTGGCGATTGCATGGATCGTTCGAACAACAGACTTCTCTCGGCCCGCACTTCTCATTGCCGTCTTTGCCATTGGAACTGGTGCCGCGCTTCAGGGGCCAGTGTTCTTGGCTGTCACCCCCTCGTTGGTGCCTAAAGAGCAACTTCATGGAGCCATTTCTCTTAACTCGGTGAGCATGAATGTCTCTCGTGTTGTTGGGCCGTCTATTGGCGCTGTGCTGTACGTGTTTATTGGCGCCTCGTGGGTGTTTGTCCTGAATGCGGCCACGTACCTCATCATCATGTTTGGCATCACCCGCGTTCGTGTACCGAAGTTTGAACGGAAGAAATTTGAGTCGAAGTTCGAGCGATTCTTCGGTGGTTTCAAATATGTACGCCGTGACCCTGTGGTACGCAGAGCCGTCGCCACAGTTTTCTTGTTCTCGGTTTTTTGCATGCCATTTGTTGTTCTCTATCCCGCCATAGCGGCGAACAACTGGGGCGTCGCAACCAAGAGCACTCTTTATGGGCTCCTCTACGCGACATTTGGTGCTGGTGCAGTTGCGGGAGCACTTTCGGTCGGCACTTTCCTCTCGAAACACAAAATTGAAAAGGTCCTGCGCTTAGCGTTCATCGGATTTAGCATTTCACTCGCCGCCTATGTGACCATCCGCGGCGCAGCACTTGCCTTCCCTGTCGGGTTCATACTCGGCTTCTGTTACTTCGCCACCGTTACATCGCTCTCGACGATCTTCCAATCTCGACTTACCCATGAGATCCGCGGCCGAGTGAGCGCCGTGTGGATGATGTGCTTCGGCGGCACTGTCCCGGTGAGTGGGCTTATTGCAGGTTGGGTGGCCAGCCATACTGGCGTAAATCCCATTGTGTATTTCGGAGCGGCATTTGGACTTTTCCTTGCATGGTTCTCCGACCTGCGGCCACCCGAAAAGCAGCGCCAGCATGAAGATGCTTTACCGAACTGATTTCCTTGTTCGCTAGGTACGTTCAAGAAGCCGCTGAGCAACGCGTTCGAGCCCCGCGATTCGACTTCCTTTCACCAGCACTGCCCCCCGAGCGTTGAGAACGCCAAGTTCATTTAATTGGGCAATCGCATCGTCAATTGAATCCACCGACGCAACAGGAAGAGACCCGTACTCGCTTGTGCCAATCGCGATCACCTTGATGCCAAGTTCACGCGCCAAAGCGGCAACCTGCACATGTGCTTGAGGCCCCTCATTACCCAACTCTGCCATCGGTCCCAAAACCGCAACATGTTCGCTGGCCGGAAGATGGGCAAGTGCGCGTAATGCTGCCTCCATCGAGGCAGGGCCGGCGTTGTAGGCATCGTTCAAAACCCGCACACCGCTTGGAGCAACGTGAAGTTCCATTCGCCAAGGGGAGAGTTGGGCTTCCGCGAGCCCACCGACTATGTCGTCGAGCGGCACTCCCCATGCAATGGCCAACGTTGCCGCCGCCAATGCATTCACGACATGGTGACGGCCTCGAACAGCCAACACCACGGGCGCACTTCCCCGATCGGACTGCAGATCGAAATGGGCACGAAGTTCTTCATCAAGACGAATGTTGCTTGCACGTACATCGCCCCGCTCGATTCCAAAGAGAAGTGCTCGCGCACTTGTTCGTGATGCCATAGCGGCCACGCGTTCATCATCAGCGTTCAGAATCGCCAACCCATCGGTCGGCAGCGCTTCAACCAGTTCACCCTTTGCCCGGGCAATATCGGCAAGCCCACCCATGAATTCAGAGTGAGCAAGTTCAATTGCGGTAACGATCGCCACTGTTGGTCGCGCAATTGAGCAGAGATCGCTGATGTGCCCATCGCCTCTGGCGCCCATCTCAATAATTGAAACTTCGGTATCGGCTGACGCATTCACCAACGTGAGCGGAACTCCAAGTTCATTGTTGAAACTCTTTTCGTTGGCAGTGACGACATACCGCCGAGCAAGGATCGCGACAGCAAGATCTTTTGTGGACGTCTTTCCCACCGACCCAGTGACACCAGCTAACCGATCCGGAAGTCGCAACCTGGCCGCAGCACCCAATCGAGCGAATGCCGCTTCGGCATCGTCAACAACGATTGTGGGAATCCCATCAGTCGCACCAAGCGAAGAAAGGGTCGCTGCTGCGCCCAAGTTCTTAGCGTTCTCAATGAAATCATGCCCATCGCGCTCACCACGAACAGGTACGAAGAGCTGACCGCTTTGAATCACTCGGGAATCAATGGCTGCACCATCAACATCGACATCGGAACCAACCAGAGTTCCTCCAACAATGTTGGCGATATCAGCGGCGCGAAACTTCACGCTGCAACCGTACCGGCACTCGCGTGCGCTCTTGGTCGCCCGACTACGGTTCTTGCCATGTCCAGCACGACCCGCCTCCGCTTGGTCCTTCTCTTCGGGGGACAATCCGCCGAACACGACATTTCCAGGGTCACAGCACGACACGTGCTCGCGGCTGCCGATTCCGAGCGTTACGACATCGTTTGCATTGGGATACAGCGCGACGGCACGTGGGCGAAATGCGACTTCGACGCTTCATCGATCGAGTCACTCGGCGATGCACTGGAAATTGCTGGCCAAACATTGTCGCCCTTTGATGCTCTCACCGGCGCGGGCGTCGTCTTTCCTCTTCTTCACGGCCCAATGGGAGAAGACGGAACAGTTCAAGGTCTTCTCGAGGTCGCAGGCATTCCCTACGTGGGAAGTGGCGTGCTGGGCTCATCCGTGGCCATGGACAAAATCATTGCCAAACAACTGGCTGACGCTGCCGGCATTGAGCAAGCGAACTGGCGCGGAGTGCACCGCAGCGAAATTGCCGATAACGATGCCGGGCCCGATACGGAACCAGTTCTTGACGCACTCGGCGACGCACTTGGATTTCCCATGTTTGTGAAACCCGCCAACATGGGATCCTCGATCGGCGTTTCGAAAGTGAACTCTCGAGACCAACTTCGCTCCGCTCTTGATACTGCACTTGAACACGATGAATGGATCGTGGTCGAGCAAAACATCGTGGGACGCGAGATCGAGGTTGCCGTTCTCGGCCACACCACCACGCCACGCGCATCAGTGCCGGGCGAAATTGTGAGTGGCTCCGAGTTCTACGACTTCGAAGACAAATACAAAACCGGCACTGCCCAACTCCATATCCCTGCACCGCTCGACAACACCATTACCGAAAAAATTCGTGCCCTTGCTTGTCAGGTGTTCCGGACCTTTCGCGTCGAAGGGCTTGCTCGTGTCGATTTCTTCTACGTAGAAGAAGGCCAACGCATTCTCCTGAATGAGGTCAATACCATTCCCGGATTCACACCAATTTCGATGTATCCACAAATGTGGCAAGCCACGGGACTTCCCTACCGTGCACTCATCGATGAGTTGATCAATCTTGCGCTCGAACGCCACCAAAGCGTTCAGCATTACCGCCAGCGCTAAGCGACCATCGCCGCTTTCAGGAATGCCAGTAGTTCGCGGCGGCGAACAACTGTTGACCGCAATGTCGGTTCGATACCCACGGCGCGCAACACTTCAACTTCGGTTGCCGCACCAAGCACCGTTGAATAGGCCGAAACCAGCAATAGCCCGGGATCGCATCGTCGAAGTCGGCCGGCGTCCATTTCGCGCGCGAAATATGTCGTTGCTCTCACCACAAACGGTTCGAGATCGGCGGTCACGCGCAGAGCGGCATCGCCTCCAAGCCGACTGACCTCTCGAATGAGCCCAAGCAGTTCAGGCCGTCGCATCGCCACGCGAAAGATCGTCCGAACAATTGATTCCACTCGTTGCCAGCCCTCACCAGCCGCCGACAGGGCCCCATCGAATTCGATAATGAGTTCGAAGGCGGCCCGATCGATCACGGCATCGAGCAAGGCTCGTTTCGAGGGGTGGTGATAGAGGATGGCCTGTTTGGTGACACTCAGTTCGGCCGCGAGATCGTCGAGAGAGACCGAATCGAAACCCTTGGTGCCAAAGGACTCCAGGGCCACCGACAAGATTTTGTCCTCTGTGGCCTTGGTGCGCTCAGCCCGGGATCCCTTGGGGGAACTGAGAACGGGGGCGGTCATGGCGCAAGTGTAGACCCGTTCACTTACCAAGTGGTAAACATTCCTTTGTGATCCGTGAACAACTCGCCGGCAAGCGACTCTTCATTACCGGCGCCACCGGTTTCCTCGGCACCAATCTGCTTGAGCGCCTGCTCCGGTCGGTCCCCGATTGCGAGATCGTGCTCCTGGTTCGTCCCGGCAAACGCTCGACGGTAGAACAACGTGTGGCCCGAGAAATTCTGAAGAACGACGCCTTCGATCGGCTACGCAACGAACTTGGCCCCGACGGCTTTAAAGAGATGGTTGCACGTCGACTTCGCAGTGTTGGTGGCGACGTAAGTCGCGACGGCCTGGGCCTCGACGAGGAAAGTCGCGCAATTTTCGCCAGTTGCGACACCATCATTCACTCTGCGGCCACAGTGAGTTTCGACTCCCCGCTTGACTCCGCGGTCGAGGTGAACCTTCTTGGCCCAACGCGTATTGCTGCGCTGTGCAACGAACTCGGCATCACACCTCATCTTGTTGCCGTGTCTACTTGTTATGTCGCCGGCAACCATCGCGGTGCAGCCCCTGAGCGACTTGTCGATGAAAGTCATTTCTTTATCGATGTCAGTTGGCGTGCCGAGGTTGAAGGCGCCCGACGCGCCCGACGCGACGCCGAGGCTCAAAGCCGCACGCCCGAAAAACTTAAAGAATTTCGTGCTCGTGCCCATCGCGAACTCGGAGCGGCCGGTACTCCGCTTCTGGCCGAAAAGACCGAGAAACTACGGTCACGTTGGGTCGCCGACCGCATGGTGGAGACCGGACGTGCTCGTGCCGCTTCACTTGGTTGGCCCGATGCCTACGCGTATACAAAGGCTCTCGGCGAGCGAGCACTTGTCGAAACTCGAGGCAATGTTCCGGTCAGCATCGTGCGCCCCTCCATCATCGAGTCAGCACTCGCCGAACCAGTCCCCGGCTGGATTCGTGGGTTTCGCATGGCCGAACCGGTCATCATTAGTTACGCCCGCGGTCTTCTGAAAGAATTTCCTGGCGTCCCTGAGGGAATCGTCGATGTCATCCCCGTCGATCTTGTCTCTGCCGCAATTATCGCGGTGGCAGCAAAGGGCCCCGAGACCGAACCGGAAGTTGTGCAGATTGCCTCCGGTTCACAAAACCCTCTTCACTATCGCCGCCTTGTCGATCTTGTGAGTGAATGGTTTGCGCAACACCCGCTGTATGACCCCAAGGGTCAACCGATCATGGTCCCCAAATGGTCGTTCCCCGGCCGTGGTCGGGTGCAAGACCAATTGCAACGCGCGCAAAAAATTCTTGAACGAACCGAAAGCATTCTCTCCACGCTCCCCCTTCGCGGCAAACAAGCCGAATGGGGCGCATCAATTGAAGCCAAACGCGAAGAAGCCGAACGCGCACTTGGTTATGTCGAGCTCTACGGCGCCTACGCCGAATGCGAAGCCATTTACGGTCTCGATCGACTCCTCGCCATGTGGGAGGCACAATCAACCGAGGATCAACGCGATTTCTGTTTCGATCCACGTGTCATCGACTGGGACTATTTCGTCAACGAAATTCACCTTCCATCGGTTGTAAAAGCTGCCCGAGTGCGCACCACTCCAGGCGGAAAGTCCGGCCAGACCCGCGACGCACGCCTTCGCGAGCAAATCCTCTCCCCCCAACGACAACTGGCCGCATTCGACCTTGAGAACACACTCATCGCCTCAAATGTCGTTGCCAGTTACGCATTCTTGGCCACACGTCGCCTTCCGAAAGACGATCGGCTTCGCTTCGCTATGAAGTTGTTAGCCGAAGGCCCGTCACTTCTTTCGCTCGATCGCAAGGATCGCACCGATTTCCTGCGTCTCTTCTATCGTCGCTACGACGGTGCACCGGTTCAACAGATCGAAGAAGACGCGGCCGAAATGTTCACTCGCCTCATCATTGCCAAGTCATTTCCGGCGGCGATCCGAAGAGTGCGCGAACACAAAGCCGCAGGACATCGCACCGTCCTCATCACCGGAGCCCTTGACTTCGTGGTGAAACCACTCATGCCACTTTTCGACGACATCATCGCTGCAGAGATGAGCTCTTTCGACGGTGTGTACAACGGCGAACTTCGAAATGTTCCACCCACCGGCGAAACTCGCGCACAAGTCCTGATGGATTATGCAAACACACATGGACTCGATCTTGGCGAGACCGTTGCCTACGCCGATTCCAGTTCCGATCTCCCAATGCTCGAAGCAGTTGGCTTCCCTGTTGCAGTGAACCCAGAAACACGCCTAGCGGCGCTGGCCCGCAAGCGCGGTTGGTTGGTTGAGAATTTCTCGAAAGCGCCGGGCGCACCGCGACAACTCCTACCGATCGGACCTCGTCGCACTCGCAACGGCGGGCTCGCTAACCCTCTCGTCCCGGGAGGCACGGTATGAAAGCACTCCGTTTCGAACGCAATATTCCTCGCTTCGCCGCTGCCGCCATTGCCGGACGCCTCAGTTCAGGCAGTGGCGCCAAAGTGGGACCGCTCAAACTCCGCTCCATCGATGCGCCCACCCTTCCTGGTCCTGGCTGGACCGAGATACTTCCGCGACTCACCGGAATTTGCGGTTCCGACCTCGCCACCATCGACGGTCATTCCTCGCGCTACTTCGAACCGATCGTTTCGTTTCCGTTCGTTCCCGGTCACGAGATCGTCGCCGATCTTCTTGCCCCTATCGACAATGTGCCCGCAGGGCGCGTTGTTGTTGAACCAGTTCTGGGCTGCGTGACTCGCGGTATCAACCCTGTATGCGCCGCCTGTCAGCGCGGCGACCTCGGTAATTGCGAACGCATCACGTTTGGCAACATTGAACCCGGGCTGCAAAGTGGCTTCTGCTGCGATACCGGAGGCGGTTGGTCAACCTCGATGATCGCCCACTCAAGCCAACTTCATTCGGTACCCGAACATTGGTCCGACGAAGCGGCCGTCATGGTGGAACCCACTGCATGTGCGGTGCATGGAGCACTTTCCGCAAACGTTGCCGAAGGTGAGGTTGTTGTTGTTCTTGGTGCCGGCGCACTTGGGTTGCTCACCATTGCTGCACTTCGGCGCTTTGCCCCACCATGCACCATCGTTGCGGTGGCCAAGCATCCCCATCAAACACAACTCGCCACCAAATTCGGTGCCGACCATGTGATCGATCCAGGGCACATTGCTCGTCCTATTCGTCGCATCACCGGATCACTTGCCATCGGCGACGGGGAGATCATTCGCCTTACTGGCGGCGCCGATCATGTGATCGATTGCGTCGGCAACGCCGACAGCATTTCCGAAGCGCTCACCGTGGTCCGCCCAAAAGGCCGCATCACGCTTGTGGGTATGCCCGGCCACGTTCATGTTGATCTCACTGGCCTTTGGCAGCGGGAGATTCAACTCGCTGGCGCCTACGCCTACGGCACCGAAACCTTGCCCGACGGTTCTCGTCGACGCACATTTGATTTGGCATTCGAACTTGTTGAAGCCGACGACCTTGGTCAACTTGTTTCGGCTACCTATCCACTCGATCGTTACGAAGACGCAATTTCTCATGCTGCCACTGCCGGCGGCCGAGGTGCTGTTCGTATCGCGTTCGACCTTCGCAATGAAAAGGAACGAAATCGTGCCTAGACCAGGATTCGTCCTCGACGTCGATCGCTCGACGCCACCGATCCTCTTCCACCACGGTGAGGGCTTCCGATTTGAGAAGCTTCCACCGGGGCGGAGCCGAGTGATCTATCCCGCCGAGCCAATCGACCCCATCAAGAACCCCGATGGTGCAATTCGCGACGCGCTCGAAAACCCAATTGGCGACAGTGAGCCGCTTAGAGCGCTGCTCAAGCCGGGCATGAAACTCACCATTGCGTTCGATGACATTTCATTGCCGCTTCCTCCAATGAAAAGCCCCGATATCCGTCAACGGGTCATCGAGGCAGTGCTTGAACTGGCCGCGGCTGCCGGCGTCGACGATGTCATGCTCATTGCCGCCCTCGCCCTTCACCGTCGAATGACCGAAAACGAACTTCGTCATGCGGTTGGCGATCGCGTGTACGACGCATTTGCTCCCCATGGCCTTCTCGTCAACCACGACGCAGAAGATCCCGACAACCTGCTGTACATCGGTTCCACCGATCAAGGCGAAGAGGTCGAGATCAACAAGCGCGCCGCCGAGAGTGACCTGCTCATTTACGTAAATATCAATTTGGTGTCCATGGATGGCGGTTGGAAATCCACCGCAACCGGACTGTCCTCGTATCGATCACTTCGTCACCATCACAACCCAAAAACGATGCGTCACTCGAAGTCATTCATGGATCAGCATCGATCCGAACTGCATTCCTCGAACTGGCGCATGGGCAAGGTGCTTCGCGATTCAGGCGTCAAGGTTTTCCAAATCGAGACAACCATGAATAACAACGTCTTCGGCACCGAAGGCCCAATGAGCGTGCTACAAAAACGCGAATGGGAATGGACCCTAAAAGATCGCATCACCGCAATGGGTATGAAAGCAGCCCTCGATCGCATGCCCGCACGCTCGAAGCGTTCCATCTTCCAGAACTGGCAAGCCCCCCACGCGATGACTTCGGTACAGGCCGGCGAGGTCGAAGCGGTTCACAAGATCACCACTGAGAACGTTTACAAACAACACCTTGTATCGGTTGAAGGACAGACCGACATTCTCACCATGGGCCTTCCGTACATCAGCCCATACAACGTGAACTCAATCATGAACCCGATCCTTGTTGCGTGTCTCGGTCTCGGTTACTTCTTCAACCTTTATCGCGGTAAGCCGCCCGTTCGCGAAGGTGGCGTCGTGATCATGAGCCACCCAACACCGTGGGAGTTCCACCCGGTACATCATCCGTCGTACATCGACTTCTTCGACCAGGTCCTGACGGTAACGCACGATCCGGTTCGCATGGAAGCCGAGTTTGAGAAGTCATTCGCCGAAGACGAGTGGTACCGACATCTGTACCGCACGAGTTACGCGTACCACGGTGTCCATCCGTTTTACATGTGGTACTGGTGCTCGCATGCGCTGCAACATGTCGGTCAGGTCATCATCGTCGGCGGTGATGTCCGCGCCGTTCATCGCCTCGGATTCAAAGCCGCGTCAACGCTTCAAGATGCACTCGAGATGGCCAGCGATGTTGTGGGCCGCGACGCCACCATCACTCACCTTCACAATCCGCCGGTCTTGATGGCCGACGTCTCCTGAGTTTCGCCATGAGCCCGATGCCCATCACCCGCAAGCAGGCCATCGACCTGACCAAACGCCTTCCGATCAACAAATCGGTAAAGGGGTTCAGTCGCGCAGGTTCACGAGCAACACGAATGGTCAGAGCCATCCTCACCACGCCGCCAGTTCCGAACGGCGTTGAAAAGGTGTCGAAGGAAAAAAACATCGGAGCGAATTACGACACCGACTGGGCTCGTTCCTACCCGGCACGTTTTGCGCGGGTAGTAGTTCTCAACGCCCTCATGAAACCGATAGTCGATCTCATCGCTACACCTACAATTGTGGGCACCGATCGCCTCGCCGATATCGATGGCCCTGTCATCTTTGCTGCGAATCATCACAGCCACGCCGATACGCCCCTCATGATGACGGCCATCCCAGAGCCATGGCGCAACCGCCTCTTTATTGGCGCCGCCGCCGACTACTGGTTCGCCAACCGGATCACCTCTCCTCTCTCCGCACTTCTCATCGGGGCTATTCCTGTTGAGCGACAAAAGGTTTCGCGCAAGGCCATCGACCAGTCACTTGAGCTTCTCAAAGAAGGATGGTCGATGCTCATCTTCCCCGAAGGAGCACGTTCTTCTGACGGTTGGGCTCGTCCGTTTACCTCTGGCACCGCATTCCTTTCCTCGCATACTGGCGCACCGGTTGTTCCGGTGTATCTGCGCGGCACCAACAAGGTGTTGCCAAAAGGTCGAAACTTTCCTCGCCCAAACCCCACCTTTGTTGTCTTCGGTGCTCCCATGTACGCGCTTGAAGGTGAAGATTCAAAAACCTTCGCGGCAAGAATTCAAGATGCGGTCGCGGCGTTGGCCGACGAAACATCAAGCGATTGGTGGCAAGCGCAGTTGCGAGCAGCCACGAAGGCAACTCCCGCCATTGAAGGCCCCGCTCTTGGTGCGTGGCGTCGGTCATGGTCGCAGGGAACGAACCGACGCGACGCTCGCCGCAAGTGGCCCAACGTCTAACCGGGCAGACTGGTAAGCGTGAGTTCACAAGGGATCGGTTATGTCGCCGCAGTTGCTCTTGGCGTTGTCTTCGCATTTTCGGCCGTTGCGAAAGCCCGAGACCTCGCTGGCACTGAGCAGCAGTTTGAAGGACTTGGCCTGCCGCGCGCCATGTTCTTCTCTCGTTTCATTCCCGTTGTTGAGTTTTCGATAGTCGCGTTGCTCCTCATTGTTCCGGCGACCGGCGCAATAGCAGCCCTTGTCACACTGGCGTTCTTCACCACGTTCCTCATCGGCCGGCTCAAATCCGGTATTCGAGTTCCGTGTGCATGTTTTGGGGCATCGAAAACAACCCCGCTGTCGGCGTTGTCTATTGTTCGAAATGTTGGCCTCATGGCTCTGGCCGCTGCCGCTTTGAACACTGATCGACCGGTTCGTGTCTCTTTGGCCGACATCGCTTTTGTGCTCATCTTCTTTGTGGTGGTCGGTGGCGGGATCCGTCTCGCCGATAGTGTCAACAAGAGATGACCGATCCGTGGGGTAATCCCCTTCCTCCTGAAGACCGACCTCCTACCTCCCCGCAACCGGAGGACTATCCGCCCTCGTTCGCCTCGATGCCTCCTGCTCCGCAGAACCCCGCGTGGCCCGGCCCGGCCTCCTTTTCAGGGGCAACTCCGCAGCCTCCGCAGCCTCCGCAGCAACCAATGCCTCCCGGCGCATTTCCAGGGCCCATCCCGGGTCAAGCGCCGATGGGCTACCAACAGTGGATGGGGCCAAAAACCTCTGGCTTGGCCATTGCATCATTGATCTGCAGCCTCATTGGACTGCTGGCCTGCGGCATCATCTTGTGCCCTCTCGGTTTTGGTCTCGGCCTTGGTGCCCGTGCATCAATCGCCAAGTCTGGGGGCACGCGCAAGGGCGATGGTTTGGCCATTGCCGGCATCGTCATTGGTATTATTGGCACCACCCTCGCCATCGTCACCATGGTGTTTGTGTTTCGGAACCCTGACGTTCTCGACAACCTTTTCACCACGACAACTACCACCACAGGAAAACTGCAAGGCGCCTGAGCCATAGACTCGGCTCGTTTCGCTGAGCATCAGAAAGGCTCCCCCAATGACTGTTGCTGCCAACACCCCAATTGAACTGATCAACGCCGTCTACGCCCGACTCGCAGAGCGCAGCGTTCTCGGACGAGAGCGACTTGGTCGACCACTTACCTTCGCCGAGAAGGTGCTCATCAATCATCTGCGTGATCCGCAGAACCAGGAACTTGAACGGGGTCGCAGTTACGCCGACCTCGATCCCGATCGTGTCGCTATGCAAGACGCCACCGCTCAAATGGCGCTTCTGCAGTTCATGACTGCGGGACTTCCCCAATCCGCCGTGCCGTCAACCGTGCATTGCGATCATCTCATTCAGGCCAAGAGCAATGCTCGCATCGACCTTGCCACTGCCAACGACACCAATGCTGAGGTGTACGACTTCCTTGAATCCGTCTCCGCCAAATACGGCATCGGTTTTTGGAAGCCCGGCTCGGGAATCATCCATCAGGTCGTGCTCGAGCAGTATGCGTTCCCCGGCGGAATGATGATCGGCACCGATTCCCATACCCCTAATGCTGGCGGTCTCGGCACTGTGGCTATTGGTGTTGGCGGCGCCGACGCTGTCGATGTCATGACCGGTTACCCATTTAATGTTCGTTGGCCAAAACTCATTGGCGTAAAGCTCACCGGTGCTCTTTCGGGTTGGTCGGCCCCCAAGGACGTCATTCTGGAGGTTGCCCGCATCCTCACCGTGGAGGGTGGCACTGGCGCCATTATCGAATATTTCGGTCCTGGTACTGAGTCCATCTCGTGCACCGGCAAGGCCACCATTTGCAATATGGGCGCCGAAATTGGGGCAACTACTTCGTTGTTCCCCTACGACGCAGCAATGGCGCGCTATCTCGATTCAACGGATCGTGCCGATGTGGCCGCGGCTGCCGATGCAGTTGCTACCGATCTGCGCGCTGACGAGGAAGTACTTGCCAATCCAACTTCCTATTTCGATCAAGTCATCGAAATTGATCTGTCGACGCTTAAGCCACTGATCAATGGCCCCCATACGCCGGACCGTGCCCGCAAGGTCAGCGAACTAGGTGCAGAGGCGAAGTCAGAAGGTTGGCCCATGGTTATTTCTCAAGCGCTTATTGGTTCGTGCACAAACTCTTCTTATGAAGACATCAGTCGCGCGGCATCAATTGCTCGGTTTGCTCACGCCAACGGTCTGGCCGCTGCGGTGCCGTTGCTTGTAACGCCCGGTTCGGAACAGGTCCGCGCCACTATCGAACGCGATGGATTCCTTGCCGACCTCGAACAAATTGGGGCAACGGTTCTTGCCAATGCATGCGGACCTTGTATTGGCCAGTGGTCGCGTAGCGATGTAAAAGAAGGCGATGTCAACGTCATCGTCACTTCGTACAACCGCAACTTCCCGAAACGAAATGACGGCCTTGCGTCAACGCTTGCATTCGTGACCTCGCCTGAAACTGTTGTTGCGATGGCACTCGCCGGTCGTGTCGATTTTGATCCCACCACCGACACACTCACCAACGCAGCCGGTCAGCAAGTCACCATCCCCGTCCCGGAAGGCATTGAACTTCCGCCCAAGGGTTTCGATCCAGGTGAAAACACGTTCATCGCCCCGCCCGCTAACGGTTCAAACGTCAGCGTCAAGGTGTCACCCACCTCTGAACGTCTGCAGCTTCTTGAACCGTTCGCCGTTTGGGACGGAAACGATTTCTTGAACCTTCCCATTCTCATGAAGGCAAAGGGCAAGTGCACCACTGATCATATTTCACCAGCCGGCCCATGGTTGCAGTACCGCGGTCACCTCGCAAACATTTCGGGCAACATGTTCATTGGTGCCGTTAACGCGTTCACTGACGAAGTTGGTCAAGGCAAAGATCAACTCGACGGAACTACCAAGTCGTTCCCCGATATTGGCAAGCATTACCACGAGGCCGGTCAATCCTGGATTGCGATTGGCGATGAGAACTACGGAGAAGGTTCCTCACGTGAGCACGCGGCAATGGAACCTCGCTTCCGTGGCGCCAAGGTTGTGCTCACGCGTTCGTTCGCTCGTATCCACGAAACCAACCTAAAAAAGCAGGGCGTTCTGCCATTGGTCTTTGCTGATCCGAAGGTCTATGACCTCATCGAACAAGACGACCGGATCAATGTTCTCGATCTCGCCAATCTCACACCTGACGTTCCGGTGAAATGCCAAATTTTGAAGCCCGACGGTTCAACAATCGACTTCGAAGGCATTCAGACGATGAACGATGAACAAATCGGTTGGTTCAAGGCCGGCGGCGCACTCAACATCATCCGCCAACGCCAAGGAGTCTGAGTCACCGAAGCGCGTTAGGCGCGCGGGAGACCCAGAATCTGTGCGGCTTGATCGCAGGTCGCTACTTCAACGCCGAGGCGTTCGCATACTGCGGCCGCTTCGCTCGTGAGTTGCGCGTTCGTCGGTTGACGATCGCCGCCATAGAACTCGAGCCCAAGGTGGATGTGGCCGCCGCGTTCAATTGCATAGTCGGCAAGCCCGGTTTCAACAACATCGCCACCAACCACCGACACCGCCCATGGCACTGGACAGTCGCCGAGCATTTCGAGGTACGCGTCGAGGGCCAAACGAGTGGGCGGCAAACCAAACGGTGCACCCAAGTACCCACGTTCGGTTGATAAGTAAAACTTGATCATCGTTCCCGCCGGAAGTTTTCCGGCCCGCCAGTACACAAGAGTTGTTCGCAAAAAACCTGGTTCATAAATAGCCAGACTTGGACCAACACGATCGACAGTGGCCTGCTCCATTTGGAATCGAATGGAGTCGAAACTGTTTTGATACACAAACGCGCCAACCGGAAGTCCATCGGGCCCGATTCTGCCAAGATCAAGCGAACCGGGATCACAAAGGCTGACCTTCATCAAATCGGTTGCCGCAAGAATGCGAAGGTGTTCGAAGTCGAGTCCACCTTCGCGAATGTTTGCTGTTGGGTAGAGGAGTGCATCGGGACGTTCGGCGAAGATCGGCATCCAACCGGCGAGATAATCCTCCGCCACTGCTTTGGGATCGCCAAAAGTTGCGCCGTGGTTATGAATGATCGACGCGCCGGCCTCGAGTGTGGCAAGAGTGTCGGCCACTAACTCATCGTGCGACATCGGCACGTTGGGGTTGTGATCTTTGGTTCGGTTGCCGTTGATGGCGGCTTCGATAATGACTGGTCCACGATGCATGGCCTTAAACTACCGGTGCCGACCCAGGGGTAGGGTCGGCACCGGAAAAAAAGTGGAAACCGGGGGATGGTCTCAACACCCTCAGCGAAACTCACGGACCGAGATCCATCGGCTTTCGAGTCTGCAAAGACAAGTGTGCCAACAATGGCGCTATCGGTCCAACAGTTTGTAGTGATCTATGCCATCATTATTAGTGATGGATCTGCGTCAGCTTCAAACCTTCCTTGCCGTGGTCGACCATGGCAGTTTCACCGCTGCTTCTCGGGCCCTCCACACCGTGCAATCCAATGTGTCGGGCCATATCGCTCGGCTCGAGAAAGAACTGGGCGTCACCCTCCTCGACCGCACCACCGGGCTCCCCACCGCCGAAGGGGCCGTTGTGGTCGAGCGGGCCCGAAGGATCCAGGCCGAATTCAGTGCCCTCACCGCCGATGTCCACTCGGTTGCAACTGAAGTTGCTGGGCCTGCCCGCATAGGTCTCATTGGCACGACCGCCCGATGGTTAGTCCCCCGGCTCATCGAAACAATCGCAGGTCGACACCCACTGGTTTCGGTGGAAATCCACGACGCGACAACCACCTCGCTTCTTTTGCAACTCCACTCCGGCGCAATTGAGTTGGCCGTACTCACCATGCCGACCAACGATCCCGAGGTGGTCACGACGCCGCTGTTCACTGAAGACCGCCTCATCGCTATGCCCACCACCGACCCGCTGGCCGCTATTAGCCAGTCACGTCCGCTCACCCTGGCCGACCTCGACAACCATCCACTCATCATCGAACCCAAAGGCCGACCGTTTCGCGACCAACTCGATGCCCTGTTCGCCGAACGTGGCTACACCCTTGCCACCAAAGCGGAAGTTGATGGAACACGACTCGTTGCATCACTGACGTTCGAAGGCTTCGGAGCCTCGCTTCTACCCGCCAGCGCAATTTCAAATCGAACAGATATCGACTGGTTCACCGCCCGGGTCGATGGCCTGCCCAGGCGAGCGGTCGGACTCGCCACCCGTCGGCACGGGTTACTCTCGGCACCAGCAAGAGCACTACGAGATGCTCTGCACGATGTGATCTCGGATCTCGCCGAGGAACAACCAGGAATTCATCCCCACTTTTCACCCGATCTATGACCCCTCCCCTTCCCTCCCCAGCATTCAACGGACGTCGCGCGTCCACTACGGGGAAAGCGGTTGAATTACGAGCGATGGTCCCGGGTGTTGTGCACGCCGAAATCGACACCATCGAGACAATTTCTGGTCCCCGTCGCGTTGTGCGGGTTCGGGTTGGCGGCGAACGCTCCAACCAACGCGGCGGCGCACTTTCACCGCGTGACGGAGAGAGCATCGCTAACGCGGCGCGTTTCGCTCTCGCCGAACGGCTTCCTGTTGTTGTTGAACTTTCTTCCACTGGTGCCGATATTTCTGAAGGACTCGCGGCGCTCCATGGATGGGGCCAGGCCGCAAAAGCCCTTTCGGCCTGTTCGGGCATTGTTCCCACCGTTTTCGCGGTTGATGGTCCCGCCGTTTCAGGACCAGCGCTTCTGCTTGGTCTGGCCGATCACGTTGTCATGACTGAAAATGCGTACGCGTTTGTGAGCGGACCTCATATGGTTCGCGAATTCACCGGGGTACCGATCGACAAATTTGATCTTGGTGGAGCGTCAACTCATAGCCGCACCACTGGCGTTGCCTCGGCGGTTGTCGCCGATGCTGAAGCAGCAGCCGAATGGGTAGCGAACCTGTTCGACTACTTGCCCAGCCACAACGACGAACGCCCGCCGCGCGTCCCTTCTGATGATTCCGTCACCCGTCTCACTCCTGAAGCCGGCGCCATCATCCCCGACACACCCACCGGCAGTTACGACGTGCGCACCGTGATGCGTATCCTTGCCGATGACGAACTGATCTTCGAGTTACGAGCTTCGTGGGCCTCCAATCTGGTGACCGCATTCGCTTCCATTGGGGGTCGTCCAGTTGGGTTCGTTGCCAACCAACCATGTGCGTTGGCCGGCACTCTCGATATTCCCGCTTCACAAAAAGGGGCCCGATTTGTTGCCTTCTGTGATGCATTCAATATCCCACTCGTGACGCTCGTCGATACCCCTGGCTTCTACCCCGGGAAAGACCTCGAGTGGCGGGGCATGATCCGTCACGGCGCACAAATGGCCTTCGCCTACGCCCGGGCCACCGTGCCGCGAGTCAACGTAACCTTGCGCAAAAGTTACGGCGGAGCCTACATCGTCATGGACTCCAAGCGCATGGGCAACGACCTCGCATTGGCGTGGCCGTCAGCAGAAATCGCGGTAATGGGTGCCAAAGGGGCAGTGGAGATCCTCAACCGGGGAATCGCCGACGAGGACCGCAAAGCACTCGAAGACGCCTACGAAGAACGCCTCCTCAATCCCTATATCGCCGCCGACCGCGGATTTATCGATGCGGTAATCGACCCCGCCGATACCCGGATTGAGATCTTAACGGCCCTTGAAGTTCTCGACGACAAGCGCGAGGTCATCATGGCCCGCGGTCACGACAACACGCCCCTCTGAATTCTCTCTAACCTCCTGTTGCCCATTGTCCACACCGGGCGGAACCTGGCGCCTCGGCGGGCAACTAGGATCATCACGGGGAACAAGTTGAAATCAGGAGTTCGAGTGTCCGAGAGCGTAACCATCACCGATAATCGCACCGGGGAATCGGTAGAGATCCCTATCGTCAACGGTGGCATCGATTCAGCGGCCTGGGCGAAGTTGATGCCAGGAACCTGGTTCTACGACCCGTCGTTTTCCACCACTGCCGCGGCGGAAAGTTCCATTACCGAACTCGATGGCGGCGCGGGCATCCTGCGCTACCGCGGCTACCCCATCGAACAGTTAGCCCAACAGTCGACCTTCCTCGAGGTCGCCTACCTGCTTCTCAACGGTGAACTCCCCACTGAAACGCAGATGACTGAGTGGACTCACGAGATCACCTATCACACCTTCATTCACGAAAACGTGCGTAAGCGTTTCATGGAAGGTTTCCATCACGACGCTCACCCAATGGGCATTCTCGTCTCCACCCTTGCCGCTCTTTCCACGTTCTACCCAGACGCCAAAAACATCTTCGATCTCGAAAGCCGTCAGAAGCAGATCATTCGCCTGATTGCCAAGATGCCAACAATTGCTGCCGGCGCTCATCGCCACAGCGTCGGCATGCCGTTCGTCTACCCCGACAACAGCCTCGATTTCACCTCCAACTTCCTTTCTATGATGTGGCGAGTCGCCGAACCCAATTACGAACCCAATCCGATTCTGGCCAAAGCCCTCGATGTGCTGTTCATTCTTCACGCCGACCACGAACAGAACTGCTCCACAACGGCCATGCGTATTGTGGGCTCTTCACATGCCGATCCTTACTCTTCGGCCGCCGCTGCCGCAGCTGCGCTTTACGGTCCGCGCCATGGCGGAGCAAACGAAGCGGTGCTTCGCATGCTCAACACTATTGGCACCATCGACAACGTCGACGCCTACGTCAAAGACGTTCGCGATGGAAAAATGGTGCTACAGGGCTTCGGGCATCGCGTGTACAAGAACTACGACCCGCGGGCCAAGATCATCAAGAAGATTGCGTACGAAGTCTTTGAAGCCACCGGAAAGAACGAACTTCTCGACATTGCGCTCAAACTCGAAGAGACTGCACTTGCCGACGATTACTTCGTCAGCCGCAAGCTCTACCCCAACGTCGACTTTTACTCGGGCCTCATCTATCAGGCCATGGGTTTCCCGATCGAGATGTATACCGTGTTGTTTGCTATCCCGCGTATGGCGGGCTGGCTTGCGCACTGGAGCGAAATGCTCGATCAGAACTCACGCATCGCACGCCCCCGTCAGCTGTACACGGGTTCTGGCGTTCGCGAATACGTCCCGATAGCCCAGCGCTAAACCGCGCAGACGTCGATCACAATCTTGCCGACGTTTGCGTTGGTTTCCATATACGCGTGCGCTAACGCAATGTCGGTGAGCGCATAACGTGAATCGATCACCGGTCGAAGCAGGCCCGAGTCGAAAAGCGGCAGTAGTTCGGCGGCAAAGCGCTGGCTAATCGCGATCTTTTCGGCCAATGGGCGCGCTCGCAGCACCGTGCCAATGAGAGTTGCCCGCATCGGAAGCAACATGCCGATGTTGACTTCGGTGCGACCGCCCCCCATGATGCCCACCTGCACAATGCGACCCCCGACGCGAATGCTCATAATGTTGCGATCGACGTAATCGCCGCCAATGACATCGAGCACCACGTCGACGCCGGTACCGCTCGTGAACTCGCGCACTGCGAGGACAAAATCTTCGGCGCTGTAATCGATAGCCAGATCGGCACCTAACGCTCGACACGCTTCCAGTTTTCCCTTCGATGCGGTGACGATGACACGGGCACCAATTGCCTTACAGATTTGAATAGCGGCGGTTCCAACGCCGGACGCCCCAGCGTGCACAAGAGCGACACGCCCCGAGGTAAGGCCGCCCTGCACGACCAGCGCATCGAATGCGGTGATGAACACTTCTGGAATTGCCGCAGCATTAGCGAGCGAAACCTCAGACGGAACACGAAGCGCTTGATGTTCATGAATGACGAGTTTCTCGGCATAGGAACCGCCGCCAACGATGCCCATGATGTTGTCGCCCACGGCCCAGCCAGAAACCAGCGAACCAACGCCGGCGACTAAACCGGCGAACTCCATGCCGGGGATCTCAGGGGCGGGCGGAATAAAACCTGCGAGAGTCGGGCTGGGATAGAGACCCCGGCGCTGCAGCAGATCGGCCCGATTCAGCGAAGTGGCCACAACCTCGACCAGCACTTCCTCAGGCCCAGCAACAGGGTCTGCCACATCGGCAAGTTGCAGCACATCGATCTCGCCATATCCATTTAACACAACAGCACGCATCATCTGAGCCTACGCTCACCACCATGACTGAGGAGTTCTTGCACTACCGCTCATGTCCCCTTTGCGAAGCGACCTGTGGTCTTGAACTGAAAGTTAGCGATGGCGTCGTCGTGCGCATTCGCGGGGATCGTGACAATCCATTCTCCAAGGGCTTTCTCTGCCCGAAGGGTTCCTCCCTGCATCATTTACATACCGATCCCGATCGATTGCGGGCTCCTGTCGTTCGACGCGGCGAGGACCCCGCAACTGCGATATGGGAAGAAGTGTCGTGGGATGAAGCGTGGGCGGTCGTCACGGAAGGATTGCGGGGAGTCATTGATCGACACGGACGTGACGCCGTTGCCATCTACATGGGTAACCCGAGCGTGCACTCGCTTGGTCCGCTGATTTTCAACGGGCCTCTCGTGAAGGCAATCGGTTCGCGCAATGTCTTTAGTGCCTCAACTGTTGACCAGATGCCGAAACATGTTTCCAGCGGACTTCTTTTCGGTAACCCGCTACTCATTCCGGTACCCGACCTCGATCGCACCGATCACTTACTCATGCTTGGCGCCAACCCGTACGAATCAAACGGCAGTCTATGCACGGCCCCAGATTTTCCGGGTCGGCTGAAAGCAATACGCGAACGAGGCGGCAAGGTGATTGTTGTTGATCCTCGCCGAACCAAGACCGCAGAGAACGCTGACGAATGGATACCTATTCGACCAGGCACCGACGCGTTCTTGCTGGTTGCGATGCTTCATGTCCTTATTGCTGCCGATCTTATAGATGCTGGTCGGATCTCCGCGATGACCACTGGTCTTCAAGAAATTACCGATGCCGTTGCTCCGTTTTCTCCCGAACGCGTTGAGGTTGTTACTGGTATTGACGCAAAGACCATTCGACGACTGGCTCAAGAATTCGCGCAGGCCCCAACCGCAGCCGCCTACGGCCGTATCGGCACCCACACCACAGCGTTCGGTTCAATGGCGTCATGGGCAGTCGATGCCATCAATATCGTCACCGGCAATCTCGATAACCCCGGCGGGGCAATGTTCCCATTACCGGCTCACGATTCCGGGCGAGGTTCGGGCAAAGGACGCGGTTTCAAAATTGGGCGTCGCCACAGTCGGGTCAGCAACTACCCCGAGGTACGCGGCGAATACCCGGCGGCGGCAATGGCCGAAGAAATCACCACACCGGGCGAGGGCCAAGTACGGGCAATGGTCACTGTTGCCGGCAACCCTGCGCTTTCCACCCCCAACTCGGCGCGTCTTGATGCTGCTCTCGACGAACTCGAGTTCATGGTGTGCGTTGATCCGTACCGCAACGAAACCACTCGGCACGCCAACGTGATTCTTCCTCCGCCATCAGCCCTTGAGCGCAGCGAATATCACATGGCGTTTTTCAGTCTGGCCGTTCACAATTTTGCCGAATGGTCCCCGCCGCTGTTCCCCACTGACGCACCGCAAGAACATGAAATCCTTGGTCGACTGGCACTGATTGCCACCGGACCCGAAGCCGGTGACGACCCAGCAGTTCTTGACACCATGCTTCTGCACGGTGCTCTACATGGAGCTATCAATTTTACAGACTCGCCCATAGCAGAACGCTCAATCGATGAGTTGCTCGAGATTGTTTGTGCGGACCCTGACCGCACAGCGGTTGATCATCTTGTTGATGTCATGATCCGAACTGGCGCCTACGGCGATTGGTTTGGCGCCGTGCCCGACGGACTTTCCCTCGACGTTCTTGGCGCCAACGAACACGGTGTCGATCTTGGTGCCCTGCAACCGCGTCTTCCGAAAGCGTTACGCACCGAATCGGGGACCATCGAACTTGGTAGCGAGTTGATTTTAGGTGATCTTCGCCGTCTCGATGAAGAACTGGAATCGCTCACGCGTTCCCTTGCCGACACATCTAGAGACCCCAATTCGCTTGTTCTCATCGGTCGCCGTCATCTCCGGTCGAACAACTCGTGGATGCACAACATCAATGTGCTGGCAAAAGGGAAGTTCCGTTGCACAGTGCAGATTCATCCCGAAGATGCCGACCGCCTCGGACTTTCCGATGGCGCCGAAGCCACTATTACCTCTCGAGTCGGATCTGTCACCGCACCGGTTGAGATCACTGATTCGGTCACCGTTGGGGTGGTGAGCCTGCCTCATGGCTGGGGCCACGACCGGCCCGGAGCATCACTCGGAATCGCTAAACAACGTCCCGGAGTGAACTCCAATATCCTCACCGACCCTGAACTTCTTGATCCGCTTTCAGGAACCTCGGTTTTGAACGGAATTCCGGTGAGCATTACTCCTAGTTCACCGGTCTAGCCGGCAAAACCGTCGACCACTCCGGTGAGTCCGGTGGGATCGTGGGGACCAAATGCGAGCTGTTCGAGCACGCCCACGCCTTCACGATCGCCCATCTTTACTTTGCACAAGGTTTGGATGTGGATGGACGAAGGGTCTTGGGGGTTGAACTCGTCGAGCGGAATGGCTTCGTAACCAACCTCGAGTTGGCCATGTAGCGAACCGTGCGACCAATACGGATGCATGTAGCCAATGCCGCGCATACGGAACGTATAGAGGCGTTCGAATTCGATGCGATCGACCGAACCATCTTCGTGGCTCACTTCGATCCAGGCTGAGTCCATTTCGCGACGGCCTTTTTGCCACTTCACTTCGTAACGAATGTCATGGAGTTCTTCCGGAGCGGCGATATCGCCCCATGTGGGGGCATCGGCCGATTCAAGAACCGGAACAACAAGCGCCGATTCCATCCAGCGAGTGCCATCGGCGCGTTCGAACATGGCGAGGTGCGTGCACATGTCATCGAAATGGAGCGGTGCCCACAACCAGAAGATTTGCATTTCGCTTGGGGAGAAGTTGGTAGGAGTTTGCATACCAACACCGCGCACACCCCATGAACGATCGCGGACACCGAAAGTGGTTTCTGCTTTCACATCAATGGTTCGGCCAGCAACGGTGATGATTCCTTCCCATGTTCCCCACTGGGTGAGGCGGGTGTAGTCCATGATCTTCACGTTGTTGCGAACAATGGTTTGTTTGGGTTCTTCGATTGCCGCGGTACGCGCACGGAACAGCAAATCGCAGGAAATTCCGTGTTCGTTCGGCGCAACGGTAAGACGAATCTCTCGTAAAGGTTCGGGAACGGAAATGGAGATCGGACCAATTGTGGTCTCACGGCCTAACGGCATTGCCCCTGATGCGAATATCGAATGTTCCACCCCGTCCACAACGACGCTAAAGGCCGCGTCGATCACACCACGATTGGGATAGTGGCCCATCGCCCCACCGATCATGAACCCGCCATCACGATCGAACCCGTTGAAGAAGTAACGGTCGTAATGATTTGGATCGGCGGAAATGGTCTGGACAATCGGGTCACCAGTTTGGTGAATCGGGAAGTCGTCAAACGGCGTAATCATGGAAATTCCCCCTAGGTGCGAAGACGACCGCCCATAGGCGGCCGCCGTGCTTGAGAGTGGACCCGACTGGACTCGAACCAGCGACCCCTTCCGTGTCGAGGAAGTGCTCTAGCCAACTGAGCTACGGGTCCTTACAAGGTCTCGAACAATAGCAGGCGCCTAGGACGGGGCTCTCACTAGGCCTACGATTGGCATGATGGGGATTTCACCACGGTTCCACCTTCTGACTGTCACCGTGATAGGTCTTCTCACCGTTGCCGGTGGAACTGCAGTGGCAAGATCTGTCTCCTCGGTTGAGGATTCCGCCCAACCCACCCTGACGACAACCTCCTCAACGGTGATCGAGACGACCACCAGTTCGACGACCCCCAGTTCGACGACCACCAGTTCGACCACCACAACAACAACCGTTCCCCTATGGCCCCTCACTCCTGTGAAACCGCTGCCGGCAGTGGGGTTAGTGCCTGTGCTCTCAAAAGTCGACACCAAAGATCCCGTTGTATTCCTCACAATTGATGACGGAGCGATTCGCGACCACCGGGTGCTCGAGTTGGTCGAGACGTACAAGATTCCGGTATCGCTCTTCCTGAACGAAGGTCCGCTTCGAGCCGACCCTGACTACTTCCGGCGCATCACCGCATTTGGCGGGTCGATCAATTCACATACCCGCACACATCCCTTGCTGACACGCATGAGCGCCGGGGCTCAGCGTGAACAGATCTGCGGAATGAAGAACGTGATCGCTGAGTACGTTTTCGTCCCCGGCCATCTCATGCGTGCCCCCTTTGGCGAAAGTAACGCCGCCACGCAAACGGCCTCATCCTCTTGTGGCATCAATGCAGTGTTGTTCTGGCACGTTGTACTGAACGGCGGCAAAGTCCAGTACCAACAAGGGAACGCCCTGCAACCTGGCGACATTATTCTCGCCCATTTCCGCACAGATCTTTACGACAACATCCTTGCATTGAGTCGGCAAGCAGCCTTACAGGGGATGCGCATCGCCCCAATTGAGGCCTACCTGCCACTCCCCAACTAATTACGCAACCAACGGGGTCCCGGCTATGGTGAAGCGCCCATGGCGGCGTGGCCGAGTGGCTTAGGCAGGGGCCTGCAAAGCCCCGTACGGCGGTTCGATTCCGCCCGCCGCCTCAATGTAGGAAGGCCCGGCCGATTGGCCGGGCCTTCCTCATTTCAGACGATGGAATGAATTCAGTTCGTGGTGCTTGGTGCCCCACCATGACCACCATGGCCACGAGGACCACCGGGACCACGGGGACCGCCACGACCTTCTGGGCCACCAGTAGGACGGGGGTTGTTCACAATGTCGGCAGCACGCTGATCAACATTGGCCAACTTTTGGTCGGCTTCTGCTTGGGTCAGTTCACCATTGGTGACTTCTTGCGCAATATGGGTTCGCATCGCCGCGGCAACCGCGTCGATGACTACCTGCGGGTCAACACCGTTTGACTCAGCGACCTGGGCGAACGTCTGTCCAGTCTGGAGCGCCGTGCGAAGATCGGCGGCGCTAACACCTATGGCTTGGGCAACGGCCTCAATTGCTGGGCCTGGACCACCCTTGCCACCTCGACGAGGATTGGCCTCATGTTCGGCCTTCAGAGCGGCAATGACTGCATCGGCTTGGCTCTGGTTGATGGTGCCACCATCAACCAGGGGCTTGAGGGCAACAGCGATGTGGCCTGCGGGGTCCGGGCGACCTTGATCGGCCGGTGCGGCAGTGGTGGAAGGTCCAGAGGTCTGAGCGCCGGAAAGGGCAGGCACAGCAACGAGGCCAGCAAAGGTACCGGCAATAAGACCAGCGCCGAGACCGACCGAAACAATCTTCTTGTTCATGGGGATGCTCCTTGATTCGAGGTAAGTGGGTGAGGGGTGTCCGTTTGGGACAACCACAGAATGCGACTCGTAAGTAAGGAGTTAACCCGAGGAAGGTGAGAATTTCGAAAGAATCGGAAAATTTCCGAGATGGGCTGCAATTACCCGTTTTGGAGGTCGATTGACGCGAAATCGGGCTCACGTCGTTCGGCCAATGCCGCGAATGCTTCAAGGTTCGCAGGCCGACCCATGAGATAAGCGAAAGCTTCGTTTTCACGCTGCCGAGCAGCATCGATTTGGGGTTTGATCGCGGCGGTAATTGTGCGCTTGCACTCCATCAATGACGAGATCGACTTCGAGGCCAGAACTCGGGCGTGCTTCATTGTTTCGTCCATAAGTTCATCGGGCTGCGTGACGCGCCACGTAATACCCATTTCTAAGCACTCTTCTGCCGATAACCATTCTGAACTCATGAGCGCCCAAGTTGCGTTATGTCGACCAATCATGTTGGGAAACGTGAAACTGCTGGCTGCTTCAGGGGCAACGGCAAGTGCGGTGAACGGACAACGCACGCGCGCGTCGGTGGACATGAATACCAAATCGGAAAGCGCGAGCATGGTGGCACCAATGCCAAGCGCCATACCGTTCACCGCACAAATCAGTGGCTTGGGAAAATCCACGAGTTGATCGATGAGCCCAGGAAACCCGTGGCGACCGTTTTCGATTCCACCCTGGGTGCGTTGTGCCATCTCAACAACATCGGTGCCGGCGGTGAACGAGCGACCAGTGCCAGTGATGATCACAACTGCGACGGAGTTATCTGATGCCGCTTCGATGAGTGCATCGGTGGTGGCGTCGTAGAGCGCCTCGTTGAAGGCATTCAAGGCTTCGGGCCGATTGAGTGTGATCGTGCGGATTCGATCAACATCGCTAATTTCAATCACAGTTTCCCCTTAGGTTGCAGGCGACCATCGTGGCACTTTCACAGCCGCTCGTGTGGATGGCGTGACTGAAAACAACAATCAAACTCAGTTGAAGGTTCCTTGATCGGAGTAGTCGTCACGCAACAGGACGGTGATTCGGTCGGGGTAGCCGCTGTCTTTTGGCGGTTCATACGATGTCACTAACCGGTAGCCCGGTATCGCCAGAACTCGTTCGCCGGCTGCACCGACGGCGATCACCATCACGCTTTGTGCTGACGATGGCGCAATCACCCGGCCGGAGCCGTAAACAAACGACCATTTCTCTGGACGTTTCAGATCGAGTCCGTCTTCACCGGCACGCAAGAGCAGTTCGTTGGCCACGGAGCCGTCGACCGTGATGTCGGTAACAAGAAGAAGCGTTGGCTTTGGAGCGTGACGCAACGCATCAAGCGCAGGGGCGAAGACCGGCTCATAGGCCTTCACTTCGTCGCTCCAACCGTTGAGCGAGGTCATGTTGGTTCCCATGACGATTGCCGCAATGAAAACAACACCAACCGCTGCCCGCCCGACCACCCCAATCCACCGTTGCCACCAACCCGACCAACGACTCTCTTCCACCAGTTCGGTAATTCCCACCAGTCCAACCGCCGCCCAAGCAAGGCCGCCGGCAACCCACATCCAGCGAAAAAGGTAGGGAAACGGCAAACCCGCTACTCGTGACGCGCCAAAAATGGACACAACGATCGACGCCCACGCCATTGCACAAAGGGCGAGGGGCGAACGCCAGTTTTTTCGCCACGCCCACCAGGTTGCGGCAACAAGCGCTACCAACACATATGGGAATCGGTACGAATGTTGAGGGAGCATGGTGAGGCCAACATCAGTATGGGTGGGAAGCGTGAGCACTTGACTCATCATTCGCAGTCCACCCGCCAGTCCCACTGGCTGCTCTTCGTTGTCCAGAAAAAATGAAATGATCTCGCGCAGATTGCCGGGGCTGTTGCGCAATTGATCAATCAGGGGCGGAATCCAACAGACGACAAGCACACCGAAAGCAATCATCGCTGTCCGCACCGAACGTTGACGGTCAGACCCGCTCCAAATCATGGCGATGAGCCCAGCTGCAGCGATCCCCAACATGGACACTGCGATTGCGGAAGTGCCGATATGTGCCTGCATCGCAAAACTGGCAGCAACAACGACCACCACCGCAGCGACACGATCAGCAAACCAACAACGCCATGCGGCAATTGACGCAGCAAAAAAGCGGAAGAATCCCGATGAACGGATTCCACGGGTTCATAATTTCGGCGGCCCCGAAAGCGAAGATCGCCACCGCAAGCACCAAGGCCACAACTCCGCATGCCAACGAACTTGCGCGACGAGCCAGCCAGAGTGCCGCCCCAATTGAGAGACCATTCACAATGGTCGCACCGAGAAGCAATCCGAATGAGGCACCGCCAACAACTCGTAGCAACGGCGCGTAGGCATAAAACAGGGCTGGTCCGGGATGATTCCATTCGAAGCGCGAGTACACCCCGACAAGTGGGGTTGATCCGGTCCCAACATCGAGCGTTCGTATGCGAATCACTGCGAAATCGCCGCCCGCAACCCATCCGCTGGTTGCCGCCCTCACAACGATCATGGCGAGAAAAAATCCAACGATGCAATAGAGAACCCAGTCGCCATACCGCCGAATGCGAGCGTCCCGCTGACGACCGTGTGGTTCGATCGTGTTCGTCACAAGGCTCAGCGTAGTGAGGAATTAAAGAGCGCAGTGACTTCTGATTTCACAACTTTTCCCATGGCATTACGTGGCAATTCCTCAACGCATAACCACGCAACCGGGACCTTGGCCGGAGCGAGACGTTCTTTTCCCCACGAACGCAACTCATCAGCACTCACCGCATCGCTTTCCCCCACCCATGCCATAGCGACTCGCTGTCCCCATTCCTCGTCGGGCAAACCAACGACCGCGCAGTCGGCGATTGCCTCATGGGTTCGGAAGACTTCTTCGATTTCAAGCGCCGACACTTTTTCTCCGCCACTTTTGATGATGTCCACCGAGGCGCGGCCAAGAAGCCGATACCCCTGATCGGTCTCAACCGCGACATCGCCGGTACGGAACCATTCGCCATCGAACGACTCTGCGGTTGCATCTGGTCGATTCAGATAGCGGTCAAACATTTGCGCGCTGCACACAAGCAACCCACCTGAATCCTCAAGACGAACCTCAACGCCGGGAAACGGCCAGCCCACGTGCCCGGGCACGCGTTCGTCAAGCGTGTTCGAAAGCACCATTCCCAATTCGGTCATGCCATATCGCTCTAACAACACCTGCCCGCTAATGGATTTCCAGTTCTCAAGTGTTGAAACAGGCAGCGCCGCAGAACCTGACACCATTAATCGAAGCCGTGACGCTCCCAGCGACCATCGAGTCTTTGTTTCTTCAGAAGCTTCGGTCCACGCAGCAACAAGCCTCGAATAAATTGTGGGCACCGCCATAAAGACAGTGAGTTCGCCCGAAGCGAAACGTTCCCAAGTTGCTATGGCATCGAAGGATCCTGGTGCTTCCAGGGTGGCCCCCACACTCACCGATGTAAGCGTGATATTCACAACGCCGTGCACATGATGAAGCGGGAGCACGCAAAGCGTGCGGTCATCGCTGGTCCATCCCCACATTTCCACCATCCCCGAAATCTGCGCCGCCACGCTTCGGTGGGTATGCACAACGCCCTTGGGCTTCCCGGTAGTGCCGCTTGTGTAAATAACCAAGGCGTCGTCAGAGTCGGATACCTGCGGTCGCTCTTGCGGTTCATGAACATGGGCAGCAAGTACGTCATCAACACACAACACAACTGACTCTGGAACATGAGCGGCCAGCGCATTGGCGAGTTCAACTGTGGAGGCCGAACACAACACCGCTGAAACACGCGCGTCGCTAGCCGGATGGGCGAGATCGGCAACCGGATGTGAGGGTTCAAGTGGAACCACCGCACACCCCGCCCGCCACGCACCAAACACCGCGGCAAGCCAACCGAACCCAGGCCGGCACACCACCGCCACAAATCCGGTTCTGCCCGTGGCGATCATCGCATCGGCAACAACATCGGCGGCTGCTGAAAGTTCCGCTAACGAAAACGCCCCAGCCAGATCGAGAACCGCAATGCGTTCTGGGTCGCCATTGTTGATTTCGATCACAGCACTGAACGTAGCCGTGCGTGGACCAACCCAAGCCTCCGCCGCTCCTTCCTCCCGAATCTACGAAACCACCAAAAAATGAAAGAACCCCGCCACAAAGTCGGGGTTCGTTCATTTGGAGCGGACGACGAGATTCGAACTCGCGACCCTCACCTTGGCAAGGTGATGCTCTACCAGCTGAGCCACGTCCGCAGAGGTTGACACCATAGCAAGAGGCGCCCATAAAGAGAAACGTCGGAGGTCAGGAACCTACCGACCGCCACTCACGCCGCCTTGGGACGCAGATCCACAGTAAGGATGAGAATGCCGTCGTTCACTGCTGCGGTTGCGTCGCCGATGATGGCATAGTCCAAAAAATCATTTTGCATCTGCTCAATGAACCGAGTGCGCTCATCGCCCCCAATAGGTGGCAAATTGCGACCTTTCACTGCTGGGGCCCGATCACGGAATCGTTGGAGCATCGCATCAAGATCAAGAGAATCAGCAATATCCTCACCGTAGACCGCTTTCGGCCATCAACACGGTGTTGGATTGACTCAGATTGGAGTAGTACTGCTGTCGTCTTCCGCCAAAGGTTTGGTGTGCTTCCAATACAGAAACGTGAGCACGCCCATAGCAATAGCCAACATCACAAGACCAACAACGATCAGCATCACTTTTACGCCAGTACTGAAAAAGCCAGAGCCTGAACTTTTTCCACCTGCAGTTGTCGTAGCGGTGGGGCTCGTGGTCGTTGATGACGAAGAGGTGGTCGAGGAACTTGACGAGGATGAGGAAGCCGAACTTGCTGATCGCGAAGTGGTGGTGGTGCGATAGGGCTGGGTGGTGGGCGTTGGTACCGGAGATGGTGCCGGTGCCGGTTCTGTCGTCGTGGGCGTAGACGTGGTGGTGGTAGTAGTGGTGGTGGTGGTGGTCGGCTCTGTGGTTGTTGTCGACTCTGTTGTGGATGTCTGCGCAGCGGCCGGCGAAATGGCCGATAAGGAGAAAAGAGCAACAGCAACCCAGGCCAGTCCCCCAATAAGGGCCACAAGGGGTGTTCGACGGGCGGGGGAAAGCACGCTTGCCACCCTAGACCGACCCTTCCTGCGCAACAGGCCGATTCAGTGTTGATGAAGGGGGCATGAATAGGTGGTTCGGCCCCCGATGGTGCGGCGAAGAAGCTGCGTCCCGTCCTGAGGACAGGTACCACCACGCTGACGGGAATCCTGTAGATCGCCAAGATGCGAACCGCCTCTTCGTCCCAAAACGCGAAGCGTGGAACGCATCGACCGACGCAGTTGCGCAACATCTGCGTCAGTGAGCGATCGGGCCGAACGCCCCGGATCGAAACCCGCCCGCCACAACGTCTCGTCAGTTAGAAGATTTCCTAAACCAGCGAGGTGGGCTTGATCCATCAACCGCGCTTTCAGCGGTGCCGAACTGTTACCAAGAATGTCCGTGAGTTCGCGCAGGGTCACTTCCGAAGCATCAGGACCGAGACGATCCTCGTTGGGATCAAGTTCCACTCCCCCAAGCCGTCGCGGATCACGCAGTCGCAAAGCACCACCACCTTCGAAGTGCACAGTGAATCGTTCCCAAGCCGGGTCTCTGCGATGACTCGAATATTCGAGGCCGTCAATAGCGTCCACACCATCCATATCGAGAACACCAGTCATACCGAATCGAAGACCCAAGGTTGGGCCATCCTCGCTGGTATCCAGCAGCAGCAATTTTCCGCGACGGCGATCGGTAACGAACCTTCGACCAACAAGTGCACGCTTAACTTCTCGTTGCCCGATTCCGCCTTTGAGAAACCATGAATCGGGAGCATCCACGGCCACAATCTTTCGACCTAACGCCGATGCTGCCGCCCTCCGATAGATCTCCACCTCAAGCATTTCCGGCATGAGGGTTCCTTAGGGAATTGCGTTGAGTGCCTGCGTGAAATCGGCGACGAGATCGTCGACATGTTCGAGACCCACTGACACTCGAACAGTGGACAGCGTGATTCCGGAAGCAGCAAGTTCTTCCGGAGACAAACTCACATGAGTTGTTGATGCCGGATGAGTCACCAGCGTTTCCGGCCCGCCCAGCGATGTGGCCAACTGCGCGATCTGCACTGACTCCACAAAAATCCGGCCGGCATCGAGAAGTGCCGCATCGCCTTCACCTTTCGAAGACGCGTTCAACTCGAACGCCAACTGCCCGCCGGGGAGATCCATTTGGCGTTGCGCGAGTTCGAACTGTGGATGCGATTCAAGTCCCGGCCAGCGAACTGCCGAGACCTTGGGATGCGATTCAAGGAATCTTGCCAGAACACCTGCACTTTGACTTTGTCGTTCAAGGCGAACGCCCAACGTGCGGATGCCCCGTAATGCGTTCATGGCATCAAACGGCGATGCCACTGCACCCTGAATGACGGCGAACGAATACAACCAATCGATCAGTTCCTTTTCGCCCGCCACCACACCAATGGTGGCGTCGTTATGGCCCGCGATTCCCTTGGTGGCCGAATGCACCACAAGGTTCACGCCGAACTCTAAAGGTCGTTGCGACAGTGGCGTTGCAAAGGTGGAATCAACAACGGTGTACGGACCCGAAATGGCGCCAAGTTCCGCGAGGTCCACCAGGTCGAGGCGGGGATTCGTTGGAGTTTCAGCGTACACAAGCACCGTGCGACCAGGGATCACCGCGGCCGCAAACGCTCCGGGCTCGGTTCCGTCGACGAACGTGACATCAATTCCGAAACGCGGACACACCGCTTGAAACAGCAACTGCGTAGCGCCGTACAACTGGCGCTGGGCGACAATGTGATCGCCCTTCGAACACATGCCAAGCACAACGGAACTAATGGCGCCCATTCCCGACGCGAATGCCCGAGCAGCTTCAGCGCCCTCAAGTTGTGCGATTGCGTCTTCGAACCCGGCGACAGTTGGATTTCCATAACGCCCGTAGAAACGCGAAGGCCCAGTGGCCAACGCCATCTTGCGGGCTTCGGCAACCGTGGGGGTAACAAACGTTGTTGTGGCCCAGAGAATTGGGGCAAGAGCCGTGTCATTGTCGGAACGTCCCGCACGAATGGCTCGAGTTTCCGGATGGAGTTCTTCGGTCATGGTTTAAGACTCACTTGTGATGGCGCGGGTTGGGCCGTTGGATCTTTCAGAAAATTCTTCACATGGAAAGCAAAGAGCGAAACCGTGTCGGTGACTAAAAAGCCATCGTGGCCGGCATCGGAGCGAACCTGCAGATGACGGGCAGTTCCCCCATTGGCAGAAACCGCGTCGCGAATGCGCTCTTGTTGATGAGGCGGATAGAGGGTGTCGGAATCGATCGACACCGTCAGAACAGGTGCGGTAATACGACTGAGGGCGCGATCAATTCCACCCCGACCACGACCAATATCGTGCAGATCCATGGCCTTACTAAGCGCCAGGTACGAATTGGCGTCAAAACGTCGGCACAACTTCGCACCGTGATAGTCGAGGTAACTCTCCACTTCGAAACGTTGCCAAGGTGAAAATCCGTTGTCCATCGTTTCCGCAGTGCGACGATCGAACTTCTCTTCGAATGCGGCGTCGCTGCGATAGGAAATCTGTGCGCTTGCGCGCGCCAGAGCAAGACCAGCGTGTGGTCCTTCGCCCGGTTGGGCCTCGTAGTACTCGCCGCCGTTCCATTTGGGATCGACAATGATGGCGTTTCGCTGCACCGAGGAATACCCCACTTGCCAGGGACTTGCCGCCACGCAAGTAGCGATAGCAACAAGAGACCCAACGCGATCGGGGTACATAATCGCCCATTCGAGTGCTTGCATTCCGCCCATCGATCCGCCAATGACTGCGTGCCAACGAGCAACACCAAGTTCGTCGGCAACTACAACCTGCGTTCGAACCGTGTCTCGGATAGTCACAACTGGAAACGTTGATGCATATCGTTCGCCCGTTGCGGGGTTCGTCGAGGATGGGCCCGTGGTTCCCTGACAACCGCCCAGAACGTTGGCGCAAACAACAAACCATTTCTTCGTGTCGATTGCCTTCCCCGGACCAATAAGTGCGCTCCACCAGCCATCTTCAGGGTGAGGATCTTTCGAAAGACCGCCGAAGTTCGCGTCGCCCGTAAGGGCATGACAAACAAGGATCGCGTTGGATGCATCACCGTTCAGTGTTCCCAGCGTTTCATAGGCAACCGTCACACCTCGCAGTGAACCGCCGCCTTCCAAACTGAACACTCGATCGGCCGGGAGCGTGACGAATCGACGGCGACCCAGAGGGTCGCCGGACCGCCACGCGCCAGAGGCGGGCAGCAGGTCGATGCTCAGTGGCACCCGACGAGTCGGTTCAATCAACAGTGCTCCTCGAACTGGTGGTTGCCGCCAACGGAGAGTTGGAGGCCGCATCCCCACCGAAAGGTGATGGGTTGGCACCTTGGGTGTTCGCCCCAGGTTGCCGAGCCCGCTACAGCGAGCCACTCGTGATGCACCCACTATGGTGCCAGCCCAGCCTCTTCGGGTCAAAGACTGCCACTACATGGGGAGAACCCTACCCAGATCAGCTACTGATGCTGTTCAAGTGAGGATCCCAGGAAGCTAGATCGGCAAGTCGGGCGTCATTAGAGAACACTTCGACGATTGGCTGATCAATCTTGAGGCGCTTAAGCAGTCGCTTTACTTCGAGTTCTTCATTCCAAAGGATGAGAGTGGCAACAACCCCGCTTGCTCCGGCGCGAGCCGTACGACCCGAACGATGAAGGTAGGCCTTGGAATCCTCGGGCGGATCGTAATGGATAACAACATCGACCTCGTCGATATGAATGCCACGGGCGGCTACATCGGTGGCGATGAGCGCACTCAGTTTTCCGTCGCCGAAATCCTTGAGCGCTTTTTCACGCTGGCTCTGACGCAAGTCGCCATGGATGGGCGCCGCATCGACACCCTCTTTGCGAAGATTTTCCGCTACACGGTCGGCGGCACGCTTGGTGCGCACAAAGACGATGGTGCGATTCGATCCACCAATGATTGCAGCAGCAACTTTTACCTTGTCCATCTCGTGCACGGTGAGGAACCGATGTTGCATCTGTTCGACAGTGACCTGTTCGGACACCACCTCATGCATCACGGGATCGGTTTGGTAACGCTTAATGAGCGTGTCCACTACACCGTCGAGCGTTGCCGAAAACAAAAGTGTTTGATGTTGACCGGGGATATGACGCAGGATCCACTCGACCTGCGGGAGGAATCCCATATCGGCCATGCGATCGGCTTCGTCGATGACCACCTGCATGATGTCGTCAAGGAAAATCTCTTTACGCTCGATCATGTCGATCATGCGACCAGGCGTGGCGACAACGACTTCGACACCCTTTTCGAGTTCGGCGACCTGCGTTTCCATCTTGGCGCCGCCATAAATGGCGGTCACGGTGACATCACGCACGATGCCTAACGGCGCCAATTCATCGCGTACCTGTGTTGCAAGTTCGCGAGTTGGAACCAAAATAAGTGCACGAGGCTTTCGTGCAACTGCTGTCTTTACTTTTTCAAGCACCGGCAGCCCAAAGGCGAGAGTCTTACCGGAACCAGTCTGGGCTTTGCCGCAAACATCACGGCCGGCAAGGGCATCGGCAATAGTGAGGACCTGCACGGGAAACGGGCTAGTAATGCCGCGAACGTCAAGGGCGGCAGTGAGATCGGGCGAAACGCCCAGATCGGCAAAAGTTGTCATGATGGCTTTCCGGAGGGGGGATGCGACACCCTCGGGTGCCGCTGAACGACCGACGGTCGTTCCGAACTTCACCAGCCTACCGGAATAGGACCGAACTACGAGAGCAAGGCCTCGATGGCGTTAACGATCTCCTCGGCTTCAGGGTCGACTTTGGGGCGGAATCGTCCAACTACAGCACCATCGGGGCCGATAAGGAACTTTTCGAAGTTCCACTGAATATCGCCCGCTTCGCCCGCACTATCGGTCACGGCAGTGAGTTCGGCATAGAGAGGATGCTGGTCTTCACCGTTCACATCGATCTTCTCGGTGAGCGGAAACGACACGCCGTAGGTGGTGGAACAGAACTCGGCAATTTCGGCCGGCGATCCTGGCTCTTGACCCATGAACTGATTACACGGAACGCCGAGCACCGTAAACGACTGGCCGCCGTAGCGCTTCTGCAAACGCTCAAGACCTTCATATTGCGGGGTAAGACCGCACTGCGATGCGACATTGACAATGAGTACAGCTCGGCCGTCGGTAGCGGGAAGCGCGGTGCCATCAAGTGCGGTGAGATCAGAAATGTTCATTCGGTACTTCCTTCTTTTGAGTGATCAAAAAGATGACCGTCGAGATAGGGCTCTTCGATGTCGGTAGCGCGACGACGAACACCACGGAGAATAAACACCAGTATGGCACCGCCGATACCAAAGAGCGAGAGCCAGATATTGATGCGGAACGGACCAATCATGCTGGCGGTATCGACTCGCAATGCTTCGATCCAAAGTCGTCCGGCGAAGTACAGCCCTACATAGAGCGGCAGAATATTTCCGGTGCGCATTACCCGTTTGCGATCGATCCAAAGAAGGAACCCGCACAACGCAAGGTTCCAAAGCATTTCGTAAAGGAACGTGGGTTGAAAGGTGCTGTAATAGAGCTCATACTGCGGTGGGCGATGGTTGACATCGATTTGCACGGCCCATGGAAGGGTTGATGGTCGACCAAACAATTCCTGGTTCCACCAATTACCTAAACGTCCAATGGCTTGGGCCAGCGGTAATGCCGGTACGACTGCATCGAGAATTATGGAAAGACGAGCACCTCTCCGGCGAGCAACTAGAACACCCACCAAAACGCCGAGCGCAATACCACCCGGTATGCCAAGACCGCCCTGCCAAATCTTGAACGCGTCAAGCCATCGACCTTCGTAGCTACGCCAATCGGTCATGACGTGATAGAGCCGCGCGCCAACTAAACCCGCCGGCACCGCGTACATAGCAATGGCGTACAGATCATCGGGGTCTCCCCCACGATCACGCCAACGTCTACGGCCCAACTCCACTGCGGCAAGAACACCAAGCGCAATCATGAGGCCATACATTTGAAAAGGGCCCAGGCTGTTTGACGACGGACTGGGGATGGAACTGATCAGTTGCGAAATGATTACCATCAGTGGCCGATCGCTTGGGGCGTGACGGCGTAGAGATCATCGAACCCAGCAGTTACTGCAGCCTCTAGACCAAGCACGCCGGGCAATAAGTTATCGCAATAAAAACGAGCAATGGTGATGCGAGCATGCAAGTACTCGGGATCACCAACCGACGCATCGAGATCGGCTTTTGCCGCAAGCGCAGAATCGACCAAATAGCGAGCGCCAACAAACAGACCGAACATGCGAAGGAACGGGGTCGCTCCTGCTAGCGCATTGCGGACATCGGTCATGCCATGTTCGGTGAGCCAACTGACGGTGTTGCGTACACAGGCCAACGCTTCATTGAGACGATCACGAACCCCAGAAAATTCGGGCCCGTCACCATCGAGGCGGACAACCAACGCATCAACTTCGGTGAGGAAGTCGTCCATCACGCCACCCATACGCATGGGCAACTTTCGGCTCACCAGATCCATGGCCTGAATACCGTTGGTGCCCTCGTAGATGGACGTAATGCGGGCATCGCGGAAATGCTGCGGCACACCCGATTCTTCCATGTATCCCATTCCGCCGTAGACCTGAATAGCAAGCGAGGTGACTTCGATACCCATGTCGGTTCCAAAACCCTTGGATACCGGAATAAGCAACTCGGCGCGCTCTTGATTGCGTTGCCGCACATCGGGATCGGGATGATTGGCAGCCATATCGAGCGCATGAGCATTCACGTAGATGATTGCGCGCAACGCATCGACAAGAGATTTCATGGTGAGCAACATGCGACGAACATCGGGAAGGTCGACAATGAAACTCATGCCGCCATCTTCAGGTGCAGGTAACCCTGGGGCGCGCCCTTGGCGGCGTTCCTGCGAATACTGCAAAGCGTCTTGATACGAACGTTCAGCAAGGGCAAGACCTTCCAGCCCCACCGATAGGCGAGCGTTGTTCATCATGGTGAACATATAGCGCATGCCTTGGTTTTCCTCACCAATCAAATAACCAATCGCACCGCCATCTTCGCCATAGCTCATGACACAGGTAGGACTGGCTTTGATGCCCATCTTGTGTTCGATGGAGACAACCTTCACGTCGTTGCGTTCGCCTAACGAGCCGTCATCGTTCACTAAGAACTTTGGAACAATGAAACAGGAAATACCTTTGGTGCCAGCCGGCGCATCGGGAGTGCGAGCAAGTACGAGATGCACGATGTTGTCGACCATGTCGTGTTCGCCAAAGGAAATGTAAATCTTGGTACCGGTGATGCGATACGTGCAATCAACCGCAGGGGCGGCTTTGGTGCGAACGGCGCCAACATCGGAACCCGCTTGAGGTTCGGTGAGATTCATCGTGCCGGTCCACTCGCCGGTCACCATTCGTTTCAGATACTTCTCTTTCTGCTCCTCATCGCCATGATGCATAAGCAGATCGATGGCGCCCTGCGTAAGTAGCGGTGCCATCGAGAACGCCATGTTCGCTGACGAGATGAACTCTTGCATCACAATGCCAACAAGCCACGGGAAACCACCACCGTCATAGACCTCGGGGAACGGAACGCCACCCCATCCGGCATCGATGTACTGGCGATACGCATCGATGAAACCATCGGGCGTTTTCACCGTGTTGGTTTCTGGTTCGAAAACTGAGCCAACCGTGTCACCGATTCGGTTAAGCGGCGCGATTACCTCGGCGACAAAGCGAGCATTCTCTTCAAGAACACCTTTGATGGTGTCGGGGTCGAGAGAGGAAAACGCCGGAAGCGCACAAAGCCCACCGAGGTCGGTGAGGTGATCGAGGACGTAGTTGGCGTCCCTCAACGGGGGGCGATAGTCAGCCATGGCCCCAAAGGCTAGGCCGTGCCAGAATCGTTCACATGCTCGAACTCACTTGGCAAGGACCGGAGAACTCAGTCGCCGTTATCACGATGAATGATGGCGAAAACCGCTTCGATCTGAATGTGGTCAGCCACTGGCACTCCCTCATCGACGAGGTTGCTGCCCATGAGGGTCCCCTAGCCCTAGTTACCACCGGCACCGGAAAGTTCTATTCCAACGGTCTCAACCTCGATTGGCTTATGGCGAACCCCGAGGACTCTCGTTCGTTCCTTCACGAACTGAATCGCCTGTGGGGCCGAATTCTGGGTCTGGACTGCCACACCACCGCAGCAGTCAACGGCCATTGTTTCGGGGCCGGGGCATTACTCACCAGCGCCCACGACCGAATCACAATGCGCGCCGACCGCGGCTATTGGTGCATGCCCGAACTCGATCTTGCCCTCCCAGTAAGCGAAAAGATGGCGCAACTTCTCCTTGCCCGTCTCCCCCGCACGGCAATTGTCAAAGCGCTCAACACCGCTCATCGGTTTACCGGCCCCGAGGCGCTGACCGCTGGCATTGTCGATGAAGTCCTCGCTGAAGAAGAACTTCTGGCGGCCACCATCGCCCAATCGGCCGTGTTGGCGACCAAATCCCGCGAGGTCATCGGGATCCACAAGCAGATGCTCTACGGAGACACCATCCTTTCGCTCACCGGCGACAACTAGCGTTTCGTTCCATGACTGATCATCGCGGAGCAATCGAAAACCTTCTCTACACCTACGCCGAATCAATCGACGCAGGTGACTACGAAGCAATCGGCACACTGTTCGCACACGGCGCTATTGCCGATGCCGATGGGGTGCCTTTTGTGGTCGGCGCTCAAGCAGTCACTGCTTTCTACGCAGCCAATACGCGAAAGTACGAAGACGGCACTCCGCGCTCACATCACGTCACCACGAATCCGCTTATCGAACTTGCCGACGACCAGAACTCTGCGGTGTGTCGTTCGCGCTTCACCGTGTTCCAACAAACCGATGAACTTCCGCTGCAGCCCATCATCGCTGGCGCCTACACCGACACCTTCGAGCGCGTTGATGGCGTTTGGCGATTCGTTGAACGTCGCATGCGACCAACCTTGTACGGCGACCTTTCGAAGCATCTACTCATCGAAGCAATGCAGAATCCGAATGAATTATGAACTCGCTGTTTGATATTTCGGGAAAGACTGCGCTGGTTACTGGCGGCAGTCGCGGCATTGGCTTGATGATTGCTCAGGGCTTTGTTGAGGCCGGAGCTCGTGTTGCTATTTCTTCACGGAAGGCAAGCGTGTGTGAGGAGGTTGCCGCCCGGCTCAACGCTCTTGGCGGCGAAGGTTCGTGTATTTCGTTACCCGCCGATCTTTCCACCGAAGCCGAGTGTCTTCGCCTTTCACGGCAAGTGTCGGAATGGTCTGAAGGTTCGCTTGACATTCTTGTGAATAACGCGGGTGCTACGTGGGGAGCACCTCTTGACGATTTCGATGATGCGGCCTGGGACAAAGTTTTGGATCTCAATGTGAAAGGCGTGTTCCATCTCACGCGTTTCCTTCACGCTGAACTTGCTTCCGCAGCAACGGCCGAAGATCCTGCCCGAGTTATCAATATCGGTTCAGTCGATGGCATTCATGTTTCAACCCTTGAGACGTATTCGTACTCGGCGTCGAAAGCAGCGGTTCATCAACTTACGCGCGTGTTGGCGAAGCGCCTAGCTGGCGAAAATATCACCGTGAACGCGATTGCTCCCGGACCATTCGAATCGAAAATGATGGCAGCGACGTTGGAGAACTTCGGTGACTCCATCCGTGCATCGGTGCCGCTCCATCGCATCGGCGAACCTTCCGATATGGCCGGCACCGCAATTTTCTTGTCCTCGAAAGCCGGGGCCTACATTACCGGCACGGTTATTCCCGTTGACGGCGGACTGCTTCTCTAATCCGAGTTAGGTAAGCGCAATAAAGGCAATAAGCGTGGCGGCAATGAACACTGCCGCTAGCGCGCCCAAAATCCATGACAGGGTGCTGCGGCCTGGGTGCATCAGCCCGAAATCGAGGAGATCTTCTCGGCCTCGCTTCAACCGATAGGCGTCGTTCTTTGGCGTTCCCACCTTGGGAAGGTGGCGCTGGGGCTTACGAGGTTTTTTGGTCTTCTTGTGGTTGGCCACGCAGTGACGTTACTCGCCATACGCTCGGGGCCATGAATGGCGGCGCTGGTAGCAATTCGTTTGATCTTGGCCCCATGCCCCCGACCCCCGATGTGGGGCCGAGTGCACCCAATGCCGGCACGCTCGAACCCATCGCCCCCAATGTGTGGGCGTGGATTGGCAACGACACCCCCAATGTTGGCGTGGTAGTGGAAGACGATGGCATCACGCTGATTGACACATCATTTGCCCCGTCGGTAGCCCGGGCGCTCAACGAAGCACTGAAGCGTTTCCAGGTGCCGGTTCGTCGTCTTGTGTACACCTCAAGTCATGTTGATTCAGTAGGTGGTTCGCCCGTGTTCTGGATGGCCGCTCGCTACGGACGTTCTCAAACCAATGCGCTTCTCGACCAACCCGTTCCGGTCGAGGCCTACCGCCGTCTTGTCCCTGCGTTTGCCCAGGAATTCGATGCCGGATTTTCTACTCGTCCGGTTTCTCATGTTGTTGATGCTGCTGCTTGGCTGACTCCCCTCGTATGCGCGGTACCGGTGAGCGGACATCAGGACGAAAACTTGGTGGTGTTGGTTCCGTCGGCCGGCACGCTCTTTGCCGGAGCGCTGGGTTCAGGTAACTCCACACCAAACGCGTGGGATGGTGATCCTGCGGTGTGGGCCGACACGCTTGGTGAACTGGCCGATCAACTTGTGTCGCAAAGCACTAACGGTGTTGTGGTTGGCGGCACTGGCCCCATTAGTTCGCCCGGCCATCTGCGCGTACAACAGGCCTACCTCTACGCATGTGTTGACGCCGAAGGTGATGCTCGCCGAATTCCCGCCGGCCCATGGGATGAGTGGTCGTTGCGAGAGTTCGATGAAGTAAATGTTGAACGTGCGAAACGGTTGAGTGTTGATGATCGCGACGTCCCCACCGCAATGCTGCGACTATTGGGGCTCGCATGAGTAAGTCGACCGATCCGAACAAGATTCCCGTTGCCGCCGCAACCGTTGTGTTGGTTCGCGATGCCATCGACGGTGAGAGCGGTATTGAAGTGTTGCTCGGACGGCGCAATAAGGAGATCTTCTTCGCGGGCGGTGCGTGGGTGTTTCCCGGAGGGCGCGTTGACCCCGAAGACCACGGCGAGAATTTTGCCGGCGAACATTTCGACGAAAACCATCCTGATTTTCTTGATGTTTGTCGACGGGCCTGTGTACGCGAAGCCTCCGAGGAAGCCAACGCAACGATCTCTGCGAATGACTTAGTGTTCATGTCGCACTGGGAACCACCAATGGAAGCGCCCAGACGATTCTCGACATTCTATTTCATGGGTCCAGACCCCGCTCACGAGCTCACTGCCGATATGGGCGAGATACTCGAACTGGCGTGGATGCGGCCGGTTGATGCCATTTCTCGGCGCAATGAGCGAGAGATTGAACTCATTCCACCCACATTCATCACCCTCGCGCTTTTAGAGCGATTCACCTCTGCCGCAGATGCGCTTGGTCATTACCGCAACAATTCGCCCGAGTTCTTCATCACTCGTTTTGCCGCCCATGAAGGCGTGCAATGCGCGCTTTATCAGGGCGATGCCGGTTATGTAAGTGGCGATGCGTCAGTTGCAGGTGAGCGGAATCGTCTCACCATGAGCGACCCATGGAAGTACGAACGCTATGGGCTGGACTAGCAGCCGCACATCCCGCCGCAACAGCCACCACCACCGGCCATAGGCATTGGCGCGGGCGCAGCGGTAGAACCGGAACTCGATGAACCGCCGACAGTGGCGAACACATTCAGAAGTCGACGAGCGCCCGCATGTCCATTGGGACAGTTGACGGGATCGGCTGTCTGTGTCATTGAACGACGAACCTCGAATACTTCTTCGCATTCGAGACATTTGAAGTCATAAGCCGGCATAGCCAGACCTTAGATCAGTGAGGAACCATGCCGCCGTCGGCGAGGATGCACTGACCGGTGATGAAACTGCCGGCATCGCTGACCAGCAACAGAACGGGGCCCACCATTTCGTCGGGATGGGCCGCGCGCTTCATTGGAGACGCTGCGGCCATTGATGCTTGGGCTTCAGGAGTGTTGGCCCGAACCATATCGGTATCCACAGTGCCCGGGGCCAGCGCATTCACGCGCACGCCGCGGAGCGCCAACGAAGAACCAAACGATCGAGTGAACGACATAAGTGCCGCTTTGGCGGCGCTGTACATAGAACCATTTGGATTGGCCAGGAACGCGCCGGCACTAATCACATTGACGACCGAAGCGTGCTCGCTCTTTTCCAGATACGGCAACGCTGCTTGAGTGAGAAACACCGGCCCACGAAGGTTGACCTCAAACTGTTTGTCCCACGCGTCGAGGGTGAACTCGCCCACCGGCTGCGCGAGACCAGTGGCGGCGTTGTTCACCACAATGTCGATGCCACCAAACTTGGCCACCGTGACTGCAACCAAGTTGTTGAGCGATTCAATCTCACCCATGTGGGTGGCAACGCCCAGTGCCCGACCTGAACCCGAACCGCTCTGGCCCAGCAAATTGAGGTGCGCTTCGGTCTCGGCGCAGGCATCTGCTTTGCGGCTGGCCACCACCACGTTGGCGCCGGCACAAATAAATGCTTCGGCAATTGACCGCCCAATTCCGCGGGTACCGCCAGTAACGATTGCGGTGCGGCCGGTGAGATCGAAGAGAGAGTTGAGTTTTTGTTGGTCCATGAATTTGCAACCTAGCCCGCGCTCAACATGCCGTGACCCCCGACACCGTCTGGTAGAACGAAGACATGACTGACGTGAATGACGACCTGCTTTGGGAGATCGACGAATATGGCGTGGCCTGGCTCACGCTCAACCGCCCCGATGCTGCCAACGCCATCACCCCCGACCAGCGCAACCTCACCATTCAGTTGATGGAAAGTGCCAGCAACGATCTGAACGTACGTTGCGTGGTCATTACCGCTGCTGGCGAGCGCCACTTCTGCACCGGCGCCGATCTGCGAGTTTCCACCATCCCGGTCAATCCTGGCCCTGCCGATGCCCCCGCCAAGGTGCTTGGCGATGTCGGTCGCAATATCAAGCGCGGCGCCCAGCGACTTATCGCTTCAATTATGGATTGCGAAAAGCCAGTGATCGCGGCAGTGAACGGAACTGCTGCCGGCATCGGGGCCCATATTGCCTTTGCCGCCGATCTCACCATTGCTGCCGACAACGCAAAGTTCATTGAAATCTTCGTGAAGCGCGGCATTACTCCCGATGGTGGCGGCGCCTACATGCTTCCCCGCATCATTGGTGTGAAAAAGACGAAGGAACTTATTTTCTTTGGCGATGATGTGCGCGCCGATGAAGCGCTTTCGCTTGGCTTAGTGAACAAGGTTGTGCCACAGGCCGAACTGCGAGCTGCCACATCGGAATGGGCAACCCGTCTGGCCCAATCACCCACACGTGCACTCATGCTTTCGAAGTGGCTCATCAACCGCAGCCTCGATTCCGAACGCCACGGTGCGTTTGAAGACGAAGCGTGGGCCCAAGAAATGGCCTCCTACACTCAGGATTTCCAAGAAGGCGTTGCTGCGTTCAAAGAACGACGTGATGTGGAGTACCGAGGCTGGTAGCACTCCGCTGGTGAACGCAGGGACCTTTGCAAAAGACGCATCGGGGTAGTACTCCCCATTGTTGCGCGAGCATCGGCATTCGACTGCACAACCGGAATATTCTGAATCGCGTTCGCAAATGATTCCTCGGGAAGCATGTTGCGCAAAATCAGATTGCCATTGGGCTTGGCATTATCGGAAAGCGCCTCGGCCAACGGACCAAACCAGCGCAGCCATGTGGCGTTCTCGCCCGCAATCCTCCCATCCTCGGGTTGGTTCTGGTTTGCACCGATCACATAAAGAGAACGACCTTGCGTATCGAAGGAGAGGACTCGTAGCCCAAACTTTGCAATTTTCCGCTCCGGCCAACCACCAGCAGAAGGAGTGAAAGAGCAATGGCGCTGACATGACGGAGGGTCTTCCTCCACTGAAGGTAGTACTCAAATAACAAAACTTCGGCAGTTCTTCGGTTCGACTAATTGGTCACTCGCAAGGCGACGTGCATGCCATTTGCGTAGTGACCGGCAAGATTGCAGACCAACTGGTAGTTGCCCGGTGGCAAATCCAGAACAACATTGCCGGTGGAACCAGCCTCGATCTCGAACACTTCGCCGATCACCTCAATACTCGGGTCTTCTTCATCGAACTTTTTGGCCACCGGATCGATAGGTATGTCACCGAGGGTCAGATCGGTCTTCACCACGACCAGCTCATGTTCGATCGTTCCGCCATTACGGAACGTGAAAGTTGTCGAACCAGATTTCACCGACTTTGCGGTCGAGCTAATTGCCCACTCCCGACCAGTCGTAGACACCGCACCGGTTGAAACGGTAAAGGGAGAGAACTGATCGAAAGCTCCGAAACCCGACGCTGTCGGCGAGTCACCAGTGCCACTCACTGAAGTACTGGTTTCTCGAGTTGAGCAGCCGCGGAGAGCACCACCGTGAACATCACTGCCACCACTATCGAAAGTTTGGAAACTTTCATTAGATCCCCCATTTTCGCCACGCCGAATTGGCTCATTCGCACGCTACTAAGTCTACGAGCCCGTGAACTTGGGCTCGCGCTTTTCAAGGAATGCACGGGGACCTTCAGCGGCATCTGCTGACGCCATTGCTCGGCCGCCTTCGGCCATCTCAATCTTGAACGCCTCTTCTTCGGGCATTGCTTCGGTTTGGCGCAACGTAGACAAAATTGCCTTCACTGCCAGCGGGCCGTTTTGGGCAATGCGGGTGGCTATTTCCTTGGCCTTCGTAAGCGCCTGGCCATCGGCAACCACATGATTAATGAGGCCAAGATCAAAGGCGCGCTGAGCGGAAATATCCTCGCCGGTGAGAAGCATCTCGGCGGCAATCGCATAGCCAACCTGACGACGCAACCGCACCGCCGAGCCAGCCATTGGGAACAATCCTCGCTGCACTTCGGTAACACCAAAGACAGCGGACTCTCCGGCAACACGAATATCGGTGCCCTGAAGAATCTCGGTACCGCCAGCGCGAGCAAACCCCTCGGCGGCGAGGATGACCGGCTTTGTCGGACGGTATGTCTTGAGCCAACCGCCCAGGATCACCTCGGGCTGATCTTTGAACCTCTGCAGCCACTCATTGTCGACAACGCCCGCACGAAGCCGCCCAATCTCGGCAAGGTCCATGCCGGCGCAGAACGTGTCGCCCTTGCCAGTGAGAATGGCGACGCGAAGATCTTCGTCGGTATCGAGGCGAACCCACGCGTCGTAAAGCCGACACAACACCTCAGCGTTGGCCGCATTTTTCTTCTCGGGCCGATTGATCGTAATGATCAGGACAGGCCCTTCAGGTTCGACGAGTACCAGCGGTTCAGCCATGAGATTCCCCCATTTTCAGCGCCACTTATGGCGACGAACGAATGTTTGATCGCCGACCATACCGGAATTGTTGAGAGGCTTAAGGAACAAAATCGCGGCAGTTCCCAGATCTGGATTCGTTCGGTGGGCAGAAATTCGGAGCCGGTTGGCGCCACGGGGTGGGCTATCCATTAGGATTTCGTGTCCAAAGTCACCGCCTCTTGGTTGGTGCAGCTCCGAGGGGAATCTCATGAGTATCGACGACATCAATCTGCTTGATCTCGACCGTTTCCAGCGTCTTGAGCACTACAAGATGTTCGATCAACTCCGCGCCGAAGAGCCAGTGAGTTGGCATGACTTTCCCGGTGGTCAAGGCTTCTGGAATGTCGTGAAGCACAAGGATCTTCTCACGGTGAACCGCGATACTGCGCTCTTCTCTTCCGAAGAAGGCGGCGTCTCTATTTTCACTCCCAACGAATTGGAGGACGGTGCCGGGGGTAACGATCCGCGCGGCCTCATGATGCTGTACATGGATCCCCCCAAGCACACTCGTTACCGCTTGCTGGTGAACAAGGGTTTCACCCCACGCATGATCGGCATGCTCGAGCAGTATCTTCAGTACCGCGCCATTCTCATTGTCGACAACATCATTGAGCGCGGCTCATGCGACTTCGTTGTAGACCTTGCTTCCGAACTCCCCCTTCAGGCAATTGCCGAGATTATGGGTGTTCCGCAAGAGGACCGCATGATGCTGTTCGATTGGTCGAACCGCATGGTCGGTATTGACGATCCCGAATACGCCACCGAAGACAACGGATCAGCAATGGTTGAGTTGTATTCGTATGTCAATCAACTCGGCAAAGAACGAGCATCTGACCCACGCGAAGACATCATCACCAAGCTCATCAACTCTGAGATCGATGGCGATCGCATGAGCGAACTTGAGTTCGACATGTTCATGGTGCTTCTCACCGTGGCCGGCAACGAGACCACTCGAAACACCACCTCATGGGGCATGTGGGGACTCATGGAGAATCCCGATCAGTACGCGGCTCTCGCTGCTGACATCGATGGCAAACTTGACAGCGCCATTGAAGAAATTCTGCGCTGGGCCACCCCGGTGTACCACTTCCGTCGAACCGCAACAGCCGACACTGTCCTTGGTGATAAAGAAATCAAAGCCGGCGACAAGGTTGTCATGTGGCATATTTCAGCGAATCGTGACGAAGAAGTCTTCGAAAATCCGTACCAATTCGATATCGATCGTTTCCCCAATGAGCACATCGCTTTCGGTGGCGGCGGTCAACACTTCTGCCTTGGAGCCAACCTGGCCCGCATGGAACTGAAGCTCATCTTCCGCGAAATTCTCCAGCGCATTCCTGACATGCGCCTCAATGGTGAAGTGGAAATGCTCCGCTCCAACTTCATCGGCGGCATCAAGCACATGCCCGTGGTGTTCACACCAGGCGAGCGTATTAACCCACCAGCGCTGGCAGATAACTAGAACCTCTGCACAACGAAGCCGTCGACACCGAGCGTGTCGGCGGCTTCTTCGCGTTATTCCTCAGCGAGGTACGAGTCGATGAGTGCCGATTCTGTCTCTTTATCGGGGAATGCCACGCGTACGAGCACCATCCCCAGCGCCATCGCTACGAGGCCAGCAGCGAACGCCCAGTGCTGACCGTCGATGAATGAATTTCGAGCGGCCGTCGTTATCTGGTTGGTGTACTGCGGATACGAGGAAGCGAGGTTTTCGGCACTCGAAAATGACCGCGTAAGTTGCGAAACAACCTGATCGGAGATTGAGGATGATCCCGGAGTTGAATCAACCTGCGCTGTGAAGGCCTTTACATAGCCCGCGGTAAGTAGCGCTCCAAAGATTGATTGCATAATGGCGCCACCTAAATCGCGCTGCAAGTCGGCTGTTGCCGATGCCATACCGGCCTTATGCACAGGAACCGAACTGGTAAGCGCCCGTGAGGCAGGGGTACCGGCCAAAGCCACGCCAGCGCCAAGAAACACGTAGCCAAGGCACACCATTGCAAACGATGTGCGGCTATCCCAAAGAAATAACATCACGATGAAGCCTGCACAACAGAACGCGTAGCCACTCATCAACGTAAATCGCGAACCGTATTTTTCGATGAGACGTGCTGACTGCGGAGCGAGCAACACCATCACTCCCGCGGCAGGAAGCACGCTAAGCCCGGCTGTCCAGGTTGAGTAGCCAAGGACATTTTGTAGGTACTGCTGCCCGATAAACATCGCACCCATAAGCGAGCCGAAGACCAAAATTCCGGCCACTGCTGCCACCCAAAACGGACGGCGACTGGCATAGTGCAGATCGTAGAGTGGGACGTTGACGCGCCGTTGCCTCAGCACGAACGCTCCGATAGCGGCGAGGCCCACAATGGCAAAAATGATCGCTTCAGTGAGCATTCCGTGCTCGGGGGCGAAGTTGATCGCAAGCACCACTGCACCAACCATGACCACCGAAAGAATGCCGCCAAGGTTGTCAACTGATTCACTTGATTCGTTGACATGAGACGGAACGAAAAGCCATGCTCCGATAATCGCGAGTCCAGCCAATGGCAGCGTGATGAGAAAAACTGACCCCCACCAGAAGTGCACAAGAACTGCGCCAGCGAAGAGCGGCCCCAGCGCGGCCATCGCACCACCCACTCCCGACCACAAAGCGATGGCCTTTGTTCGCGAGGCTGCGCGCCACAGTGCCGCGATAAGCGAAAGCGTGGTGGGAAATGCCATACCGGCGGCAAGACCCCCAAGAAGACGCGCGCCGATCAGAACTTCCAGAGTGGGCGCCCACGCGGCAATCATCGATGCCGGCATGGCAAGACCAGTCCCAATGAGCAACATCATCTTGCGACCATGTCGATCGCCAACCGCGCCTAACCACAAAACCGAAGCAGCGAGCCCAAGCGAATAGCTGACTGCCACAAAGTTGAGCCCTAGTTGAGATGCATCAAAGTGCCGACCGATATCGGGCAAAGCAACATTGGCAACAGAAAGATTCAAATTGGCAACGGTGGCCACGAGAATGAGCGAAACCAACACGAAACCCGCCCGTTGAGGTGCTACTGCTGTCGTTTGCGGAGATGCAGCAGTTAGTGCCATTAGAGAAGCCTCCCACTTTGAGTTGTCATGGCCGCCATTGTTGTCGCCCGCCAGCGGCTAACCGCGGAACACTCGATAACCGCCCGGATAAGGCTCGGACCCATCAAGCTCCATAACCGTGATGCCAAGAGAGTCGAGTAGATCCAAGCTCACATGAATGCCTCCGCTTTGCTCGGGGCCGCAATCACACAGAGCCACGATTGATTCGACCATTGCTTCCATCGATTCAATTTGGTCCTCTCGCACAATGTCGCCTACCAACGCTTGTGCGCCTTCGCTCATTACTGCGGCGCGCGGCTCAACTGTCATCACCCGCACTCCTAGATGAGTGACCTCGGCGGCAAGATTGTTCGTGATCTTGTTGAGAGCAGCTTTCGACGCACCATATAAACCGATAGTGGTGACGTGACCCTGAGGGAATGGCGGACCCTCTTGCAACTGGGCCGATGCACTCGACACGTTGATAATCCAACCTTCACCGCGTTCGATCATCGACGGCAGCACCAATTGGGCAAGATCAAGCGGTGCATTCACGTTTACTTCAAACATGATTCGTCGGCGTTTCAGCGGGAACGTTTGCGGTGAGCCGTAGATCGCCGCGGCCGCGTTGTTCACCAGAATGTCGATTGGTCCGCCAAGCAGTTCAACTGCTTGAGGGACGACGGCAATTCGACTTTCGTACTCGGTGAGATCGGCGGCGATCGCTTGAATATTGGTTCCGTACACGCGGCATCGTTCGACCGTTTCGTTGAGAGAACCAGCGAGGTGCTCGTGGCGATCAACGGTTCTGGCCACCACAACCACATCGGCTCCCTCAGATGCGAGCCGCTGCGCAGTGGCCGCGCCGATTCCTCGGCTCGCTCCGGTAACAATGACCCGACGTCCTTCAAATCTCTTCGTCATGTTGACTCCCCCTGCTGAGGAGCTCACTCTAACAGAACCTTGACATAGTCCAAGATCTTTTGTACCTTGCTTGCTATGCCCCCACCCACCGAATCGGCCGAGATTGCGCAGGCCGAACTTGCCCTCGAACGACTTTTCCGCCTCACCGTCAATCGCCGCGTGCACGCAAAGCAAACTGCCATCGTCGGTGCCGATGTCACCAGAGCGGGATATGCCATCCTGCGGACTCTTGCCGAATCTGGCGAACTGCCAATGGGTCAGCTCGCAAGACGATGCTCCATGGATCCCGCCGCGGCCAACCGGCAAGTTCGATCGCTTGAAGATGACGAACTTGTTGAGCGCATGCACGACGCCGATGATGGCCGCCTCTCCGTGGCACGACTTACCGCCAAGGGCCGCCGCGTCTATGAACGCATTGTTGCGCTACGCATCGAGCACATGACCGATGTTCTCGATGGATGGTCAACTGACGACAAAGCCAACCTCATTCGCATAGTGGACCGCCTCGTCATCGATCTTCGTTCGACGCCAATCCGCCCCACAGCACTTCGGACAACAACTAGGGAGACCAAATGAGCCGCATCAATTCCGATCGCCGTATCGACTACGCCGGATCCGTTCACGACGAAGCAGAGATCGAAGCTGTTGTTGCGGTACTTCGCGGTGGACCCACCGCCATGCGTATCGGCAAAAACGTCAAAGCGATGGAACGTCGCGTCGCCGATCTATTCGCTAAGAAGCACGGGGTCATGTGTAATTCGGGAAGTTCGGCGCTCTACCTCGCTTACGAATCGCTCGATCTTCAACCTGGCGATGAAGTTGTGACCAGCGCAGTCACTTTCTCCACCGACGTTGCGCCGCTCATTCGCAAGGGAGTACTTCCCGCGTTCGTCGATGTCACTCCTGACACTTTTCAGATCGATGTCGATGGCATTCGCGAAATGATTTCTCCTCGCACCAAGGCGATCATGGCCCCCAACCTCATCGGCAACTGCCCCGACTGGGACATCATTCGCACCATCGCCGACGAACATGGCCTCAAAGTGATCGAAGACTCTTGTGATGCACTTGGCCAAACTCTTCGCGGGACTCCAACGGGAACTCGCGCCGACATCTCTCTTACAAGCTTTGCGTTATCGCACATCATCACTGCTGCCGGTACTGGCGGCATGGTGTGCTTCGACGATGAAGAACTTGCCGATCGAGCATTGCTCTTCCGCCGCTGGGGACGCCGATCAGAATTGCAACTCTTTGGTTCACTGAAGGGCAAAGTTGATCGGTTCTTTAGCGAAATTGATGACGGGCTTGAATACGACAACATTTTTATTTTCGATGAAAACGGTTGGAACTTCGAGCCATCAGAATTGTCCGCGGCGTTTGGATTGGTGCAGCTCGACAAGTTGCAAGACAACCTGGCTCGCCGTCAGCGTTCGTTCGCCATCACCAGTTCGCGCTTTGCCAAGTATCCCAAGTTGTTCACGCTCCCTCGTCTCACTGAAGGGATCGAAACCGGTTGGCATATGTTCCCCATCATCATCAACGCCGACTCAGGCATTCGACGGGCCGATTTCCAGCAATGGATGGAAAGCCACGGTGTCGATACCCGCATGGTCTGGACCGGCAACATCACTCGCCAGCCCATGCTCCGCGGCAAAGACTTCCGGGTACCGGCCGCCGGACTCCCCAACGCCGACCGTGTCATGGAATGGGGCCTCATTCTGCCCAATAACCACTCGCTCAACGACGAGGACTGCAACTACATCGGCGAATGCGTGGACGGGTTCGTCGAGCACCACAATTTGGCCTGAATCGCCTCAGACCTGACCGTCTCAGCGGCAAAGCCGGCGTAGTACCGTTTCCCTTGACCGAAGGGGGAAGATCATGTTTGATCTCAAAATCGTTGGTGGAACAATTGTCGATGGCTCTGGCTCCGACCGATTCATAGGCGATATTGGCGTAAAAGATGGTGTCATCGTTGCGGTGCGACGTGGAGGCGGCCTCGAAGGAGAAGCAGCCGAAGTCATCGACGCCACCGGCATGATCGTCACCCCCGGCTTTGTCGATATTCATACCCACTACGACGGTCAGGTCACTTGGGACGGGCTGCTTGAGCCATCAAGCCAGCACGGCGTCACCACAATTGTCAGTGGCAACTGCGGTGTCGGTTTCGCCCCGGTGCAGCCCGGCTGCGAAGACAACCTCATTGCCATCATGGAAGGTGTCGAAGACATTCCCGGCACCGCACTTACCGAAGGCATGACATGGGGTTGGGAATCGTTCCCCGGCTATCTCGACAAAGTTGAGAAACAAGATCTTGCTGTTGACTTTGGCGTTCAGATCGCCCACAGCGCGGTTCGCACCTACGTCATGGGCGACCGCGGCGCTCGAAACGAACCTGCTTCCGCCGAAGACATCGACCTCATGGCCAAACATGTGCAAGAAGCCGTTGAAGCTGGCGCACTTGGATTCTCAACCTCTCGCACACTTGGTCACCGAGCCATGAACGGTGAACCGGTACCTGGAACGTTCGCCGCCGAAGACGAATTGTTCGGCTTGGGCCGCGCCATGGCCAAAGGTGGCCACGCAGTTTTTGAGTTAGCCCCAATGGGAGCTGCAGGCGAGGACATCCTCGCCCCAAAGACCGAAGTCGAGTGGATGAAACGACTCGCTGCCGAAGTTGACCGCCCTGTTTCTTTTGCTCTCATCCAGGTCGACGCCGCTCCCGAATTGTGGCGAGAGATCATGAGCGAATCCTTGGCCGCACACGAAGCAAGCTCGCCAATTTACCCGCAGGTCGCAGCACGACCGTTCGGTATGCTTCTCGGGTTCCCAGGTCATCACGCGTTTTCAAAGCGTCCCACCTATGTGGAACTGAAACGCACTCTTTCTCCCCAAGATCTTGCTGTCGCGCTGCAAACCGCCGACGTACGCTCGAAGATCCTTTCGGAGTCCGATCTTCCTTCCGATCCCGCAGTGTTGTTCGACGGAATGAACGGTCTGGCCCAAGGAATGGTGGATCGCACCTACCCATTGGGATCGCCAGTCAATTACGAACCAACTCCCGATCTCGCGGTTGGTGCACTTGCTGCCGCCCAAGGTCGTGACTCACTTGAGGTTCTCTACGATCTTTACGCCGAGAACAACGCGGGCAACATGCTGATGGTTCCGTTCTTTAACTATTCCTACGGGAACCAAGATGCAGTTCGCGAAATGTTGTTGCACCCAGCCGGCGTTTCTGGACTTTCCGATGGTGGTGCTCACTGCGCCATGATCTGCGATGCCTCCTACCCCACCTACCTGCTCTCGTTCTGGGGCAAAGATGGTGGCCGCGCCCGCGGCGAAGGGCTCCCACTCGAATATGTCGTGAAGAAACAAACTCATGACACCGCACACCTTTATGGGCTTACCGATCGTGGAGTTCTGGCCGAAGGTAAAAAAGCCGACATCAACGTCATCGACATGAACGCCATCACTATTGGTGCGCCGTGCATGGCCTACGACCTTCCGGCCGGCGGCAAGCGACTCCTCCAAGGCGCCACCGGCTATGTGAACACCATCGTGAGTGGTGTTGTCACACGTCGTAATGGCATCGACACAGGCGCTCGTCCCGGCGCGTTGTTGCGCGGCGCTCGCTAAGAACCACCGGCTACAACTTCCCCCACTTTCACGAAAGGAATCACTATGGCTTCATCTATTGAAGGTCGCAGCGCGATTGTCACCGGAGGTGGCACTGGAATTGGTGCAGCTTGCGCCGCTCGTCTCGCCGCTGACGGCATGAACGTCACTATTTGCGGTCGTACCGAAAGCAAACTCACCGAGGTCGTCGATCGAATCAAGTCATCGGGGGCCTCCGGTACCGTTCGTCATCAGGTCACCGACGTCACTGTTGAAGACGATGTTGCGGCGCTCCTCGCCGGACACGTTTCAACGTTTGGCGGCCTCAATGGTTTTGTCGCCAATGCCGGAGGCGGCGGCGGCATGGGTCCGTACCATTTGCAAGAAGCAGCCGAATTCATGCGCGTCCTTCAACTTAACGTGATGGGCACAATGCTTTCCGTGAAGCATTCGGTTCCCCATCTAGTTGCGGCCGGTGGCGGTTCGTTTATTGGCATGTCGTCAATCGCTGGCCATGTCACCCACCCACTTTTCGGCGCCTACTGCGTCTCTAAAGCTGGTATTGAAGAAATGATGAAGAACGCAGCAGATGAATACGGCGAGGTTGGTGTTCGTTTCAACTCCATTCGTCCTGGTTTCATCTCCACCGAAATCATGGAAGGTATTCCGCGTGATTCGGCCGTGTTCGATTCCTACATTGTGAACACTCCAATGAATGGTGTGGGAGAACCGGAAGACATTGGCAATCTGGCTCGTTTCCTTTTGAGCGATGATGCACGCTGGATCACTGGCACTGCGATCGACTGCGATGGTGGCCATCACCTTCGGCGCGGTCCAGATTTCAGTTCATTCATCGAGCCAGTTATCGGCCACGACGCCATGGTCGCCAAAAAGCCTGTCGGCAGCTGAAACATTCCGCTAAATGCAGATCGGCCTGTTCTTCGACCTTCGCAATCCTCCGCAATGGGCTCGCCCATGGCCAGAGTTGTACGGACGAACACTTGACACCATTGCCAATGCCGAGTCCATGGGGCTCGACGCAGCATGGTTCACCGAGCATCACTTCTTCGAAGACGGCTACCTTCCACAACCGCTCACTTTTCTGGCCGCTGTGGCCGCGCGTACTTCGCGCATCTCGATTGGCACCGCAATACTTATTGCTGCTCTTCGGCCACCGATGCTCGTGGCCGAAGAGGTTGCCGTTATCGATCAAATTTCCGGCGGACGTCTCCAACTTGGAATCGGCGCGGGTTATAGCCCTCGTGAATACACTGCCTACGACGCCGATATCTCTAAGCGTTACGGGCTCACTGATGCTGCAGTCATCGAGATTTCACGTCTCCTTAATGAGGGCGTTGTTACCCCACCCGCAGCCCAGAACCCGTTCCCCATTTGGTTGGGTTACCAAGGCCCCCAGGGAGCAAAGCGCGCTGGCCGCCTCGGTGCCGGTCTTTTAAGTCTCGACCAATCGCTACTTGGCCCCTATCGCGAAGGTTTGGTTGAAGGCGGGCACGATCTTTCAATTGCTCGCACCGGTGGCATGCTCGACATCATCATCGCCGACGACCCCGAACAAGCTCTGGCCCGTATTCTTCCGCACTACGCGCATCAGTTGACCACCTATCGCCACGCCGTGGTCGCCGGCACTGATGCTCCTGCTCCAAAAGAAATCACTGTAGAGAAGTTGGCTTCGGGGATTTCGCCAACGGGTAGTCTCCCAGGGCTTCGAGTCCTCACCCCCAACGACGCTATTCAGACCATAAAAGAAGCAACCGCAGGTGCACCGGTTGAACATGTGTACCTATGGGCAAGCGTTGCCGCAATGCCCGATGATCTTGCTGATCGCCATATCGAGTTGTTGTGCACGCAGGTCGCCCCCAACCTGTAAATCAGGCCGGTTACGTTCCTAACGCATCGGGTAACGGGGGCAACAACCCAATCTCTCGGGCGATTGCCTGCGCTTCGTGATAACTGCCGTTTTCTTGTTGTATCGCTCCCTTGGTAGCCAACCACGCAATGGCACGACCAACAACAATGGGCTCTACTCCGAGCGCGGCAATTCCACCAAGTTCGGTCACCATCTTGGTGCGCTCAGTGGCCACAAAACCAGGGTCAACTGTGAACGCCGTAATGCCGTGATCGCCATATTCAAAAGCAATGCGATCGGCAGCGCGATGAAACCCTGCCTTCGCCGCGCAGTAGACGAGTTGTGGCCCGCCCTGACTAATCGGGAACTTCAACTTCCATTTTCCCGAACCGGAACCAATGTTGATGATCACGCCGCTACCACGTCCCACCATGTGCGCAACTTGTGGTTGAAGCAACAATAACTGCGCAGTGAGATCGCCCCACATTTGTTTCATAAGATCTTCAGGGTCGATTTCGAGAAAAGATTTCGGGCCACCACCTGCGACATAGATGGCGTTATTCACAACAACATCAAGATGCCCGAGACCACTGATTGCCGAAGCCACCGCCGGTACGAGCGCATCACGATCCAGCAGATCAAGCGGTACCTGCACGGCCCGCTGACCTAACGCTTCGATTTCCGCAGCAGTAGACGCGAGACTCCCTGGCAATATCTTTCCGTCACTAGTGACCGCAGTTGGGTCGCCGTCATTCACCGTTCGTGCCGTAATAGCCAGGTCGTAACCGACTTCTGCCAGCGCCATTGCTGTCGCCCGACCAATACCTCTGCTGGCGCCGGTGACGAGCGCGGTTTTTCGTTCCATAGCGTTCGCCATCGGGTTTAGCTGAATGCCAATCCCGTCACCATTGCCGATGAAAGTCCCGAATCCACATGAAGGTTTTCGCCATTGATGAACCCGGCGGCATCACTGCCCATAAACGCCAGTGACGGCGCAATATCGGTGGCGACTGCCATGCGGCCGTTGCCTTGAACGCCAACTGCCCAGTTGATGGCGTCTTCGCCCATCGAGACCTTGAAATCGGCCATGAGTGGCGTGTCCACCGGCGCCGGACAGATGCTGTTCACCCGCACGCCTTCTCGAATTGCCGAGTAAGAACGACGCATTGTGTACACCTGCATGCATGCTTTCGAGAACGGGTAAACATCGTTCACGATTTCGGGGTTCGCTTCACACCAATCGAGGAACTCGTTCCAATCGGCGATGTCGAGCAGCGAATTAATTTCGGCAATCTGCGCAGGCCAGCCGTTTCCGGCCATCGACGCGGTGTAAACGATATTCCCACCCTTTGTGATCCGACCGATAAGTGAATCGGTAAGCCGGCGCGTTGCCGCGACGTTCACTGCCATACACGTGCGCACACCGGCGTTGGCAGCAACGCCAGCATTTGAAAACAACACATCAATTCTTCCGTCCAGCTGCGCAACCGCGGCATCGATTGACGCTGGATCGGCCAAGTTGGTTTCGATGTAGGTATCGCAGCGACCCGAGGGCGCCTTGATATCGAGGATCGTGAGATGTTCAACATTGAGTTCATCAAGGAGATCGGCAAGCGCGGCGCCGATACCGCTTGCGCCACCAGTAAGCACTACTCGCTTGCCCGCGTAACTGAACAACTGACTCATAGAGTTCCCCTTTGTACACCGACATCTGAACATCGGCCTTGAAATTTCGAACCTACGAGTGCTCGTGACCTATGTCAATATCGGTACATGGAATTTCGGCGCCTCACCACCGCGTTGGGAGCAGAGGTCGAAGGCCTTGAACTCAACGCCAACATCAGCACAGACGACCTCGACCAGTTGCACACCGGACTTATCAACCACAAGGTGTTGTTGCTCCGAGCTCCCGAGCTCACTCCCGATCAGCAAATGGCGCTAGGAGAACGTATCGGCGAGATCGAAATCCACTCGTTTTTCCCCAACCTCGGTTCGGGATACGAACATGTAAGCGTCCTTGATTCCGCCCAGGGCAATACGGCTTCAATGTGGCATACCGATGAAACGTTTCTCCCCCATCCGCCAATGGGGACGCTTACTCACGCAAAGGTCATGCCCTTCTTCGGCGGCGACACGATGTTCGCAAGCACAGCAGCGGCCTACGAGGCACTTTCGCCGAACATGAAGGGTTACCTCGAAGGACTTTCTGCGGTGCACGATCTCAGTCGAACCACTGAACTGCGAAATCGTTTCGGAGGCGCCACCGTTGAACAACTCGGAGCGGCAATCGCCGAAGGACGGCGTACCACCCACCGCGTTGTTCGAATTCATCCCGAGACGGGCGAGAAATGTTTGTTTGTGAATCCCACCTACACCCGCCACATCCTCGGATTGCCACCTGAGGAAAGTGACATGATCCTGGCGTTCCTCTACCAACACATGGTGAAAGAGCAATTCACTTGGCGCCATTCATGGCAGGTGGGTGACCTACTCATTTGGGACAATCGATCAACAATGCACCGGGTCCTCAACGATTTTGAGGGCAGTCGAATCATGTATCGAGTTTCGGTGGTGGGTTCTGCAGAACTCTGAACCTTCCCCGGCTAGATTCCCCCTACCCGCAACCTTGGCGGGATATTCATCTAGGGGGAATCATGGGCTATCCACTCGATATCGGCGGACTTAGCGACTATCCGATGAAGGTCGGATCGATGTTGCTCACCATGGTCGATCCCAATCCCGGATTCGAAGCGGCATATAACCGCTGGTACGAGCGCGACCACTTCTATGCCGGATGCATGGTGGCTCCGCACCAAATGGCTGGCTCTCGCTGGGTCGCACCGCGTCAACTCAAAGACCTGCGCTGGCCTGCTGGCGATACCGCAGTGGCAAACCCCACCGAGGCCGGTTCCTATGTCGCCATCTATTGGATTGAGGCCGGTCATCACGAGGACTGGAATAACTGGGGCACCGACCGCGTCACATGGCTCTACAAAAACAACCGCGGATTCCCCGAACGTAAGCACACCCATACCAATTTGTTCGATTTCATTGGTTCGACAAATCGTGATGCCGATGGTGTCCCTGTGGACGTTGCCCTCGATAGTGCCTACGACGGAATATTTGCCGTGTGGTTTGATGCACGCGAGGGGCATAGCGCCAAAAGCGTTCACGCCGAACTTCAATCAACGGGTATCTACGCCAACCTCATGGCGGGTTCCGATATTGAGATCGTCTCCTCTTGGCAACCAGTGGCCTCGCCGGCAGCTGATCAACCAATGGATCTGGGCACTGCAGCAGGAGGCCCCGAGCGTCTCGTGCAGGTGATCTTCGTGCGAGGCGATGTTACGAACGCAACCGATCGCATGCGCACTTATACCGATGCTGTGAGCGCAGCAGGACTGGCTGATGTGCACCTTGTGGCCCCGTTCTTCCGCACGGTCGTGGGCACCGACAAATACGCCAACGAACTCTGGTAATCGAATGACAGTCGCTCCCGACCCCTTTGCTCCGGCTCCACTTGGTCCGCTCACCCTTAAGAACCGGTTTATCAAAGCAGCCACATTCGAGGGCGTCACCCCGGGTGGATTTGTCACCCAGGAACTCATCGATTTCCACCTGCGCCCCGTTAGGGGTGGTATCGCTATGACCACACTTGCGTACCTTGCAGTTGCTCCCGAGGGTCGCACCGACCAGAACTGCATGTGGCTTCGCGCCGCCGCCCTTCCTGGCCTGAAGCGGTTTACTGATGAGATCCATGCTGCGGGTGCACTTGTGGCTGGCCAAATTGGTCACGCCGGTCCTGTGGCCAATGCCAAAAGTAATCGTTCACCAGCGCTGGCGCCGGGACGACTGTTCAGTCCCATCTCGGGGAAGTTGTCGCGTTCGATTACTGAACCCGAGATTGAACGAGTCATCAATGACTACATCAACGGCACGCGGATCATGGCCGAAGCGGATTTCGATTCCATCGAGATTCACCTCGCCCACAACTACTTGTTGTCCTCGTTCCTCAGTCCCAAGTTCAATAAGCGCAAAGACGATCGAAATGGCTCTCTCGAGAATCGCGCTCGCTTCGCTCGACAGGTTATTGCCGCAGTTCGAGAAGCAGCGCCAGCCCATATGGCAGTGACAGCAAAGATCAGCCTCAATGATGGTGTCCCCGGCGGTTTCCAGCCACCCGAGAGCACGCAGTTCGCCGAGATGCTCCAAGCCGACGGCCACCTCGACGCCATCGAAATGACCGGCGGCTCTTCTTTGGCCAACCCCATCTATCTCTTCAAAGGAGAAGCGCCCCGCGCCGAATTTGCCAAAGTACTGCCGAAGCCCCTGGCCCTTGGATTCAAAGTGTTCGGCAAGAAGTTCATGCCCTCCTATCCGTTCGAAGAGGCCTACTTCCGCCCCATGGCACTTGATGTACGAGCTGCGCTCGATATGCCGCTTATTTTCCTCGGCGGCATCAATAACTTGGCCACAGTGCAACAAGCCATGAACGACGGTTTCGAATTCGTCGCTATGGGCCGGGCCATCTTACGCGAACCGGATCTTATTTTGCGCATGCAAGACGGATCACAGACTGAGGGAACCTGCATTCATTGCAACAAGTGCATGGTCTCTATTTACAGTGGCAGTCGTTGTGTCATTGACAATCCGGATCCGATCATCGTGACCGCACCGGTGGCATGAACCAAGAACAGGTACACGAAGCTGCCCCGACCGGCGCACTGCAATCTTGGATCAACTCCAACGTTGGCAGCGCAACTGGACCAATCCTCGTTTCCCACCTTCCGGGCGGGTCTTCGAATCTCACGTTTCGAGTTCGCGATGACGCTAACGATTGGGTCCTGAGACGTCCTCCCCTCGGAGCGTTGCTCGCCACCGCCAATGACATGGGCCGAGAATTTCGGGTCCAAACCGGCCTCCGCGATTCAGAGGTTCCGGTCGCCAACACTATTGCCATGTGTGATGATGCTTCGGTCATCGGCGCACCGTTCTATCTAATGGAATTTGTCGATGGAATCGTCTATTCGGACACCGATCAGGTCTCCCATCTCGACGAGCAACAAGCCCTTGACTCGTCAAACGAACTGATTGATGTTCTGGTGCGCCTTCACGCCGTTGATTTCGAAGCCCTGGGCCTCGGCGAACTTGGGCGACCCCGCGGATTTCTCGAACGCCAGGTCAATCGTTGGTGCACCCAATGGGAAAAATCGAAACAAAGCGAGAATCAAGCAATCGATGAAGTCGCGCTTCGACTGCGTCGTTCCATTCCTTCTACCACTGACTCTTCCATCGTCCACGGCGATTACTCGTTTAACAACACCATGTGGAGTCGCTCTCACCCCAAAAAAATGGTAGCGGTACTCGACTGGGAAATGTCCACTCTTGGCGATCCACTTACCGATCTCGGCATGGTCAGCGTCTACTGGGGAAAGGCCGGCGAAATCATGTGGCGCAGCCGATCACCTCAACCTCATCGGCTGAACGCCGGTTTCCCATCAGCCGACCACATTCTCGACCGCTACGAGCAAAGCAGCGGTCGATCACTACGCGACCTCGATGTTTATCAAGTACTCGCCGTATTCAAACTGGCGATCATCACCGAAGGGGCGCTCGCTCGGATCCGAGCGACACAATCTGAAGCGGACATGTCGACGACCAACTCCACCATCGCCGAGCTCGCCGAACTTGGATTGGATATGGCCAACAGTTCAGCACTGCCGTCACTTCGAAACTGAAGAACCCCAACCTAGAATTTGTTCGGCCTCGATCTGATCAACCGCCTCAATCTGTTCGCCCAAGGTTTCACAAATTTAGAGCGTCAGTTCGTCTTTCGAACCGAAAGAGGTACGGATTAGATGCCGTGGACCTCTGTGAACTCAACTTGGAGTTCTCGTTTGGCGATTTTCCATCCATCATCACGGCGCACAAATTCGTCGAGGTACCGGATGTTCATCACGTAATTCTCACGCTCATCAACACGACCGCCATCAACGGGGCGAATATGCGAAGCGCGACAATAGGTTTCACCCGTTGCGGTGTCGTCGGCGATATCGACTCGGTGGTTGGCGTTGATGTGATGGGTTGTGTCATAACGCGAAAGACCTTTGATGGCCTCGGCAATTTCGCGGCGACCAATACGCTCACGTACCGGAACCGGATTTCCGCGTTCAACTATGCGCAGCACTCCATCAGGGACAAACAGCAAAGCAAGCGCTTCATTGTCGATGTGATCGGCGTAGTGCGCGTAGTCATCAATAATCCGGCGGATTTCCGCACGATCGGAAAGGTCCTGAGCATCGTAGGTATTCATTGCGGAGCCGCAATTGTCCACCCCGGCAACAGGCCAAGATCAGAGCAAAGTTTGGGGGCAAAGATCCACTTTCCGAGAAACTTTTCAGCCTCTGGCTCAGTGGCCAACCAGGCAACCACTTTGGCGGTTGCCTCGGCGGGCTCGGAACCGTATCCAGAGCTGTACTCATCATCGGGCTTCGCCGCTTTACGCGCTTCGGTCACAACATTTCCGGGATCGACATTGAATGCCGTAATTCCCTGCGCCCGGTATTCGGCATTGATGCCGCCGGCAACACGAGCGAACGCAGCCTTTGATGCCGAATAGAGAATTCCCCATCCGCCCTCTCCTGGAGGACCTTGAGGATCAAGGCGGGCCGAACCCGACACCATGTCGATGATCTTTCCGCCGCCTTGTTGCAACATATGAGGTAGCACCGCTTGGATAAGTAAAATTTGGTGCATGAAATTGCCAGCCATGAGATTGGTCATGGAGTCAACGGTGAGATCGGAGATTCGGTCCAGCGTTCCGACGCCACGGAAAATCGCGTTGTTGAACAGAACGTCGATGCGGCCCCACTGGTCGATCACCGTTTGCGGTAACGCAACCACCGATACGGGGTCGATCAAATCCATAGGAACAATGAGTGCACGCTGACCGCGCTCTTCGATTTCCTGCGCAGTGCGTTCAAGACTTCCCGGCACTGCGAGCGTTGTGTTTTCGCGAACCGAATTTGGTTCCGCAACGCCTTCGCCTTCACGAACAGTACGGGCGCTCACCACAACATCGAAGCCCGCTTCAGCAAGGGCCAGCGCTCCGGCTCGGCCGATCCCCCTACTCGCGCCAGTGACGATTGCTACCGGTGATTCACTCATGTTTCCCCCTTGGACGAAACCTAAACTTACTTCTTGGCTCGCCTCTTCGTGAGAAGTGGATCGGCCAATGCCAAAACACGTCCTCCTCCGTTGAGTAGTCGGCCGGCGAGGCCTGGATGTTCAACATCGACCAAGTTCGCCATGACGTCGAGTACCAACTTCATTGTGAATCCTGTCGACAACGCAAACCCAAGAAGAACGCTAAGTAGACGCGGAGAACCAATCAACCAAGCAAACCGACGTGCAGTGGCGAAGAAGGGGTCGTATTCCTTTCGGATCACGTCCTGATACGAGGCCCACGCAGTACCGGGTTCCTCCAGAAAACATTCCGCGGCAAGACGACCAGATTCAAGGGCGTAATCAATACCTTCACCATTAAAGGGATTCACCAAACCGGCCGCATCTCCGACAACAACCCAACCGGGCCCACCACGTTTCTCGACGTGCATCGGGAGACGCCATGCTTTCGGTCGCGAAACAAATTCCCCCAGCCCCCAAGAATCGCGAACCTGTTCGGTGTAGGCATCGAGCATGGTGTTGAGATTGAGATCGGAAAAGTTGCGCATTGTTGAAAGCGCTCCAACTCCAATATTGACAATGCCATTGCCGGCAGGAAACACCCAGCCGTACCCCGGGATGAGCGAACCGTCGGGACCCGCAACCGTGAGGCAGGCCTCCATATAACGATCATCAGCGCGAGTTGAAGTGATGTAGCCGCGGATTGCTATACCAAATGGAGATGATGCGACCCGAGTCGCACCAACCGCTTTTGCGGCCGGAGAACCTGCACCCGAGGCTATGACCGTTAGTTCGGCACCAATCTTTTCTCCGCCAGAGATCACGCCGAGTACACGATCGTTCTCGATCCACGGTTGCGCCGGCGAGTTCTCACGAAGATCGGCGCCCGATTCAATCGCGGTTCGCATCACCATCGCGTCGAACTCGGAGCGAGGCACAACTGCACCTACCGAAGGAAAGATTCCTTCCGGCCACAACACCTCTCGTTCGGTCTTGCCCGCCTGCACTCGCAACCCATCGATGCGATGGAAATGGTCAACGTCTAAACCCAAACGGAGTGCTTCAGCGATGGCACGAGGAGTTAGGCCATCTCCGCAGGATTTATCGCGACCTTGTGCGGCCTTTTCAAACAACGCGACCTTGGCCCCACCACGCGCAGCCCAAGCAGCAGCAGAAGCGCCTGCGGGTCCGGCGCCAATGACGGCGATGTCAACCTGTTCCATGGCCCCATTGTGACCCGCTGCGGCCATTTCAGCACCATCGGGAAGCTCAGGATTCTTGAATCCCCAAAGCGACTGATGACCATGGGCCCTTGTCGACCCCCAGGTGAGCGCTCAGCACGGGCACGACGTCGGCTACATCGGTAATTCGGACAATGATCTCTCGGCTCTGTGGGTTCAGGAATCCACCCGCTACCGCTCCATCGAGAAACTCCAAAAGCGGATTCCAGAACCCATCCACGTCGAGCACGCCCACGGGCTTGGCATGAATTCCTAACTGCGACCAGGTAGCGATCTCCGCTAGTTCTTCAAGGGTGCCGAGACCGCCCGGCAATGCCACGAATGCATCTGCCTCATTGGCCATTCGTTGTTTGCGCTCATGCATGGACCGAACTTCAACAAGTTCAGTGAGACCACCATGACCAATCTCAGTTTTGAAAAGCCCCTTTGGAATCACACCGATTGCTTCACCACCGTTGGCCATGACTGAATCGGCGATCACCCCCATAAGCCCGACAGTTCCGCCGCCATAAACGAGGCGAACGCCGGCTAACGCCATTAGTCGACCCAACTCGGAAGCAATGGCCGTGTGGCGAGGATCGTTCCCTAACTTCGAACCGCAATAAACACAAAGCGAGCGAAGTGTTGTCATCGCCAGAGCCTAGAAGCGAGCAAACAACCATGTTGGAACGCGAAACGGGCGCCGACTGTGTCGACGCCCGATGACAAAGCTCGGGGGGGAGGACTCGAACCCCCAACAAATGGACCAGAACCACCCGTGTTACCAATTACACCACCCCCGAAGGGCCTAATGACGCTAGTGCTAGATGGTGATCGGTTTCCAACCGATGCCAAGCACCTTCACCTCATCGCCAGGCCGACAGACGTCGGTAACTAATGAGACGGCCAATGGAGACCGCCCCTGTCTCCCTTACCAACTGGTTGAGCGATGAGTTCGTGGTGGTGGGCGAAACATGCGCATCGAGTCCCAATTCACCCGCGATGCTCTGCGCCCGAAACGCGTGATACGGGTCGGTCACGATCACAATGTTGGTTCCGAGCCCTGCTTGTTTCACGATGACCGCCGAGGCCGACAATTCTTCAAAACTGTTGGTGCCTCCGACTTCGACTTTGATTGCTGACTCAGGAATGCTCTTGTCCCGCAAATACTGATAGCCGCTGTAGCCCTGGGTGACTTTGTCACCTTGCTGCTTTCCGCCAGTCACCACGATCACCGGAGCCACGCCTCTTTTGTATAAGTCCGCAGCATGGTCGAGCCGGCCTTTCAGGATCGGGGAAGGAACGCCATTCCATTGAGCGGCGCCCATCACCACGATCGCTGAACTCGGTGACGTGTTGTCTTGACGGCCAGCCCACCACACCTGCGCAAACGTGATGCCCACATAGAGCACCACAAGACCAACAATTCCAAAGATGATACGAAACGCCCACCGCCATAAGAGAAACATGTCAGCCCTGAAGGCGAACCTTGGCATTGGTTAAACGGCGGAGTGTTTCCTCGCGACCCAACACTTCAAGCGATTCAAACAGTGGCGGTCCAACTGTTCGACCGGTCACCGCAACGCGAACAGGTGCTTGGACTTTGCCCTTTGAGATTTCGTGCAGTTCGGCATAAGAGAACAACGCTGCTTCAATCGAGGCTGCGGTCCACTCGCAACTGGCAAAACCACCAGCGGCATGATCGAGCACTCCATGGGCAAGCACGGAACCCTTCACCATCACCTTTTGCCAGGAATCCTCATCGATGACTGGGTCAGGAGCGAACACAAAGTCGACATAACTAGGAACTTCTGAGAGCAACTTCACTCGCTCTTGGACAAGCGGGGCGAGAACTTCGAATGTGGCGACATCGAATCGTTCGGCCGGCCACGGAGTTTCCTCGAACAACCAGCGGGTGGAGCGACTGACAAACTGCGTAACCGAAAGATTACGGATGTATTCGCCGTTGAAGTGTTGCAACTTCTTGACGTCAAAAAAGGCGCCGCCCTTGTTCACGTCGGACAATCGAAAAAGTTCAACGATCTCGGCCAGCGGACGAATCTCGATGTTGTCGGGCGGCCCCCAACCAAGGGTGACCAAATAGTTCACCATTGCTTCGGAGAGATAGCCGCGGTCGATGTAGTCGCCCACCGAAACATCGTCACGACGCTTCGACAGTTTCTGCCGCTTCTCATTCACGATGAGGGGCAGGTGAGCGAAAATCAATTCGCCCGTTATTCCGAGTGCGTGACGAAGGAGCAGCACCTTCGGCGTGACGTTGATGAGGTCTTCACCGCGGATGACGTGGGTGATTCCTTGATCGGCATCGTCAACGGCGTTGGCCAGATGAAACATTGGTGTCCCATTGGAGCGAAGGATGACAAAATCCTCAAGTACGGCATTTTCGAAACTGACATGCCCTCGGATGAGATCCTCAAACGAGGTGGTGCCATCTTCGGGCACCCGGAAGCGCACGACTTGGCCTTCGCCCGCTTCGAGACCACGGTCGCGACAGAAACCGTCGTAGCCAGGAGTTCCGCCCCGGGCTTCGGCGCGGGCCTTTGATTCCTCGGAGGTGCACTGGCACCAATAGGCCGAACCGTTGGCCAAGAGTGTGTCGATAGCGGCCTGGTAGAGAGCCGAACGTTCCGACTGGTGAACAGGAACGCCGTCCCAGTCGAGCCCGAGCCATTCGAGGGAACGGAAAATAACGTCGATCAACTCGGGCCGGGACCGCTCGGGGTCGGTGTCCTCGATGCGCAGAACGAACTGACCGCCCTGCTGGCGGGCAAAAATCCAGTTGAACAGTGCCGTACGGGCACCACCAATGTGGAGATAGCCCGTTGGGGAAGGAGCGAAACGGACACGAGCGACTGGGGAATTCACAGTGCCGATGGTACCTTCGTCTCTTCGCGCAACCATCACGTTATTGGAGCCCCCTGTGAGCGCCCTGCTCCGCAACCGTTTCGTTCGCCCATTCGTCCTGCTGACGCTCTCATTCGCTCTCGTGGCGGGGGCTGGAGCTTGCTCAAGCGGAAAGAAGACGGCTCCCGAACCGAGGGTTGAAGAAACAACCACCACCATTGCCGCTAACCAAACCGAAATTGCTACGGCAAAGAACGCCACGCTTACGGTCTATTCCGAACTTCCGAAATCTGCCACCACCACAAGTTCACTCGCAGGTGGCAACCCCACCACGACTGCCCCTGCAGGTATCCCGACGAACACGATGGCCGCCATTCCCCGCAATGGTCTGAACTCCGCCGGGGTCAAGAAGACCACCGATGGGCACGAGTTCACCAACCCCACCTATTTCAAGAACCCATTGGTTGTCGATGTGATTGAACACCAAGGCGAGTGGCTGAAGGTCCTCATCACCGCTCGCCCTAATCACACACAAGGTTGGGTGAAGGCCAGTGATGTCACCCTCACCACAACTGACTTCCGAATGGAACTGGATCTTTCAACATTCCACCTGAAGGTCTTTAAGGGCAACGAACTATTTACCGAAACCGATGTTGCGATTGGTAAGGACTCCACAAAGACACCAACTGGTCGTTTCTTCATTACCGAAAAGATCAAGCAGCCAAATGATACCGGGGTCTTCGGTTCCTGGCTTCTGGCGATCAACGGGTACAGCGAAATGCTCGACACCTTCGATAATGGATTGCCACAGGTGGCGTTCCACGGAACGAATCAACCTGAACTCATTGGCACCAAGGCTTCAAACGGTTGTATTCGCATGCCGAACGCCATTGTCACCATGTTGGCCGACGCGATTCCGGCCGGCACACCGGTTGACATCTTCTCAACCACGCCAGTTTCGTGGACCGGATCTGGCGTTTCAGCAAAGCCCTAACTACACGTGGGCATCGTGTGACTGCCCGACCACTGCTGCTTCGGCAATAGCCAACACCCGAGCTGGTTCATCTCGGACCAGAGCGGCCACGGCCTCGGGACTAAGCGCCAAGACTTCATCGGGTACTGCATCGACGATGGCTCGACGCTCCATGTAATGGTGCGCATGAGCAACAGCGGCAAACGCCTTGGTTCGAAGTTCGGCCACTCCGGGTGCGGCGGTGCCAATAAAACCCCATAACGTGAGCGCGCAGGTGAGGTCGTGGATCACGGGCCCGCGGCCATAAAACGATGAACGACGCATGGCAATAGCACTGCAACCGGCGAGCGCATCTTTTTCAGACTCGCCCGGGGCCAAATTAAGTTTTCCCTTGAAACGGGAGGCGAGCAACAATACATAACCCTGATCGGGACCCGGCGAACCAAGTCGGTTCCCTTCGGGCTGAGGGCCAGAAATTTCAGCGGGACGATCGGCCATCCAAGATTCGGGGCGCCAAGGAGGCGATCCGTACACGCGGGGATCGTCATCAACCGGAAGGGGGACGTAATCGGGAGCGGCCATAGAGCGAATCTAGCCCTCGGAGTGGAAGAGGCCGAACTGCAAAGAATCCATAAGCGCTTGCCACGAGGCTTCAATGACATTGCTGTCGACGCCTACGGTGGTCCAGACCCGCTCACCATCGGTGGAATCGATGAGCACCCGAACCACTGCCCCGGTTGCGGCACCGCCATCGACAACCCGGACCTTGAAGTCGGTGAGGTGAATGCGAGCCAACGCAGGGAAATGATCCGAAAGGGCGCTGCGAACCGCAGCGTCAAGAGCATTCACCGGGCCATTGCCTTCCCCGGTGGCTTCAATACGTTCACCATCAACCACAAGTTTCACAATGGCTTCGGTGGCCACGGAAAGTTCGCCACTACTTGGGTCTTCACGATGATTGGTGGCAACTCGGTAGGCCTCGACATTGAACAAGTCGTGACTCCATCCCGCGGCGCGACGCATACGAAGTTCAAGCGAGGCATCGGCCGATTCGAACAACCAGCCTTCGGCCTCAAGTTGCTTCAGGTCTTCGGAAAGTTGCGCTACAGCTTGGTCGTTCAGTTCGACACCAAACTCGGTGGCCTTCATCGCCATTCCGGCACGACCGCCAAGGTCAGAAACCAATATACGTGTGCGATTACCAACTACGGAAGGATCAATGTGTTCGTAGGTGGCGCCACCAGCGCGACCAAGCGCCGATGTGTGCAATCCGCCCTTATGAGCGAACGCCGAAACACCAACAAATGGGTCGGCAGGGTGCGGTGGAAGATTGACAAGCTCGGCAACGCGATGGCTCACGATGGTGAGACGCTCGAGCCGGCCTTCAGGAAGGGTGGCGACGCCCAATTTGAGTGTGAGGTCTGGGATGACGGTCATGAGGTTGGCGTTACCGGTTCGTTCCCCGTAACCGTTGATGGTGCCTTGAACTTGCGTGGCACCGCCAACTACCGCGGCAATGGAGTTCGCAACTGCGCAACCAGAATCGTTTTGGGTGTGAATACCAACACCGGTAGTGCCACCAACAAACGACACCACTTCGCCAACAACGCGTTGCACCTCATGCGGCAACGAACCACCGTTAGTGTCGCAAAGCACCACACAATCGGCGCCATTCACCATTGCCGCTTCAAGAATACGAAGTGCGAACTCGGCATTGGCTTTGTAACCATCGAAGAAATGTTCGGCATCGAAAAAGACTCGCAAACCTTCGGCTTTCAAAAACGCCACGGATTCAGCCACCATCGCCACGCCTTCATCAAGCGTGGTGCGCAAAGCTTCGGTGACGTGAAAATCCCAGCTCTTACCCACAATGCACACCGTTGATGTGCCCGCTCCAACCAGTGCAGCAAGAGTGGGATCGACATCGACCTTGCCAGCGGGGCGACGAGTGGAGCCGAACGCTACAAGTTCAGCGGTGGAAAGTTTCAGTTCTTTCGGTGCCCGCTTGAAGAACTCTTCATCTTTGGGATTCGCTTGCGGATAGCCGCCTTCGATCCAGCGCACGCCAAGCCACTCAAGTTGTTCAGCAATACGAAGTTTGTCTTCAACCGTCAGCGAAATACCTTCGAACTGTGCGCCGTCGCGCAGGGTCGTGTCAAAGATCTCGACTGACGCGGGGAGATTCTCAGTTGACATGCTCCAACCAATCCTCGTACCGCAGGACATGACCGCGTACGACCCTGCCGTACTCGGCCGCGATTGCTGAAGTCATGGGGCCGGGACAGGGCACAGAACGATCGTCGACCGCATTCACTGCTGACACCTCGGCAGCAGTGCCGCAAAGGAAAATTTCCTCGGCAACATAAAGATCGGATCGGGTGAGATTATCGACGCGGAACTCGTAACCCAGGTCGCGACCGATTTTCATCACGCTGTCTTGAGTGATTCCTTCGAGCGCACCAGCAGAAATAGGCGGAGTAACAAAGACTCCGTCGCGAGCGACAAAGATATTTTCACCAGTGCATTCGCTGACGAACCCTTGGCCGTTCAACAAGATGGCCTCGTCGTAACCGCCCTTAAGCGCTTCAACCTTGGCCAACGAGGAGTTGACGTAATTGCCTGTGGTTTTTGAGGCCGGAGGCATCGTGTTGTGATCGTGACGCGTCCAGGACGAAATCTTCGTGCTGATGCCCTTGGTGAGCGCGTCTTCGCCCAGATAGGCGCCCCATGGCCAGCACGCAATCGAAACATCGACCGAACAAGGAAGGGTGTTGAGTCCCATTTCTCCGTAGCCGTAATACGCGATTGGACGGATGTAGGCAGACGGAAGGCCCGATGCCTTCACAACATCTTTGGTTGCTTGCACCAACTCGTCGACCGAGTAAGGCATATCCATGCCCATAATTTTCGCAGAGTTGTGGAGACGCTCCATATGCTCGGTGAGACGGAATACCGCCGGACCCTTTGGAGTTTCGTAGGCGCGAACGCCTTCGAAGACGCCCATTCCGTAATGCAATGTATGAGTGAGAACGTGAATCTTTGCGTCGTCCCAATCGACGAGCGTTCCGTTCATCCAAATCTTGTGGGTAGGTGTAATTGGCACGGTTCTGGCTCTTTCAGAGGTTTACGAAGTTTCAAAAGTACTAGAGGCGAGAAATAACGATGGCACCGATTTCGGTTGTGGAACCGGTGAGAGTTTCGGTGTCGGCACACGCGTTGCGGATTGCTGCCGCGGCCGAATCTTCACCAAGGAAGTCGAGCATCATGGCGGCGGAAAGAATGGCAGCAACGGGGTTGGCCTTATTCTGGCCGGCAATATCGGGCGCCGAACCGTGAACTGGTTCGAACATGGACGGGCTGGTGCGATCGGGGTTCAGGTTTCCCGATGCCGCGAAGCCGATGCCACCCGAAACCGCACCACCAAGATCGGTGAGGATGTCGCCAAATAGATTGTCGGTGACGATCACGTCATAACGCTTGGGATCTTCAACGAAATAAATACACGCTGCATCGACGTGATTATACGCAGTAGCGACCTGCGGGTAGTCGGCTGCTACCTCTTGAAAGGTGCGCTCCCAAAGATTGCCAGCGAACGTCAGCACATTTGTTTTATGAACAAGCGTGAGGTGCTTGCGTTCACGACTAAGGGCCAGATCGAATGCGTAACGCACACATCGCTCAACACCATGACGAGTATTGACAGAGCCTTGGGTGGCGATTTCGAACGGGGTGCCCTTACGAAGGAACCCGCCTTCGCCGGCATAGGTGCCTTCGGTGTTTTCGCGAATGACGATGAAGTCGTGAGATCCATCGGGAGCGAGAAACGGACGTTGGTTGATATAGAGATCGAGATCGAATCGCATCTTAAGAAGGAGACCGCGCTCGATAAGCCCCGGCGGAACATCGGGGGTACCAACTGCGCCGAGTAAGAGCGCATCAAGGCCACGCCATTCGGCCACGGTCTCGTCGGTGAGCACCACCCCGTCGCGCAGATACCGGGCGCCGCCAAGGTCATAGTCGACACAATCGAGTTCGACACCCGCCGCACGCACGACCTCAAGGGCCACGGGGATAACCTCATGGCCGATTCCGTCGCCGGGGATGACTCCGATTCTGTGACTCACTGCAAACTCCGATTTTCCGGTGGAGCGACAGACGTTAGTCGCCGACCATCCCTGCGCCCTAGGCGAATAGCGAGGCCGACCGGTACGCTGGACCGATGGCCGTTGTACAGCAATTCTCCCAATCAACTTTCGACCGTCTGAGCACCGAACACGAACGGCTCACGACCTTCGGTCGGATCGATATCGCTCGCAAGATCCAAACCGCCCGAGAACTAGGTGACCTCAAGGAAAATGGCGACTACCACGCCGCCAAAGAGGAGCAGGGCAAGATGGAAGCCCGCATCCGCCAACTCGCGGCGCTTCTCCTTGATGCCGTCATTGTTGAAACTACCGATGGTGGTTCGGTCGTTCCTGGCGTAATCGTGTCCATTCGGTACGAGGGCGACGAGGAGATTGAGCGTTTGTTAGTCGGCTCGGTCGAAGAGAGTCACTCCGAACTCGATGTACTCACTCCGGGATCTCCACTTGGCAAGGCCCTTCTCAACCAGGGCATTGGCGACATCGTCAACTTCGAGGCGCCCGGCGGGGTCCTTAAAGTTGAGATCCTCCACATCGAAGTCTGACCGTTCCGGTGAAACTCCAAACCGACGTGAATTTTCCCACCCCGGGACTTCCCGATGGTCGCTCCATTGAGCTTCCGGGCCGAGGGACCACCTTCATTCGCGAAGCGGCCGGCCCCGAAGGTGCCCCCACGCTGTTGCTCTTGCATGGATGGACCGCCAACTCTGCGCTGAATTTCTACGCAACGTACGCACCACTCGCACAACATTTCAACATTGTCGGCATCGATCATCGCGGTCACGGCTACGGCATTCGTACACGCAGTCGCTTTCAACTTGAAGACTGCGCCGACGACGCGGCAATGATTCTTGATGTTCTGGGTCTCCGCTCTGTTATTCCGGTTGGCTATTCGATGGGCGGGCCCATTGCTCAGTTGCTTTGGCAACGCCATCCATCGCGAGTGAGTGGCTTAGTTTTTTGCGCCACCGCAGCTCGCTTTAGAGACCCCCGCAAGGACCGTTTCATTAGCGGCGTGGTGACAGGACTTTCGTTCGCGTCTCGCGTGGTGCCCCCGTCGGTCAACCGAAGAGTTTCCGAGCGGGTCTTGGTTTCCAAATACGACACCACTCCCCTTGGCCATTGGGCTCGCGAACAAGCCCGACTCAATGATTTACGCACAATGATTGAAGCTGGCCATATTGTGGCCTCGTTCGATTCGCTCGACTGGATACATCGCGTTGACGTCCCAACCGCATCGGTCATCACTGTTCGCGACGAAACCGTTCGGCCAGAACGCCAGCATCAACTCGCCGACGCCATCGGTGGCACAACAAAATTTCCCGTTGATGGTCGCCACGATGTTTGCGCAACCAGACCCGAGCGGTTCAACGATGCGTTGCTTCTGGCCGCTACCGATGTGAAAGATCGGATGAGACGCGAGGCTCACGGAGCGGCGTAAGTCCCCATCCACAATCGAAATGCCGTGCGGTTAATCTCATAGGTGACGTTACGTCTACCTATTCAAAGAAATCGCTGTGAAAAAAAGTCAGCCGTCACTCGGCACAGTGAAGTCGACTCGGCGAGCTAACACATCTTCAAGTAATCCCTTGCGCTCTTCCGCAGTCTGCCGCTCGAGCACCGGATCCGAGTCGCCATTGGCAACCAAATTGATTCCAATGCTGTCCTCGTTCACGCCGGCATCAACAGTGACAAACGCGACGTGACCAGCATGAGAACGATCGAGGGCGATAGCCACCCGGACAATGCCGGCGAGCACTCGAACTCGTTCTTGATCTTCACTACGAAGTGCGGCGAATTCGGAATGTTTCACCTTGGGCACACTCTTACGGTGATAGCGAGCGATAAGTGCGATGAGTTCTATTTCAGAATCGGTGAAACCAGCAAGCCGATCGGAATTTCGGATGACGTAATAACTGTGCTTGTGATGTTCGGAATGCGAAACGAACAACCCAACGTTGGCAAGCAATGCCCCTGCTTCAAGTAACTCGCGAGAGTCGTCACCCAACCCGTGCAACGCCGCGGTGCCGTCGAATAGGTCGAGCGCAAAACCAGCGGAGCGAGCGGAGTGAGCAACGTCGTCATCCATTGCCTTCGCAAGATGCATGACGCTACGACGACGCAGATCGCGCAAGTGGTGAAGCGTGGCCCCACGTCGACGCGACAGCGCATCTAAAAGTGCACCTTCTCGCAGCGCATAGTCGGAAATGACAATCTCATCGATTCCCAGTTCGGCAACTGCCTGTTCAAGAACAATGGCGCCACCAAGAATGATGTCGGCCCGACTTGGATCCATGCCGGGAATATCTCGACGAGCGCTCACCGACCCGGCATCAATGATTTTTTGCACCGCCTGATTGATCTCATCGCTGTTCATCACGAAGTTGTTGAACGTCCGGGGCATCGATTTTCCCCGTGCCGCATTTACTAATGCAGCAATTGTTTCAGCGGTTCCTGAACTAGCGATTGCGACACCAAAACCATGGCGTTCCACTTCGCGGACCATCGGCGAAAGCGCCGACCGAACATGACGACGACATGCTTCCACCGCCCCCGGGTGTAACTGATCACCAGCGAAGAAACGACGCGTGAGCCGAATGGCCCCAAGTTTCATGCTTCCGGCCGCGAGAACCTCGCCTTGTTCGCCAACAAGAATTTCAGTGCTCCCACCACCAATGTCGATCAAAACCAAACGTCGGTCGAAAACAGGAACGGCCTGTAGCACGCCGAGATGAATGAGACGGGCTTCTTCGGTACCAGCAATGACTTCCACGTCAATGCCAGCCTCGAGGCGCGCCCGTTCAATAAACACGTCGGAATTATCGGCTTCACGAACGGCGCTTGTTGCCACCGCACAAATATCGGCATCGTGGATTGCCGCGATCTTGGCCAGGCGTTGCAGCGACGCGACTCCGCGGTCGATTGCCTCTTCTGACAGTTCTTTCATATCGCCTGACGAAGAGCCAAGGCGCACCATGTCTTTTTCGCGCGCAATCACTTCAAAGGCTGGACCAACCGGGGAACCATCCTCGGCGACCTCGCCAACTCGGGCAATGACCATATGGAACGAGTTCGTCCCAATGTCGATAGCCGCGAGCGGGCGTTCTTTCATCCCCCGACCGTACCGCCCCGCGACCTCAGTCCTGATGCACTTTCAATTGCGCGTGCTGCCGCTAAGACAGCATCGCCATAGCGCTGACCTGGCGCTCTCGTTGTTCGTTCGATCGGCCCCGAGACACTGACGGCGGCAACAACTCGTCCATCGCTATCGAGAACGGGAGCCGAGACTGAGGCCACTCCCGCTTCGCGCTCGCCAATGCTCTCGATCCAACCGGTGGCCGAAATGGGATCCTCGCCAAGCACTCGGCCACCGGACCCGACACCAAGAGGAAGGAGCGCGCCTAACGGCACGATTGTCCGCAACCCGTGCGGTGATTGCAGCGCAGCGATACACACTCGCTCTTCGCCTTCACGGACAAAAAGTTGCACACTTTCTTCGGTGCTGTCGCGCAATACCAACAGTGCTTCGGCGGCGGCAGAAGCGAGAGGTAACGCATCAGCAGCAGCCCGGCCCAATGACATCAGCCGAGTTCCCAAGATAAAACGCCCATCCTCGTCACGGCGGACAAGGCCATGGCTTTCCAGAGCGGTTGCCAAGCGATGAGCAGTCGCCCGAGGGAGACCAGTTGCCATTACGAGTTCCGCTAGCGAGCGAGGCTGTGCCTCGAGCGCGTTGAGGACATCAACTGCCTTGTCCAGAACCCCAACACCGCCTACACTGTTTCCCATAGAGCAAGATTACCATCCCATATAATGGGAAGCAATCTTGGGACGCACTAGTGGGATGCTCTCAGAGGAGCACCACCGAAAGGAGAACCATGAGCGCCAGAACATTGTCGCAAAAGATCTGGGACGAGCACATTGTCCATGAGGCTGAAGGCGAACCCGCCATCCTCTATATCGATCTTCATCTTGTTCACGAGGTGACCTCACCCCAGGCCTTCGACGGTCTGCGTCTTGCCAACCGAGGCGTACGTCGACCCGAACTGACCGTGGCCACCGAAGACCACAACGTCCCCACCTCCAACATTGACCAACCAATCGCCGATCCCGTTTCGCGTAAACAGGTTGACGTACTGCGAGCCAACACCTCCGAGTTCGCAATTGTCGAACACGCAATGGGCACTCCCGGCCAGGGCATTGTGCACGTGATCGGACCGGAACAGGGCCTGACCATGCCAGGCATGACCATTGTGTGCGGCGACAGCCACACCGCCACGCACGGCGCGTTCGGTGCACTGGCGTTTGGTATCGGGACCAGCGAGGTCGAACACGTTCTTGCCACCCAAACACTTCCGCAACACACACCATCAACAATGGCGATCGAGGTTGAGGGCGAACTTCCCGACGGGGTCACCGCCAAAGACCTTATTTTGGCGATCATTGGCATCATCGGCACCGGCGGCGGCATCGGCTCGGTCATCGAATACCGCGGTGCAGCCATTCGCGCACTTTCCATGGAAGGTCGCATGACGGTATGCAACATGTCCATCGAAGCCGGCGCAAAAGCCGGTCTCATTGCGCCCGACGAAACCACCTACGAGTACTTGAAGGGTCGCCAACACGCCCCAACCGGCTCCAACTGGGACCAAGCAGTTGCCTATTGGCGAACACTCTCCACTGATTCTGATGCAGTGTTCGACAAGGTCGTCACAATCGACGCAACAAAGCTCCGACCATTCATATCGTGGGGCACCAACCCCGGCCAGGTCATCGAACTGGACAGCAACGTGCCAGACCCGGCCTCGTTCACTGACGCATCCGAGCGTGACGCCGCTACTCGTGCACTCGCCTACATGGGCCTCACTGCTAACCAGACTATTAAGTCAATCGCCGTCGACACGGTGTTCATCGGTTCATGCACCAACAGTCGCATTGAAGATCTCCGTGCCGCCGCCGCGGTCGCTGAAGGGCGTCAGGTTGCCCAAGGCGTTCGCGCCATGGTGGTGCCGGGATCGTTCCTTGTGAAAGGTCAAGCTGAAGCGGAGGGTCTCGACAAAATCTTCACTGCCGCTGGTTTCGATTGGCGAGAGCCCGGTTGCTCAATGTGTTTAGCAATGAACCCCGACAAACTCGCTCCCGGCGAACGTTCGGCCTCCACATCGAATCGAAACTTTGAAGGAAGACAGGGCAAGGGCGGTCGCACCCACTTGGTCTCCCCTGCTGTCGCTGCTGCCACTGCCATTGCTGGAACATTGGCCGATCCCCGCGATCTGCTCCGAAAGGACTGAGGAATTATGGAACCCGTCATCACTATCACCGGAACCGCCGTTCCCCTCGACCGCTCCGATGTCGACACCGATCAGATTATTCCGTCTGATTGGCTGAAGCGTGTTGAACGCACCGGCTTCGGTCAAGGATTATTTTCTGAATGGCGTGAAGATCCGGAATTCGTCATGAACCTTCCCCAATTTGGGTTGGCTAATATTTTGGTCGCCGGCGCCAACTTCGGCGTGGGCTCATCACGTGAACACGCAGTGTGGTCGATTATGGATTACGGCTTTGCTGCAGTTATCGCGCCGCGGTTTGGAGACATCTTCCGCAACAACTCCGCCAAGAACGGTCTTGTTCCTGTAATTGTGCCCGCAGATGTAAGCGAGCAACTCATGCGAGCGGTTGAAGCCGACCCCACAACAGAGATCACAATCGACATTCAGTCGCGTCGAGTGATCGTTCCATCGTTAGGAATCGATATTGAGTTTCCTCTCGATGATGCCACCCAACATCGCTTCCTGAACGGACTCGACGACATTGGCATCACCTTGCACCACGAAGCGGCTATCACTGCGTTCGAAGCAACACGCCCGGCCTGGATGCCAGCGACAAACCGCTAAGGCAACAAGGATCATTCGATTTGTTTAGGCGAATTGTTTCCACCAACCAACAGCCAAGTTCAAGGAGTCATTGAGCCGGGGCGAGCAATCGAACTGGGGTTCTCGCCCGTGTCTCGCACACGCACAATGCGGTTCAGGGCATTGAGCAGTGCACGCGCCGAGGCCTCCACCACATCGGTGGAAAGTCCCCGTCCCGGCATGGAAACGCCATCCACATCAAAGCGAAGGGCCACGTCGGCCAAAGCATCGACGCCACCAGTTACTGAAGTTACGACGTAGTCGGTGAGTATTCCTGCGATACCAGTGGCCTCACGGATAGCGCTACATGCAGCATCCACCATTCCGTCGCCCTCGGCCGATGCTTCCAACCTCTGGCCATCGTGGTCGAGAACAATGCGAGCAGTGGGTGTCGAATTTGTTCCACCTTGGCAGTCGATCGACACCAGCGAGAACGCATACCGAACCGTGTCTCCCGTTTCCTCGGCAACCAATGCTTCGAGATCAGCATCGCTCAACTCGACCTTGCGGTCGGCCAATTCCTTGAATCTGGTGAACACCTGATTGAGCGCGTCGCCTTGAAGGTCGTAACCCATCTTTTTCAACGTGTCGGCAAACGCGTGACGACCAGAGTGCTTCCCCAGCACAATCTTGGATTCACCTTGACCAACAGCAGCAGGGTCCATGATCTCGTAGGTGGTTCGTTCGTTCAACACACCATGCTGATGAATGCCCGATTCGTGAGCGAATGCATTACGACCTACGACTGCTTTGTTGTACTGCACCGGATAACCAGTGAGACGACTCACCAAGCGACTGGTACGAGCCAACTCCTCGGAGTGAATACCGCAATCGATACCGCCGAAGTAATCGGCCCGAGTGCGCAACGCCATGACAACCTCTTCAAGGGCAGCATTACCCGCACGTTCGCCAAGGCCGTTGATCGCACACTCAACTTGGCGTGCGCCCAATTGCACAGCAGCCAGAGAGTTGGCCACGGCCATGCCCAGGTCGTTATGGCAATGGGTGGAGATGACGTAGTCGCCCTTTACAACTGTTCGGACATTGGCCAGACGTTCGGCATATTCCTGGGGAACCGCGAAACCAACAGTGTCCGGAATGTTCAGTGTTGTCGCACCGTTATCGACTGCGATTTGCAACACCTCACACATGAAGTCGAAATCCGAACGTGATGCATCTTCAGGTGAGAACTCAACATCGGCGGTGTATTCGCGAGCACGAGCTACTCCAGCGGCAGCTTCGGCCTTCACCTGCTCGGGTGTCATACGCAGTTTGTGCTTCATATGTGTTTCGCTGGTGGCGATGAAAACATGAATACGTGGACGCGAGTTGGGCTCGATTGCTTCCCAGCAACGATCAATGTCGCTAAGAGCGGTGCGGGACAGACCACAAATAATTGGGCCGTCCACCGTTCGAGCAATGGCCTGCACTGATTCGAAATCACCCCGGCTGGCAATGGGGAAACCGGCCTCGATGACATCGACGCCGAGACGAGCAAGTTGTTCGGCGATCTCCAACTTCTCTCCCTGATCAAGAGAAATGCCGGGTGACTGCTCACCATCACGAAGGGTGGTGTCGAAGATGATGACTCGATCGTTGTTGGCGGTGGGGGTAGTGCTCATCGTGGTGCCTTTCGGGGCAAGTACTGCTGATTGTGTGGAACAGGGGGCCGAGAACGAAAAAACCTCCCGGCCCGAGGGCGCAGGAGGTTGGCGGGCACCATATGTGGCACCCACCTATCCAAGAAGTAGCTCCAAAGCGTTTGTTGACATGGGGGCAAGTCTGCCGGTTGAACGAGCGCGATGCAACAACACTCTCTCACTCGGTAGGTTCAGCGGCAGAAATGGTTAGACAGCGTCGACGGAAATGATGCCATCGACCGCACGGAGGGCATCACAGACCGCCACCGGAACCGTTTCGGTGGTAGCCATCACCATCATGGCGGAGGCCCCATTCGGGGCTTGCCCCACCGCCATATCGGCAATGTTCACACCCGACTCGCCAACGATGGTTCCTACTCGACCAATCATGCCGGGTCGGTCATCGTTACGAACGATAAGCATGCGTTCGGCCGGCGGTACATCGATGCGGTGATCGTCGACCATCACTAAACGGCTTTCTCCGTCGAGACCCACAAGGGTGCCCGCAATTGCGTGTGAGCCACCGCGAATCGAAATGAGGTTCACGAAATGAGCGGCCGTTGTGGTCGCGGTTTCCGAAACGGTGATGCCGTGTTCGTCGGCCATCTTCGGAGCATTCACATACGACACCGGATCGTCACTAATGCGACCGAAGAATCCCTTCAGTACCGAAAGGGTAAGGATGCGGGTGTCGTAACCACCGATTTCACCTTCATAGGTGATCTCGAGTTTTTGCGCACTGCCGCCAAGACCGGCGAACAGTGCACCGAGACGCTCGGCAAGAGCAAGGAACGGACGCACCGTTTCACTTGCTTCAGCGGCATTCACATTGACGGCGAACGGCACGAACTCGCCAGCAAGGGCAAGCCCAACCATTTCGGCAATGGTGTCGCCGGCTTTGTCCTGAGCTTCATGCGTACTGGCGCCAAGGTGCGGCGTTACAATAACCTCGGGAAGTTCAAACAACGGCGATTCCGTTGTCGGTTCTTTGTCGAACACATCGATTGCTGCTCCGCCAACATGGCCAGAACGGACGGCATCGGCAAGATCGCTTTCAACAATGATGCCGCCGCGAGCAACGTTAATAATGCGAATGCCCTTCTTGGCTTTTGCTAAGCGTTCGGCGTTGATGAGCCCCACCGTTTCCGGCGTCTTGGCAACGTGAAGCGTGACGAAGTCTGAGGTAGCCAGCAAGGTGTCCAGATCGACAAGATCGATGTTCATCTTGCGAGCCATGTCGGGAGAAACGAAAGGATCGAACGCAACGATGTGCATTCCGAATGCCATTGCGCGCTGGGCAACAAGTTTTCCGATTCGACCTAGGCCAACAATGCCAAGGGTCTTGTCGGCCAGCTCAATACCGGTCCAACGGCTACGTTCCCAGCGCCCTGAAACCAGCGCAGCATGGGCTTGGGGAACATTGCGAGCCAACGATAACAACAACGCCATCGTGTGCTCGGCGGCCGAAAGAATGTTGGACTGCGGAGCATTTACCACCATCACACCGCGGTCGGTGGCCGCAGCAGTATCGACATTGTCGAGACCAATGCCAGCACGACCAACCACAATGAGATCGGTGCCGGCAGCTAGGACCTCGGCGGTGACATCGGTGGCCGAACGAATGATCAGGGCATGAGCACCCTTAATAGCCTCGATCAACTCGGCAGGGCTGAGACCCTCTTGAACATCGACGGTGTGACCGGCCGCCCGTAAGCGATCAAGTCCACCATCAGCAATTGTTTCAGTTACAAGGATCCGTGCCATAGGACTGCCATTGTCGTACGTGGCACGCTCCCCCGCCAACCCGACCGCAGTGAGGTCAATACTCGGCCGGTTCCTCAGTTCTGGAGCATTGCCGCCGGTTCCTGGATGAACGCGAGGATCTCCGTTCCCGTTGGCATCTCCGTCCGTTCCTCCTTGGTCGGAGATTCCGATGGAATCCATGAACACCTTCAGTAGAAGACATGGAAACCTCCGATATCGTCCGAATTGATCGCCCACTTCTTCGTGAAATTTGCGTTCATCACGCTTGCTGGTTCGTTGCCGCACATCGTGTGACAGGCCCACGGATGGTTCAATCCCGCAGCGTGCCCGGCCTCGTATCCAAGTAAGGGATACTCACTTCCGCAAGGTTCGCGACAGTTGAGATCACCATCGAAACATCCGTCTCGCCCAAACGAGAATTCCAACCGTGCTCATCACCGCGAGTGGAACCAGGTAGATGATGACCAACCCCCCCGAAACTGGCACCTTGCGACCCGACAGTTGCCGATCGAAGTACAAAACCGATGAAGAGCCCATCCAGAACAAGCGCTACTTGAGCTGCCAGAAGACCTCCTCGCGACCAAACGAGCGAAGCCAACCTCAACTCGAGATTGAACGCGAGCAAACCAAACGCAACCAGAACGCATCCCAGTGCGCCGAGTAGCCCAGAGTGCCGAGTAGCCCACTCCGGCGCCCGCAACATGTAGTTGGGATGGGTGACACCCGTCTCCGTAAGGTCCCCCACCATCCACCAGCCCAACAAAGCCCCACCAATGACCACCAGCGCCAATAGAGGCAGCCAGAGGATCCGGGCCGCCCTAATTCGAAGTCGTTGTTCGGATCCCATGTGCCATCCCAGTCCAAGGTTACTTCGAAGTTGGATCTGCCAGAGCTGATTTGCGGTGCTGAAGCATTGCCAGTGACCAATTGAAGTGCCGAGGGAAAGCGAACTATCGACCATTCGTCCCGCCGCCCGATGATAGTTCCCGAACGCTTGATTCGATGACGATCGACTCAGAGGTTGGCGATGGCGATGGGCTCGACATCGTCGGCGAGTTCGAACCCCAGCACTTGGCTGTAAAAGTAGGCCTCTGCCTCTAATGCTCGCTTGATGGTGGCCGCTTGGCGGAAACCATGTTGTTCGCCGGCGAACGCCAAATACGCCCACGGCACACCATTGGCCTCCAGCGCCTTGATCATCATTTCGGCCTGGTTCGGCGGAACGATCTCATCATCAAGACCCTGCAAAACAATAAGCGGACAGTCAAGGCTTTCAACATGATGAATCGGCGAACGCTCGACATAAATATCTGAACGCTCCGGCCACGGCCCCACCAGCGAATCCAGATATCGAGCTTCAAACTTATGGGTGTCACGCGCCAACGCTTCGAGATCGGCGATGCCGTAGAGACTGCAACCAGCCGCGAACACCTTATGAAATGTCAATGCCGATAATGTTGTGAAACCACCGGCGCTTCCGCCGCGAATGAGTAATCGATCGGGGTCAGCATCACCACGGTCAACCAGAAAACGCGTTGCCGCTATGGAGTCATCAACGTCGACAATGCCCCACTGGCCAATAAGCCTGCGCCGATACGAACGGCCATAACCAGTGGAGCCGCCATAGTTCACATCGACCACGCCGAAACCACGCGAGGTCCAGAACTGCACTCCCAAATTGAGTTGCGGACGAGCCGCTGAGGTTGGGCCGCCGTGACTCAACACAATAAGCGGTGCGAGTTCGTCAGTTGGTGGCGAAAACTTGGGATTCGTCGGCGGGTAGTACAGGCCGTGAGCGAATCGATCGCCCGATGTCGCAAAAGTGATGGATTCAGGAACCGATAACCATTCGGTTCCCAGCCCAAGATCTCGAGCGGGGCGAACTGGTGCGACGAGAATAGGTGTTGTTCCATCGATATCGGGATGCGATGGAATATCGATCACAGCAACGATTGCTTCGGAAATGGGCGAGGCACCAACAAGCACTGCGCCAAGTCCAAATGCTCGTACCGAGGAGATTGCCGTGAATGGTGAAGTAAGCGGGATCATCGCTCCGCTGTCGGCGGGAATGACGCCAAGGTGATCGAGCCCTAAGTGAAAATAGGCAACAAGGATGCGGCCATCCTCGAGAACAGCAAAGCGCGAATTGTCGAACACCCAGTGGGGCACACCAATTTCGGCTTCGATGGGTGCAACTGGTGTGGGTTCAACCGCAGCGCCAGACGCGATGACAGCGTGAATATCTTCGGCCCCGATGCGATACAGATTCCACCAATCGTTGCGATCAGAGATGAAGAGCAGCGATCCGTCGGGGGCCCATTCCGGTTGCGAAATTGATTCACCACGACTACCCGCAACAACCCGCGTGTCACCGATAACAATGGAACCGTTATCGGATTGATCCTCGTACAGCGAGGCAACGCAAAGCTCTGTGCCATCCCACGGCATATCGGGGTGATTCCAACGGAACCACGCAAGCGCGTTTCCCGATGCGTTCACGCGAGGAGCAGCAATGAAGTCTGAGCCCGACACAACTACATCGGGTTCAGAGGGTTCGCCGTTGGGGTGTACGCGCACCGCGACAATCTCGTTGAGTGACTCTTCAGCACCATCAACATGGCGCTCGCGAACACAAAGAATCCAGCGGCCATCGGCAGTGAAGCGACAATCGGCATAGCGATCGCCGTGCCGATTCGTTGGCTCCGGCGTGAGTGGCACGGGATGGTCGGTGCCGCCAGCAAGTCGATACAAACGTTGGTCGCTCCAATTCACGAAGACAACGTCGTCCCCGTGCAACCACCACGCGCCGCCGCCGTATTCGTGAACGCGAGTGCGCGCACCAAATCCTTCAGGAAGAACATCAATAGCGCCCCTACCGAGATGGTGACGAACCAGTTGCACGCGTCCGCCCTCTTCAGGGCGAGCTTCGGACCACCACACATCAACACCCCCAACAACAACATCTCCAATGGAGACTGACTTGGCGACGATGAGGTCGGTCGTGATCGGCGAGGACCAGGACCCGTATGGCGAGACCGGCATGAAGATCAGTCGGCGTTCGCAACAAGTGTTGCGATACGACCAATGCCTTCGGTGATATCGGCATCACTCACCGCGAACGAGATACGCACGTATCCCGGAGCGGCAAATGCTTCACCAGGAACAAGGGAAACCTTGGCCTGATCGAGAATGACCTCGCACAACTCCGCAGTAGTTGTTGGAGTTACTCCGCCATAGGCGCGGCCAAGCAAACCTTCCATGGAGGGGAACGCGTAGAACGCACCTTGAGGTTCCATGCAGGTAACACCCGGAATGTCGTTGAGTAACCCGTGGATCAACTTGGCCCGACGAGCAAATGCAACCCGCATCTCTTCGACACAGTCGAGGCCACCTTCAAGTGCCGCTATGGCCGCGCGCTGTGAAACGTTGGCCACGTTGGAAGTGGAGTGCGACTGCAAGTTGGTGGCGGCCTTGATGAGATCGGCGGGACCAATCATCCAACCAACACGCCAACCGGTCATGGCATAGGTCTTGGCCACACCATTGAGAATCACGCAGGTGTCAGCGAGTTCAGGAACTTCAGCAAGAATCGAGGTGAACACGTTGTCGCCGAAGGTGAGGTGTTCGTAGATCTCGTCGGTGATCACCCAAACACCGTGCTTGAGGGCCCACTCGCCAATGGCACGAACTTCCTCGGGCGGGTACACCGCACCAGTTGGGTTCGATGGCGAAACAAACACCAGCGCTTTGGTGTTGGGCGTGCGAGCAGCCTCAAGTTGGTCGACAGTGACGCGGAAACCCGATGCAACATTGGTAGACAACACCACCGAGACGCCACCGGCGAGCGCTATGGGTTCGGGATAGGTGGTCCAGTACGGCGCAGGAAGCAGGACTTCGTCGCCAGGGTTCAACAGCGCTGCGAAGGTGTTGTAGACCGCGTGCTTACCGCCGTTGGTCACCAACACCTGGCTGGGCGTTACGACAACTTTGGAATCGCGCAAAGTCTTTGCCGCGATTGCCTCTTTCAATTCAGGTAGACCACCGGCGGGCGTGTAGCGATGGTTCTTTACATCGCGTGCCGCTTCCACTGCCGCATCAACAACATGGCGAGGAGTAGGGAAATCGGGCTCGCCGGCGCCGAAACCAATAACTGGCTCGCCCGCGGCCTTGAGCGCCTTGGCGCGGGCATCGACCGCGAGTGTGGCCGACTCTGTGATGGCGCCGACGCGTCGGGAAAGTCGCTCGATTGCCATGGTTCATTCCTTCGGTCAGATGGCGGGGGGCGCCATGACGCTACCGGTTCGGAGTCCCTCATCCCAACGATTTGGTGCGTGCCGTAGGACCACCACCAACCTGTAGGCGGGGGGTGTGTAGAGATGCGACGATGGAGGGGTGAGTACTGCTACCCCCACCGTCACTATTCCCGCCGATCTTCTTCCCGCCGATGGCCGATTCGGCTGCGGACCTTCAAAGGTTCGCCCCGAAGCCGTTGCCGCTCTGGCCGAGGTTGCCGGCGACTATCTCGGCACCAGCCATCGCCAAGACACCGTGAAATACATGGTGAGTCGCTTACGTAATGGCCTTGCCGAAATGTTTGTCTTGCCCGATGGTTACGAGATCATGTTGGGCAACGGCGGCACCACGGTGTTCTGGGATAGTGCAACATTTGGTCTTATCGACCGGCTGAGTCAGCACCTCACCTTTGGTGAGTTCTCATCGAAGTTCGCGCAAGCGGCCGCCGCCGCTCCGTTCCTCGACGACCCAGTAGTCATCAAAAGCAATGTTGGTACTCACCCGGCGCCCATTCCCGACGACGCCATCGATGTCTATGCGCTCACCCACAACGAAACATCCACCGGCGTTGCCATGCCGATCCTTCGCCCCACCAGCACCGAAGGCAAAGCACTCGTACTTGTCGATGCCACTTCAGCGGCCGGCGGTCTTCGCTTCGATGCATCGCAAACCGATGTCTATTACTTTGCCCCCCAGAAGTGCCTTGCCTCCGATGGTGGCTTATGGCTTGCGGCAGTCTCCCCCGCAGCGGTGCAACGTATTGAAAAAATTGCAGCAAGCGGTCGTTGGATTCCTGAATCGCTCAACTTGAAAGTTGCGCTCGACAACTCCCGCAAGGACCAGACCTACAACACGCCCGCGCTGGCCACGGTATTCCTGGCCGTGCAGCAAGTGGAATGGGTAAACGAAAACGGTGGGCTTCACTTCGCAGCATCGCGATGCGATCGTTCCGCCGAAATCATGTACTCATGGGCCGAAGCTTCCTCGTACGCCACTCCGTTTGTCACGAACCCAGACGAACGCAGCCACGTGGTGGCCACAATCGATTTCGAGGATTCTGTTTCTGCCGATGCAGTCAACAAGGTGCTGCGCGCTAACGGCATCGTGGATACCGACAGCTATCGCAAACTGGGCCGCAACCAAATTCGTGTCGCCATGTTCCCGGCCATTGCCCCCGAAGATGTCGAAGCACTCACAAAGTGCATCGACTACGTGGTCGAAAATCTGAACTAGGTCCACACGCGAGACGGACCGACCCGAAGGCCGGTCCGTTTCACTTCAGGCGGAAAGAAAAATCACTTCGCAGCAGCAAAGCCCTTTTCAAGGTCGGCGAGAATATCCTCGATCGATTCAAGACCAACCGACAAGCGCACCAGACCTGGGTGCACGCCAGAGCTGAGTTGCTCGGCCTCGGTGAGCTGTGAATGGGTTGTGGATGCCGGCTGAATGGCAAGGCTTCGCACATCACCAATGTTGGCAACGTGGCTGTGCAGTTCAAGTGCCTCAATAAACTTCTGACCAGATTCCTTGCCGCCCTTAATGACAAATGCAGGAACCGAACCAAAGCCCTTGCCACCCGTGTACTTCTTGGCACGATCATGCCACGGCGAGGAGGAAAGACTGGCGTGCTGCACTGACTCAACCTGCGAGTGCGAAGCAAGGAACGCAACAACCTTATTGGCGTTTTCGTTATGGCGTTCCATGCGAAGGCTCAGTGTTTCGAGGCCCTGAAGGAACATAAACGAGTTGAACGGCGTAATGGCCGGACCAAGGTCGCGGAGCAACTGCACGCGTGCCTTGATGATGTAAGAACCGGCGCCGAGCGCAGGCCAGTACTGCAGACCGTGATAGCTGGGATCGGCTTCAGTGAACATCGGGAACTTGTCATTGGCCGAGAAGTCGAAGGATCCACCGTCGACAATAAGACCGCCGATTGACGTGCCATGACCACCAATGAACTTGGTGGCGGAATGCACAACGATGTCGGCACCCCACTCGAACGGCCGGATGAGCCATGGCGATGCAACGGTGTTGTCGACAATGAGCGGAACGCCATTGTCGTGGGCCACCTTTGCCACACCCTCGATATCGAGAACGTCATTACGCGGATTACCAATGGTCTCGCCGTAGAACGCTTTGGTGTTGGGCTGCACTGCGGCGGCCCATGCATCGAGATCGTCGGGATCGTCAATGAAGGTTGTCTCAATGCCGAACTTCGGCAATGTGTAATGAAGAAGGTTGTAGGTGCCTCCATAGAGCGCAGCCGAAGCAACAATGTGGCTACCGGCTTCGGCCAGGTTTTGAATGGCAAGCGCTTCAGCCGCTTGGCCAGAAGCAACCGCAAGCGCTCCCGGAAGGCCCACCGCGGTAGCGGTAGCGCCTTCAAGAGAAGCAATCCGAGCTTCGAACACACCCTGGGTGGGGTTCATGATGCGGGTGTAAATATTGCCGATCTCGGCCAATGCGAAAAGGTTTGCGGCATGTGTGGTGTCGCGGAATTGGTACGAGGTGGTCTGGTAAATGGGAACGGCGCGAGCGCCGGTGGTCGGATCGGGTTCTTGTCCCGCATGGATCTGACGGGTATCGAAACCCCACTGTTCGCTCATTAGATTCCCCTTCTTGGTCCGCGGCTGATTCCCGCGTGCTTCTTTGACAGGGCTGAACCCTAGGGTCCTAATCCCGACCAATCAAGTCGGGATTCCGTCTCGGGCGCCAGGCCGGCTCAGCGCGACGGGCGACGACGGGCACCGGGATCGGCGACCATCGGCGGCGTGTACCCGGCATCGGCCCAAGTGTGATTGGTGCCGGGCGGGACGATCTCGTCGATCCGGTCGAGCACGTCGGCGGCCATCTGCACGTCGACGGACCCGAGCTGACTGGTGAGCTGGTCCATCGTGCGAGGCCCGATAATCGCCGAGGTGACGGCGGGATTGCCGATGACCCAAGCGAGGGCTAGGTGCACGAGGCTCAGGCCGGCGTCCTCGGCCAGATCACCGAGCGCAGCGGCCGCGACCAGCTTGGCCTGGTTGCCGGGCACCGTGAGATCGTAGCGGTCGGGCGCCCTCTTGGCCCGGTGGCTCGCGACCTCAGAGTCGCCCAGGCGCCACTTGCCCGACAGCCATCCGCCGGCCAGCGGGCTCCAGGGGATGACACCCATGCCGTAGCGCGAGCAGGTCGGCAGCACATCGGCCTCGATGCCGCGAACGAGGATCGAGTACGGGGGCTGCTCGCACACGAAGCGCTCGCGATTGCGGCGCTCGGCAACCCACTGGGCCTCGACGATGGCAGAGCCCGGAAAGGTGGAACTGCCGATATAGCGGACCTTGCCCTGGTGGACGAGGTCGGAGAGCGCCCCGAGGGTCTCATCGATGTCCATCGTGGGATCGGGCCGATGCACCTGGTAGAGATCAATGTGGTCGGTGCCGAGGCGGCGAAGGCTGTTCTCGCACTCGCGCATGATCCAGTGACGCGACCCACCACCGTCGTTGGGCCCCTCACCCATCGGCGCGTAGAATTTGGTGGCCAGCACGACCTCCTCGCGGCGACCGGCGATGGCCTTGCCGACGATCTCCTCGGACTCCCCGGCCGAGTACACGTCCGCGGTATCGATGAAATTGATGCCGGCGTCGAGGGCAGCATGGATGATGGCGACGGACTCGTCGTGGTCGCGGTTTCCCCACGCCCCGAACATCATGGCCCCTAGGCACAGGGGGCTGACCTTGAGCCCCGTTCGGCCCAATCTCCGGTAGTGCATACCGCCCCCATTTGTCATCGAGGGCGCCACGGTACCACCGGTCGTCGTCAGACCCGACGACGACCGGCGATGGTGGTCACGAGAAGCACACCGGCTCCACCCACCAGCACACCGAGAGCGATCCAGGCCGCTGCTTCCGCAACGCGGACTTCTCAATACGTCAATCTTCATCGCTAACGAGCAAGGTCGCCCCATCGATGACCGTCTGCTTCCCGAATCCTCAGCGGTGAGCATCATAAGGATCGCCGAACTGCGCACCGGCGTGCTCACCGCAACCGATGCCAACGATCGCTAAGCCCGACTCTCCACGTATCTTGACGCCATCGGCCTCGTGCCGGTTCCCATTGATGAGGCGGTTGTCGATGCATGGGCTCGGCTCCGCGTGACCCTTCGCTCCTCGAAGCAACGAATGCTCGTCAACGATTCGTGGATCGCCGCAACAGCAATGGCGCTTGGCGTACCGGTTGTCACTCAAGACGACGACTTCGGTGATGGTCTTGGCTTCGAGGTCATCAGAGTCTGAACCTCAACGCGATGGAGGGGCCCTAGGGCCCCTTCATTCACAACTGCGATGGCGCAGGACTTAGTCCTGTGCACCACCAGAAGTTTCGGCCACGCTCTTACGGCCAGCGGAGATCCACGGCATCATCGCACGCAGTTCCTTACCCGTCTTCTCGATCGGGTGTTCGGCCCCGGCCTTACGAAGCGCATTGAAGTTCTTGCGACCTGACTCTGATTCGGCAATCCATTCTTCTGCGAACTTTCCGGAAACGATTTCGTCGAGGATCTTCTTCATCTCGGTCTTGGTGGATGGCGTAATGACGCGAGGGCCACGGGTGACATCCCCGTACTCGGCAGTGTCGGAGATGGAATAGCGCATTCCAGAAATGCCCTCTTCGTACATAAGGTCGACGATGAGTTTCACCTCGTGGAGACATTCGAAGTACGCCATCTCGGGCTGGTAACCAGCTTCGGTGAGTGTTTCGAAACCAGCCTGTACAAGTGCAGTCACGCCACCACAAAGAACTGCTTGCTCACCAAAGAGATCAGTTTCGGTTTCTTCAGTGAATGTGGTTTCGATAACTCCGGCGCGAGTGCCGCCAATGGCATCGGCGTAGGCCAGCGCAACATTGCGTGCGTTACCGGTTGCGTCTTGTTCCACCGCAATAAGACACGGCACACCGCCGCCTTCAGTGTAGGTACGACGGACAAGGTGACCGGGGCCCTTGGGGGCAGCCATCACAACGTCGACGCCGGCCGGCGGAACAATGCGATTGAAGCGGATGTTGAAACCATGAGCGAAGAACAACGCATCGCCATCGGAAAGATTGGGCGCGATCTCTGCGTCGTACACCGACTTCTGTTCGGTGTCGGGAAGAAGAAGCATGATGACGTCGGCCCACTTGGTGGCGTCGGCGATTGACATGACGGTAAGGCCCTCTGCTTCAGCCTTCGCCTTTGATGAAGAACCTTCGCGGAGTCCAACGACAACGTTGACGCCAGATTCTTTGAGGTTGAGCGCATGGGCATGGCCCTGCGAGCCGTAACCAATGACCGCCACCTTGCGGTCGGCAATAAATGAACGGTCGGCGTCGGCTTCGTAATAGACGGTGGCCACGGGAACTCCTAGTTCGGGATCGGACCGCCCGAGGGGCGGAAGTGAGAGGTTAGGGCGAAGGCTCGCCCGGAGCGAAAAATCAGGACCTGATGCGGGGAAGGGCGATACGGCCGGTGCGCTGGTAGGCCACAACGGCCGATCCCATGCGTTCAGTGAAGGCATCGAGCGATGCCGGAGTGCCACCGAGAGACACCGTGATGAGGTCTGTGCCTTCGTCGAGAACGATACCGCTGTATTCACCAGCCAATGACAGAAGTTCGGCACGAGTTTCGGCCGACACCGACACGGTGACGATCATGAGCTCACGCTCCACCGCATCACCAGGAGCAAGTTCGTCGATCTGGATGACATTGATGAGTTTGTCGAGTTGCTTCACGATTTGCTCGAGCGGCGCCGACTCGACATCGACCACGATGGTGATGCGACTGAAACTGTCATCATCGGTTGGCGCAACAGCCAACGAAAAGATGTTGAAGCCTCTCCGGGCAAACAGACTTGAAACACGAGCAAGTACACCGGGCTTGTTCTCAACAAGAACAGAAACGATGTGATGGCGAGTACCTGAAGTTGATGTATTCATCACAATCCTTCCGGGCCAACAACGATCTGCGAATTGGTCTTACCCGAAGCGACCATCGGGTACACCTTCTCGCTGGCATCGGTGCGGAAATCGATAACCACCGGCCGATCATCGACTTCATTGGCGCGCTGAATTGCCGGAAGAACATCTTCAGGAGACTCGACGCGCATTCCAACGCAACCCATAGATTCGGCCCACATCTTGTAATCGGGAAGATCGGGCGAGAGGTACACCTCGCTGTAACGCTCTTCGTAGAACAACTCTTGCCATTGGCGAACCATGCCGAGATAGGCATTGTTCAAAATGGCGATCTTCACCGGAATGCGTTCAGCCGATGCAGTAACAAGTTCTTGTGCGGTCATCTGGAAACAACCATCGCCGTCAACTGCCCAGACCATGCGATCGGGACGACCAACCTTGGCACCAATTGCGGCCGGCACCGCGAAGCCCATTGTTCCGAGACCACCGGAATTAATCCAGGTGTTGGGGTGATTGAACTTCCAGTACTGCGCAGTCCACATCTGATGTTGCCCAACGCCGGAGGCAACGATGCAATCATCGGGAGTGTTGTCCCGCAATTGTTCAAGAACGAACTGCGGCTTAAGAAAATCGCCGGGTTCTGATTGCACATACGAAAGCGGATACTTCTCTTGCCAACCGCTAATTGTTGATTTCCACGATGAGCGGTCGGGCTGATTATCGGGGGCACCAAGAATCTTGAGCGCTTCGATCATGTCGGCAATGACCAAACGACAATCGCCGGTTATGGAAACGTCGGGCCGTCGAACCTTTCCCAATTCGGCCGGATCAATATCGACATGAATGATTTTGGCGTGCGGAGCGAAACCATCGAGTTTGCCGGTGACCCGATCGTCGAAACGCGAACCAAGAGCGATCAACAAATCGGCTTCCTGCATGGCGGTGACCGCCGTGTAGTTACCGTGCATTCCGGGCATGCCCAGACACAACGGGTGATCATCGGGAATTGCGCCACGGGCCATGAGCGTGGTGACAACAGGAATATCCAGCAGATCTGCAAGTGCAGTGAGAACATCAGAACCGCGAGCTTTGAGAACGCCGCCACCGGCATAAATAACCGGACGTTCAGCAGCAATTATGAGACGAGCGGCTGCTTCGATCTGCGCGGGATCGCCTTTCATGACGGGGTTGTAACCACGAAGGTCGACCGAGTCGGGCCAGTACCACTCCATTGCAGAGTTCGGATTGGCGGGGTCGACAATGTCTTTTGGAATATCAACCAACACCGGGCCCGGTCGGCCGGTTGTGGCGATGTGGAATGCCTCGCGGATGATTCGCGGAATGTCTTCGGCCCGAGTGACTAATTCGTTGTGCTTGGTAATGGAACGGGTGATGCCAACCGTGTCCACTTCTTGGAAGGCATCGGTACCAATTCCAGCAGTGCCAACCTGACCAGTAATGACCACCATGGGAATCGAGTCCATATAGGCATCGGCCAATGGGGTGACAATGTTGGTGGCGCCGGGACCACTGGTGACCATAGCCACGCCAGGACGACCAGTGGCATGGGCATAACCCTCGGCCATATGACCAGCACCCTGTTCATGGCGCACGAGGATATGACGGATTGGCGAATCAATGATGGGGTCGTACACCGGCAAAATGGCGCCACCGGGCAGACCGAAGATCACCTCGACGCCTTCAAGCTCCAGCGACTTAATAAGTGCGGCGCCACCGTTAGTTTTCATGTTCGTCCTCTTGGCCTTGCGTAGTGATACGAGTGGATTGAGCCGGAACCTGTGTCGGAACGAAAACGACCTCCCACTAGGGAGGCCGAGAGCGCACACGCAGGTGGGAACCAGCGTGTGCTAGCGGAGTACTACGAGCGAGGTATGGATTGAGATGCTCACAGGATGCCTAGTTTGGCCACAATGACACCGGTCCGGCAACTCGGGACCAAAATCTGGCACCCACAATCGGCGGCCCCGAGCAAAACTTCTCGTTACTATCGGCCTATGACTACAGACGAGCCCACGCAAAACCCCTCTCCCGGCTACTACCCCGACGCCAACGGGGTAACCCGCTGGTGGGACGGCACCCAATGGGGTGAAGTTCAACAATCCCCTGCTGCTGCCGCACCCATGATCATTCCGGCTGGCTACTAGCCCAAGTCTCGAATGGCTGCCGGCATTCTTGGCATCCTCTTGGGCGGACTAGGTATCCATAACTTTTACCTTGGCTACACAACCAAAGGCATCCTCCAAATTGTGGTGACCGTGTTCACCTGCGGTATCGGCTCCATCTGGGGTCTCGTCGAGGGCATTCTCATTCTTGTGAAGAATCCCAGTTTCCTCACCGATGCCAACGGCGTACCGCTGATCGACTGAATTCAAACAATACCGAACGCAAAACGGCCCGGGCACGTAACCCGGGCCGTTTTCATTTTCGCTTGGTTATGCCTCAGACGAGCTACTCCCCGATCGGGCACTTTTCATTGAAGTAAGCCTCGATGTTGTTGGACGCCTCTTCCACCTTGCTGGTCTCCAACTCGGCACTGGCTTTTTGCAACTTGTCTTGCACCGTGGGATTCAGGAGGTCGGTGATGCTTACGCCCTTCAGCGCATCGGAGAACTTCGTAATCGCATCGGTATAGGTAGTGATATCTGCTTTGATTTCCGAAGGAACTTTCGCGGTCAGTTCGGCAACATCGCTTTTCATCTTGGCCTGATCGGAATCGGAAACTCCTCCGGCCAGCGCAAGTAAGGCAAGACCGCTCAAACCGACGTACGCCTCCGCCGCATTTATGCAATCGCCACCAAGAAGCGCTAAGTCTCCCGATGAATTTTTTCCACTTGCACTTGCCACCGTTGTCGATGACGAATCGGATGTTGATGTTGACCCGCCGCACGCCGTTGCAACAATCATGAGCATGGCAACAGAAAGTGCAACAAGCGCTGAACGCTTCGTAGTGACCATTTCTTCCTCTTAGAACTATCGGATATCTGAAGGCTAAAGAACGTACCGGCAAACATGCCGCCTTCCGAAAGATTTAGATCTGTTCTCCCTAGGCGGACCGGCGCCCCAAAATCTCCGCTACCGATTTGCCATCGGCTTGCCCCTTGGTGACTTTCATGACCTTGCCAGTGAAGAACCCTTGGAGTTTTCCGCGTTTCTTTTCATCACCTGAACAAAAATCGGCCCACTCCTCGGGGCACTCCGCGATGATCGCATCGATAACCGCTTCAAGTTCGTTGACATCCATTGCTTCGAAACCAAGTTCCGCAGCAATGACATCGGGGGTCCGGCCCGATGAGACCATTTCGGTCAGAACGGTTTTGGCTTGGGTTGCCGTGAGTTGTCCGGCGATCTCAAGTCCAACAAGTTGCGCGAACGCCGAAGCATCAAGGGTTTCAGCTCCGTCGATCGCCAAATTGTGTTCGACATGGGTAAGAACTCGACGCCCGTCTCCACCAGCAGCGATAGCGGCAAGCGCAAGAGCGTCAAGGTTTCGTTGCACACCAATAACAACGGCCGGGTCGGTGGGAGAAACACCAGAAGCAGCGCTTAACGCGACGCGCCGCGCCGCCGGGAGTTTGGGCATTGCCGCGTCAATGGCCGCTATCCATTCGGCTGACGGCACCAGCGGAACGAGATCGGGCTCTTGGAAGTAGCGATAATCCTCGGCTTCTTCTTTTGAGCGACCGTCCCGGGTGCGACCGGCGCCTTCATCCCAGTGTCGAGTTTCTTGCTTGATGCGCTCGCCCGTTTCCAAAAGATCAACCTGGCGACGAGCTTCATATTCGATTGCCCGTCCAAGAGATCGCAACGAGTTGAGATTCTTGACCTCACAACGAGTACCGAGCTCGGGATCACCGACGTGACGAACCGAAACGTTGGCGTCGACACGAAGAGATCCTTCTTCCATCTTGGCGTCAGACGCGCCAGTGGCTAGGAGAATTGCGCGCAGCTCGTCGATGTAGGTCTTGGCTTGTTCGGGATGACGGATATGGGGACGACCAACAATTTCAACCAACGGAACACCAGCGCGGTTGTAATCGACAAGCGAATAGTCGGCGCCATGGATACGGCCACTTCCACCCGAATGCGAGTTCTTACCGGTGTCTTCTTCGATATGCGCACGTTCAATACCAACACGGGTTCCATCAGGGAGGTCGAGCCAACCATCAATGTTGATCGGTTGGTCGAACTGGCTTACCTGATAGTCCTTCGGCATATCTGGATAGAAGTAGTTCTTTCGAGCGAAGACCGAAGGTTCCACCGAGCACCGCAAAGCCCGACCAAGACGCATTGCCAGTTCAACGACATTGCGATTGAGCACTGGGAGCGAACCAGGAAGCCCCAGACACACCGGACAAACATTGGTATTGGGTTCGTCACCAAACATGTTGGGACAACCACAGAACAACTTGGTTGCGGTTGCGAGTTCGCAGTGAACTTCGAGACCGACCACGATCTCCCACTGATCGCCCGTGGTCTCGCTCTGAATGACGAAGTGCTCGCCTTCAATGGGTTCGTGTGTGAGGTTCATGACCACACCTCGTCAAGAGCGGGGGCCGCTGCCTCGAGAACCGCAGCAGCCCGGAACATGGTGGCCTCAGCAAGGGCGGGGGCCAGAAGTTGCACACCGATAGGCATACCATCGGCCCCTCCCCCGAACGGGAGACTCATGGCAGGATGACCGGCAAGATTGCTAGGAATAGTGCAGATGTCGTTGAGGTACATCGACAACGGGTCGGCGGTCTTATCGCCAAACTTGAACGCCGTAGTGGGCGAGGTTGGCGCAAGTAACAGATCGACATTCGTGTATGCCGTTTCGAAATCGCGCATGATGAGTGTTCGCACCTTCAGCGCTTTTCCGTAATAGGCGTCGTAGTAACCGGCCGATAACGCATAGGTGCCAAGCATGATGCGGCGCTTTACCTCGTCGCCGAAACCGGCAGTGCGGGTGGCGGCGTTCATCTCTGCGGTGGTGGGCGCATCGACACGCATTCCGTAACGAACGCCGTCGTACCGGGCGAGGTTGCTGGATGCTTCCGCCGGAGCGATGAGGTAGTACGCCGAAAGTCCATAACTTGCAGCGGGCACCGATACTTCGGTGATCGTTGCCCCTGCGGCTTCAAGCGCGGCCGCAGCTTGTCGAACTCGGGCGGCAACATCGGGCGCAATGCCTTCGCCCATAAGTTCGGTGACCAGGCCAATTCGAAGCCCGCTTACGCCTTCGCCCAGGGATTCGAGCAATGACGGGGCCGGTTGATCGATTGACGTTGAGTCGCGGGCATCGTGTCCGGCAATGGCTTCAAGCAACAACGCCGAATCGGCAACCGTGGTAGAGAAAGGACCGATCTGATCAAGCGAGGAAGCAAACGCTATGAGCCCGTATCGACTCACCATTCCGTAGGTGGGTTTCACTCCGACCACACCACACAACGCGGCGGGTTGACGAATTGAACCACCGGTATCAGAACCAAGCGAAAGTGGAGCGAACCCAGCAGCTACTGCTGCGGCCGAACCACCTGAGGAACCACCGGGCACACGTTCGGGGTCACGCGGATTGCGGGTAGGACCGAATGCAGAGTTTTCAGTGGAGGAACCCATTGCAAATTCATCGAGGTTTGTCTTGCCAATGGAAACCGCACCCGCGACGGCAACCCGTTGCACAACGGTCGCGTCATAGGGAGGGCGCCAACCTTCGAGAATTCGACTTGAGCACGTTGTGGGGATCCCGTGCGTACACAAGTTGTCTTTCAGTGCCAGCGGAACACCGGCGAGAACACCAGGATCTTCGCCCGCGGCGACACGGGCATCGATTGCTTTAGCGGTAGAGCGAGCCTTATCGGCAAGAACAAGATTGAATGCGTTGATCTCTTCTTCACGCTCATCGATTCGAGCGAGGTGAACCTCGAGAACTTCAACCGCAGAGAGTTCACCGGAACGAACTGCCGCGGCAATCTCGATTGCAGTGCTGGGAACACTCATATCAGGGCTCCTCACCTAAAATAGCCGGAACTCGGAAACGGCGGTCTTCAACCGACGGAGCCTGAGATAACACTTCGTCACGATCGGCGCCGGGAGTAACAACATCGTCACGAAGCACGTTGACCAGTGGCAGAGGATGCGCCGTGGGTTCAATGTCGTCAAGATCGAGAGAAGCGAGGTCTTCGGCATGACCAAGAACGGCGGCAAGTTGCTCGGTGTAGCGATCGACCTCGGCCTCGGTCAGATTGAGACGCGCCAATACGGCAACCTTGGCGACATTCTCGCGGGTGAGAGGAGAAGACATGGTGGCCAATCGTAGATGGCCGCGAGATGGTCTCCTCCCGGGGCCGATAGCGTCATGGCATTCCATCGCCTGAACAGGAGAATCTGTGGCCCCCTCCTATCCCTTCCTCAGCCCTGAATGGCTCGCTGCTGCTCGCGAAATTCGAGACACCATGGCCCGTCCCGACATTCCCCCGACTGTCACGATGCGAATGAATCTTGTCGTCACCGAGGCCCCCTTCGGTGCTGACGTGCACGTCCGTATCGATACCAGCGACGGTGAACTACTCATCGAAGATGGTCATCTTGTTGGACCCGACCTCACCGTGACCGTCGACTGGGTTACAGCACGCGCCATTTTTATCGATATGGATACCACTGTGGCCATGCAGGCGTTTATGGGTGGCCAAATCAAAGTCGATGGAGACATCTCCAAGATGTTGGCCATGCAAGCGCCCAGCACACCCGATGAAAAGGCGCTCGCTATTGCCGCTGCCGTGCAGGCAATCACTGCCAACTAACCCCACTGGCAGGTTTAGGTCAACACTGGCGGGTTTAGGTCAATACTGGCGGGTTTAGGTCAACACTGGGTCTGCACTGCGCATTTCCTCGGTATGGCGCGACCTGTGTACGAATGCGGCGGCGACCAATGCAACGATCGCGGCAAACGCGCCGAGGTGATAGGCGAACCCATAGGACGCCGCCCCCATGGATGCGGACTTCGCGGTTTGGGCGGTAAGCAACAACTGCATGCCGGCTACAACCCCGATCTGCGTGACTGTCTGTGATGCCGCACCGGCGATACCCAAATCTGCTCGATCTACCGAGTTCGCAAGAGAGGCGATCATTGCGGGCGCGCAGGCTCCCATTCCGATTCCGGAAAATACAAGCGCTACTTCAATGAATGCCATTGAGCTTGATGCCGTCACCGCCGCTAGCAACATCATCGAACCGAAAAGCATCAACGAACCAAACATGCCCATAAGTCGCTCACCAAATTTCAAAACGAAATAGCCGGCGAGAGGGCCAACAATCGAAAAAGCGATTGGGCGAGCAATCGAAACCAAACCGGTTTTGGTGGTGGAGTAACCAAGCACATCGGTAAGCAATAACGGCGTGAGAATAAACCCGCCCATATAGGCAAAGTTTCCGAAGAATTGATTGGCCATCGGCCAAGTGAAATTACGGCGACGGAAATAGCCCATTGGTAACAACGGATGCGATGCCCGCAATTCCACGACCACAAACCATGCAAGCAACAACGGCGCAAGTACGAACCCGCCGAGAACTAACGAACTTGTCCATCCCACTTCAGGACCGCGGTTGAGTGCCATAAGGAAGATGCCGACACCGCCCGCCAACAACACCGATCCGGCGATATCGAACGGATGGCGATCACCGCGTTCGGTTTGCGGCAGGAAGAAAAACCCAATGACGACCGCGGCAACGGCAAGAGGCGTCTGCAGGATGAAGATCCATCGCCAGCCAAATGTTTCCACTAACGGTCCGCCGAAAACGACACCAATAACTGGCGAACCCGCTCCCACCAACGCCCAGTAGCCAAGTGCTTGAGCGCGACGTTCCGGCGGGAAGGTTCGGTTGATCATCGCCAATGCAGATGGCGCAACAGCAGCGCCAAGCGATGCTCCGATAAGTCTCGCGGCGATGAGTGAAGGGCCACTCCATGCGAAGATCGCCGCCGCCGAAAAAACTGAAATACCAGTAATGCTGATCAGGTACACCTTTCGCGCCCCGTGACGATCCGCGAGTTTTCCTCCGATAGGACCAAGCACTGCCATGGCAAGACTTGGTCCGGTGATCACCCAGGTGAGCACGCTCTTCGACGTATGAAGATCATTGGCGATGTCCCCAAGTGAAACGGCCAGCACGGTAAGTGAAAAACCCGCGCTGAACATGCCGATAAGAACAGTGACGAGAACGATCCATGAACGACGCGGACTGCGTTCGAGTCGGCCGGCAGCACGCCGCTGCAACATGAGACTCCAAGGAATCGGAACAATCTCCTCTGCTCCGGCACCTTCGATCCCGATTTCAAGTTCATCAACCTCACCAAACCCGCTGAGGTCCTCGCGACCAGCAGATTTGGATTCTTCCGGCGAGGTCACGAATAAAAATCGTACCGGCGCCGACCGGAGTACTCACCGAGATTGGTCAGTTGGTCTTAAGGGCAACAGCAGAACCGGCTTCCACCACTGTTCCTGGCGCCGGGGTTGAGCCGGTAACCGGCGAACTTGGACTACCAGTGACACCAGTTACTACAAGTCCAAGTTGCTCAAGTTGAGTGGTCGCCGCCGCAACTGACTTGCCGATGATGCTCGAAGGAATCGTGATCTTTTTGCCCTTCGAGACCACAACTTTCACTGCGCTGCCCTTCGGCACGCTTTGCCCTGACGCAGGATCGACCGAGATTACGAGGCCCTTAGCGACTGTGTCGGAGAACTGATCCTCGCGAGTCGCTTTGAGGCCCACCCGATCAAGCGCCGCGCTGGCATCGGCATACGACTTCCCCACGAGCCCCGCGGGCACTGCGCGCGGCGCAGGACCAGCGCTCACAACCAGTCCGACTGCAGAACCCTTCGGCATTTCTGCCCCGACTCCCGGAGCAACAGAGATCACTACGCCTTTGGCCAGGTTTTCATCGAACGCGTCGGTGACCACACCCAACTTGAGACCGGCAGCAGTGAGCATCGCGGTTGCTTCCTCGGTGGTCTTGCCGGCAAGTCCGACGGGCACAGCAACTGGAGGCGGCCCAAGAGAAACAGTAAGAGCCACTGTCTTCCCTTCGGCGAGACTCGTACCAGCATCCGGACTTTGGGAAAGGATTTCGCCGGCGGTGATGTTGTCGCGATACTCGCCCGTTACGTCGACTTTGAATCCATTGCTTTCGAGCAGCGGCTGTACCTCGGAAATATTCTGCGCCACGTAATCAGTAAGAGTGTGGGTAGGAGTACGCAGGAGAAGAAACGCCGTGGCACCGCCCCCGATTAGCAGCAAAGCAACCAGCACAGCGATGATTCGGTTGCGACGATACGAGGGTTTTGAATTTTCATCGCGTTGTTCACGTTCACTAGCAGGGCGGGCAATGACACGCGTGGCAGGCTGAACCGAAACCGCAATGGTGGGATCGCCATCGTTGCCCGGCATCGGCATATCGATGACGGTGACGGTGACATCTGTGCGATCGGCCTCTGCGACCATCTTTTCCGGAGTGTAAAGAGTGGTGAGTTCTCGAGGATCGAGTTGATCGGTCTGAAGTGCATGCGTGCCGGCAAGGTGAAGTGGCGAGAGCGCACCGAGATCGCCGACGGCCATGAGCATGGCGGCAAATTCGCCCGCATCGGGACGATCTGCCGGGTTGGGTACTCCAACGACGCGCAACACTGGAGCTAAAGGTCCGAGAGAATGAGGGACCGGCACCTCTCGATCCACGCGGGCCATGAGTGTTCCAAGTGTTGTGTCAGCCACAAACGGAATCTGACCTGTGACCGATTCGATGATGACCAAGCCCAGCGAATACACGTCGCTGCGACCATCGAGTTGAGCGCCTTGGGCTTGTTCGGGTGATGCGTAGCGGGCAGTTCCAAGAACCGCGCCAGCGGGTTCTGTCCATGCTGCTTCTGCCAGAGCGCGAGCTAAACCAAAATCGGCAATGCGTAACGAGCCTTCATCATCAAAAAGGAGATTGGCGGGCTTGATGTCACGATGCACAAAGCCACGTCGGTGCGCATAATCGAGGGCGCGGGCGGTATCGACGCCAACCTGCCGGGCTTGTGCGAGGTCGAGGAGGTTTCCTTGATCGATCATGGCCCGCAACGAGCCACCTTCCAGAAATTCTGTGACTAGGTAGGGAACTTCGCCCTGTCCCCAATCGTGCACCGCCATGATGTGCGGGTGATTGAGTGCCGCGGCCGAACGGGCCTCGGCTTGGAATCGCTTCAGGAACGAGGCATCGCCAGCGAGCGCATCGTGCAATACCTTGACTGCTACTCGTCGTCGAAGGACAACATCGTCAGAGAGGTACACGGTGGCGGAGGCCCCGGTGCCGATGGGGGCCAGCAACCGGTAGCGACCTCCGAGCACCTGACCAATACGGTCGGCAGCGCGGATGGACACTTATGAAGGCTAATGGCCCGGCATCGAAAATCGGGTCACCCTCAACTGCACCAAGAACACCAGCAGTGGGCAGACTGGGGATGTGACAACTCCCAACTCCCCCGAAACAGACCCTGCTCCCAAGGAACAAAACCGGAAGCGTCGACTACAACCACGCCATGCGGCGTACGTCGTTCTGCTCCTGATTGTTGTTGCCAGTGTTATCGCACTCACCCGCACCAACACGTCAACCGCCACAGACTTTGATGGCGGAAAGATTCAACGCCTCATCCCCTCCCCCGGAGCCAAAGTTCTCCAACAGGACATCATTGGCATTGATCTTGCTCCCGGCTATGAAACAACGTTGACGTTGAACGGAACTCTGTTGCCAAAAGGTGAAGTCAATGAGGTTCCAGAGTTGAACCAGGTTACGTTCAAGCCCGGTCCCGGAAAATTGTACGAACGACTTCCTGCTGGTGAGAACTGTTTGATCGCCAGTTATTGGCAATCGGCGTTTGGACCAGCAGTCACCACACTTCGAACATGGTGTTTCTCAGTCATTTAATTGCAGAGAGATTTAGTCAGCCAGCAATCGATCAAGTTCAGTAAATGCACCGGTGTGATCATCTTCCACCAAGATCGCGTGCATCCCGAGATCGCGTGCCGCGTTGATGTTGCCGGGGGCATCATCGAGGAATACTGAATTCTCGGGGGCAACGCGGAGTAACTCGAGAGTCATGGTGAAGATACGAGGATCGGGTTTTCGGATTCCGACCTCAGAGGAATCGACAATGAACTCGAAGAGATCGTCGGCTGGAATCATCGCTCTCCAACCGGAGGAGAATTCCTTTAGGTTGTTCGTGATGAGAGCCGTGCGGTAGCCACCAGAGCGAAGTTCGAGACCTTTCTCGACAACATCGGAGCGCGCCCCATGCTCGCCACCCATGGAACCAAACATTTCTTTGAGTTCGACGTCAAGACCCATTTCAGCACCAATCGCCTTGATCAGTTCGGCGGCTGCTTCGAGAGCGATTTCGCCTCGCTCAAGCTGATGCCATGGGTGATCGGTGTCTTGGTCGTAGGGGCCAAACACCGTGCGAAGTCCCAGTTCAGGGTCGAGCCCACGTTCGAGATGCCATTTGTGCAAACCGCTAAAGGGAGAGGAGGTAAACACTCCGCCGAAATCAAAGATGACCGCTTCAATTGTCACTACATCCCCCTTGAATATTTTCTACCCGAGCAACGTACCGGTTTCAAGAAGCAACAGGAAACCCGCTTCATCGAGCACAGGAATTCCAAGTTCTTCCGCCTTTGCAACCTTCGAAGCCCCAGGCCCTACACCAACAACAACTGCAGTGGTCTTCTTCGACACACTGGCAGGTGATTTACCGCCGCGATCTTTGATGGCGTCTTCGGCCCCGTCACGAGTGAAACCTTCAAGTGTTCCGGTGACAACCACAACGAGTCCTTCGAGAGTTTGCGCAAGGCTCGACGCGGTTGGCCCCGCGAAGTTCACTCCCGCTTCACGCAACTTTACGATGACCAACCGGTTGGTTTCATTGGCAAACCATTCGTGGACCGACCTGGCAATAACAACGCCAACGCCTTCAACTGCAGCCAACTCTTCTTCCGAGGCTGATTCGATGTGATCGAGATGACCAAAGTGTTCGGCAAGGACGAGGGCACCAGCGCCACCAAGGTGGCGGATATTGAGACCAACTAGCAGTCGGGAAACTGACTGGACCTTGGATCCTTCAATGGCGTCAAGCAACTTCTTGACTGATACATCGCCAAACTTGTCCAGTTCAGTCAATCGATCGGGATCGAGCGTATAGATACCGGCAACATCGTGAAGCAGGCCAAGTTCGCAGAACAATTGGACCCGCTGTTCACCCATTCCTTCGATATCCATTGCGCCGCGAGATGCGAAGTGTTCGATAGCCCCCGCCACGCGAGCAGGACAAGCCATGTTGAGACAACGATGAACAGCTTCGTCATCAGGACGAACCAACTCATGACCGCACACCGGACAGTTCGTGGGGAACTTCCAAGCCCTGAGCCCTTTGGGGCGAGAGGGAAGCACAGGACCAACGACTTCAGGGATGACATCACCGGCTTTACGCACGATGACCATGTCGCCGGGGCGAACGTCTTTCACTTTCACTTGATCTTGATTGTGCAATGTGGCGAACTCGACGGTGGACCCACCGACAAAAACGGGATCCAGACGGGCAAACGGAGTGGCTCGACCAGTGCGGCCGATTGACACCTGAATGTCAATAAGTTTGGTGGTGCGTTCTTCGGGAGGGAACTTGAAGGCGATGGCCCAACGCGGGGCTCGGGAGGTAGAACCCATTTCGCGCTGGAGCGCAAGATCGTCGATCTTGAACACCACTCCATCGATTTCGTAGTCGAGATCGTGACGATTTTGCTGCCAGTAACGGCAATGGGCCTCGACATCGTCAATGCCTGACAGCAATTTCATCTGGGGGTTCACTGGGAATCCCAACGATGCAAGAAACTCAAAAATCTGGTGATGCTGAGTGAGGTCCGGGCCACCGAGCACTTCGCCAAGTTGGTAACTCCAGAACGACAATTGGCGGGTAGCAGTGACCGCAGCATCTTTTTGCCGCAGTGAACCCGCGGCGGTGTTGCGGGGATTCACAAACGATTTCTCGCCTGCCGCAGATTGCGCTGCGTTAAGCGCCTCGAACGCCGCGATGGACATGTAGACCTCGCCGCGCACTTCGAGGACCTCCGGCGCACCTTTGGTGAGCACCTGCGGAATAACGGAAATGGTGCGGACATTGTTGGTGACGTCCTCGCCAACACGGCCGTCACCTCGGGTTGCCGCTTGCACGAGCCGCCCACTTTCGTAACGAAGCGACACTGCGAGGCCGTCAATTTTGAGTTCGGCCACCAACGGGAGGGAACGATCGGCAACACCCAGTTCGTCGACCCGCTTTTGTAAGCGAGCCCCCCACGCAACGAGTTCTTCCGAAGAGAACGCATTATCGAGACTCATCATGGGAGCTCGATGGGTTACCGGATCGAAGGTGGTGGTCACGGCTCCCCCAACCGACTGGGTAGGAGAATCGGGAGTTATGAGGTCTGGGTGCTCATCTTCGAGCGTTTGAAGTTCTCGGAGTAACCCGTCGAACTCTGCATCGAGAATTTCGGGTGCGTCATTTTCGTAATAGAGACGACTGTGATGTCGGATGATTTCGCGGAGTTCATCGATCCGACCGGCCGGATCGAGCCCGCCGTCAGTGGATCGGCTCACGGGCGAACACTAGCGAGCACACGCGACAGAGCGGCGCGCTTATGCACCAACAGAACTTCGGGCCCCGGCCGCCTGCGATGCCATCCGATCGGCGAGTTCGGTGCAGAACTCCATTACCTGCTCGGCCTGGGTGACACCGTGCCATGCCAGTCCACAAACGGGCGTAACAATCGCATTGGTTCGCAAAAGGATGGGGTCGCAACCCTCGCGGGCGAGCTCGGACCACACCGTGGAGAGTTGACGCCACAGCCGATCCGGAGTGGCGCCCACAGGACCGCCGGTGGGAACGGCCCCCCAAGCAATCCAGCCGTCACGGTCGAGGAAATCTCCAACGAGACCAGCGTTGCGAGCAATTCGTTCATTGACCGGCACCGAAAGAATCCGGGGGCCAACGCTGAGAAGCAACCGATAATCAATCGCCGTGCAGCAATGAAGCCCCGTGATCGCCGTGGCTTCGATAACGCCGAGCGCACTTGAAACCAGGTCAACACCAGCGCTGGGACTAATTGGAAAACCGTCCTCGGTCAGCGAGCCCATGGCGGGCTCGTCGAGGAATATCACCACCTGCGCTTGTGGCACCCGCTGCAATACATGTTCGACAAGTGACTTCACGCGTTCACGCACTGCATTACCAGCAATTCGAAATGCGAGTTCGCCTTCGACGCTGGCAGCGCGAAGCGCTATGCCCAGCGTGACTGGACCAGTGACAGAAATCTTGATGGGACCATCTCGATCGGCAATGGCGTTGAGGAATGCGCGCAATCCAACCCACGCGTCGCTTGAGAAGTGACTATCAGCAAGGGGTGCATCCGGATCGAGCGCGCTCCGGTCAATTTCGAGCGACCCATTTTCAGAAACAACGATTCCAGCAATGCCATCGGCGCCTTGCGCAATCATGCCTTCACGCCGAGACCGCGCCGGAAGCGACGGTGCACTTGGAAGTTTGGGTGTGTGACGCAATACAAACTCCACCGCGTCACTTGGGTCGTAATGGGGAAGGTGCCCAATCCCGGTTGCGAGACCAGACGGCAACGACGCAACCGGCGCTCGATCAACCATTAGAGGCCTCCCATCGCATTGTGTCTACGCCGTAACTGGTTCATGAAATTGGTCTCCGCACCGCAGATCTGTCGACCTCGAAAGCCCCAGAGGAAGCCACAGAGGAAGCCACAAGATTGTGTCCTAGGTCACATGGTTAGCGAGCAGGGCTTTTATCGGCAAATCTTGACCCTCATGACCCGAACTAGTCGGTTCGTCAGCCGTTGGGCACCCGCCCTCGTCTGGCTGACCTTTCCCCTCACGGCCGGCTCTGCCTTCGCCAACGCCCTCAGTAGTCACAGCGCCACAGTCCAACTGACCGCAGCAATCGGTTTGTGGGTTTTTTGGTTAGCGGGCCTTGTCGCGGCGTTGGTGCCCAGCACCGTTTCGCTCACCACGCTGCGAGTTCTTGCCCCCGCATCACTTGTAGCGGCAGCGTGGGCAGCACTAGATGTTTCCAATGGAACAGACATCGCATCCTCCGTTGCTCTTGGCATGACCGCACTCATGACCGTGCTCTCGCTCTCCGCTGGCGTTGGCTACACGTTTATCAACGGCTCGTCCTACGGCGACGAACGTCGGTTGCCGCTGCGGCCACCAGCACCGGTGATCATGGGACCATTGGAAATCGTTTGGCTACTTATGTTGTCGACAACGTTTGCGGGCCCGCTATTGGTCGCTACACATCAGTACGTCATTGGCGCACTAGTTACTGCTCTCGCCATTGCGATCGATGTTGCCGGCGCTCGGATCCTGCATCAGTTATCGAAACGCTGGTTGGTCTTTGTTCCCGCTGGAATCGTGGTTGTTGATCGAACAACGTTGCTCGATGCAATGCTTGTGCAACGCCAACGGATTTTATCGATAGGACCTTCGCCTGCCGATTCTTCTGCCACCGATCTCACTGCAAATGCGCTCGGTCTCGCAATCGAAATTCAACTTACCGAGCCCACCACCATCATTCCCACTCCGCCTCGTCGCCAGCGAAAAATGACGATCGAACCAGTTGAGGTCTCCGCAGTCCGATTCACACCAACACGACCTGGTTGGGTTCTCGATACTGCCCGAGAACGTCGAATCAACGTGGAGTAACGATACCGCCACCGAGCACAACGTCACCGTCGTAGAAGACGATGCTCTGCCCTGGCGCTACCCGTCGCTGCTGACTCACCCAATCGACAACAACATGCTCGCCATTCACGGCAATTGAAAGCACATCGAGCGGATCTCCATGCGCACTGGCTTGGGCAGTAACACCGATGCCTTGCAAAGCGAAGTCGTGCGCTTCGGAATCGACCCACGTCATCGTGTGAAGAACCTCAGATGACACATCGAGATCTTCAGGAGAACCGACAAGAACTGTGCGCTTGGGCACATCGACATCGATGGCGTAACGGGGCTGACCGTCGATGCCGATACCAAGGCCGCGTCGTTGGCCAATGGTGACAAGTTCGACTGCTTCCACAGAGCCAAGTTGCGTACCGTCTCGATCGACGAGTCGTGCCGTGTGCATCTCGATGCGATTACCCAGGAACACGCGACGACCACCACCGGTATGCGAAATAAAACACACGTCTTGACTGTCTGGCTTTGTTGCCGTTCGAAGTCCAAGTTCAGTTGCCCGCACTCGGACCTCATCCTTCGTCATCGCACCAATCGGCAAAATGATTCGGCTGAGTCGCTCACCATTAATCATGTGAAGGACATAGCTCTGATCTTTGGCACCATCGGCGCCGCGCCCAAGACGGGCACGATCGGAACCAGTGCGCACGATACGGGCGTGATGGCCAGTAGCAAGGACATCAAACCCCAGTGCATCTGCTCTGGCCGTAAGACGATCGAACTTCAGGTGGCGATTGCATTCAATACACGGGTTTGGTGTGATCCCCACCGCGTGATCGGCCACATATGGAGCAACGACACGCTCGTCGAAGTCCTCACCGAAGTTGAACACCAAGTGCTCGATGCCGAGTTGCTGGGCAACGCGACGCGCATCATCGACATCACTCACCGAACAACAACCAGAATCTGATTCGCCACCCCACAACTTGAGAGTGACACCAACAACCTCGTGACCTTCATCGCGCAATACTGCTGCCGCGACAGAAGAATCAACTCCCCCAGACATCGCAACCAGAACTTGCATGTCAGATTCCAAACTTTCGAAGTCGTTCCACAGCGGGAGGAATTACTGCAAGTGCCGTATCAATTTCGAGGTCAGTTGTTGTCCAACCAAGGGATAAACGTAGCGAACCTTTGGCCGCGCCGGGATCAATATGCATTGCTTCAAGCACATGTGAGGATTGCATGGCCCCGCTCGCACACGAGGACGCAGCTGAAGCAGAAACGTCACCACGTTCCAACAAAAAGAGAAGTGCTTCGCTTTCAACACCCGGGATACAAAGGTGAGCTATGCCAGCGGCGCGGGTGGAGCGATCGGACCCCGCAGTTTCGATGGAATCGGGGATGGAAGCGAGCAGCCCATCGAGAAGGCGGTCGCGAAGTGCGCCAAGACGAATAATGTCTGCTTCGCGCTGGGCGGCGGCAAGTCGGCCGGCGGTCACCATGGCAACAATTCCACCAACATTCTCTGTGCCCGGGCGGCGTTCGCGTTCTTGACCCCCACCAAGTTGTCGCGCTGATACCGGGGTTCCGGAACGGACAATGAGCGCGCCGACCCCTTTCGGCCCTCCAAATTTGTGGGCGCTCAAGCTAAACGAATCCACCGCGCTGAGATGAGTTGGCAGATCGGTCCAACAAAACGCTTGCACTGCGTCGGAGTGAAGCACTGCGTCGGGCGCGGTGTAGCGAACAACCTTCGCGAGCTCATGCAAAGGCTGAATGACTCCGACTTCGTTGTTCACCGCCATTAGCGAGACAAGCCGCACTGGTCCTTCACTCAGAACATTTTTGAGGTCGGCCGCGTCGATTATTCCGAGACTGTTGACTCCAACCACACGTCCGTCAAGCATCACAACAGGATCGAGCACTGCGTGATGCTCAATCGAACTACACACCACCGCTCCGTCGCCCACGCCGAGACCGAACACCGCCAAATTGTCCGACTCGGTGCCGCCGCCGGTGAACACGACATCGCCTGGTTCGGCCCCAACAAGTTCAGCAAATTCGTCTCGGGCTTCATCAATAGCTCGCCGGGCATCACGGGCCAGTCGGTGCGCGCCAGAAGGGTTGGCGTACCTCTCAGTGAGGAACGGCAACATGGCCTCAACCGCTCCGGGCCGCATCGGCCCGGTGGCAGCGTGATCGAGATAAGCGGTCATTGCCGATAAGGGTACCGGGGGGCACTCCATCTCCAAGAAGGCAGACTTCACAGGTGCCCACTCCCGACTCCTTCGACCCCGAGCGCTACGGCCGATCCTTCGCTGAGGTCTATGACGCTTGGTACGAAGGTGCTTTCCCGACCGAAGAGTGCGTCGCCGCCTTACGGGCACTCGCCGGCGAAGGACCAGTGCTTGAGCTTGGTGTGGGGACAGGTCGATTAGCGATCCCTTTGGCTCACGCTGGTCTTGAGGTGGTGGGTATCGATTCCTCGGCGGAGATGCTTGAGAAACTTTCTCACCACGACCCCGAGCAAACCGTCGATGTTCGATGGGGAGATATGGCACGCGTTGATCAGCTCCCCGATATCGATAAGCAGTACACGCTCGCGTTTTGCGCGTTCAACACCATCTTGAATCTTGGGTCAGCCGATGCCATTGTCGAATGTCTGCAGAGAACAGCAAAAATTGTTCATCCTCACGGGATCATTGCCCTAGAAGCATTTGTTCCCGGCGATATTGAAAATCTTCCCCTTCGATCCCTTAGCCCTGCTCGAGTGAACTCCGATCAACCGGTATTCATAGAAACAACGTTGGATCGCTCAACACGACAACTTCATGGAAGACATATCACCGTGGGCCGAGCGACGGTAGATGTTCGCCCATGGTCAGTCGTAGTCCTTGCCCCCACAGAACTTGATGAACTTGCGCAACGGGCGGGACTGTCACTTCTTGAACGTTGGTCCGATTGGTCGGCATCACCCTTCACCGATCACTCGACTTCTCATATTTCACTGTTCGGACACGACAAAACCTGAAAGAAAAAGCTACGCTTGGTCCATGGCCGGTATTGAAGTGAGCGCCATCATCGACGCGACACCGTCACAGGTATGGTCCGTTGTCGAAAAAGTTGAAGGCCATGTCGACTGGATGCACGATGCAGTGGCCATTCGGTTCACCTCGCCAACCACAGCAGGAATCGACACCACTTTCGACTGCGATACCAAAGTGGGTCCGTTTCGACTTACCGACAAAATGGAAATTACCGAATGGGACCCAGAAAAAACGATGGGTGTCCGTCATGTTGGGATCGTTACCGGAACTGGCGCTTTTTCGCTCACGCCACTCAGCGGCGATCGCACCAGTTTCACATGGAGCGAAGTCCTCAAATTCCCATGGTGGATGGGCGGACCAATTGGCGCATTTTTTGGCGGCTTCGTCCTAAGGCTCATTTGGAAACGAAATCTGCGGGGGCTGAAAGCAATTGTTGAAGCGCGATAACGCTTAACGGGCCGCCGCCCATAAGCAGCCGAACCACAACACCGCCGTGATTGCTGCGCAGGCCAATGTTCCTGCCCACGGAGACCGAACCACACCCTCAAGCAGGAACACCCCTGCTCCGATAACAACGCCGGCGACAAGACCGCCGATATGGGCGCCGATAGAAATTCCCGGCACCGCAAAGGTCAACAGCACGTTCACCACAAGAAGTCCGCCCAGTCCTTGGCGCCAGACATCGATTCCGGACCAACGCTGCGCAACAACTGCGGCACCCATCAGTCCAAATACTGCGCCTGAAGCTCCGACTGTCGCCGTGTGTGGCGATACCAGCAGCACACCAAACGAACCGGCGACAAGACAGGCCATGTAAAGCGAGAGGAATCGTGCTCGGCCAAGAAGGGGTTCGAGCTGCGAACCGATCATGTAGAGAATCAACATGTTCATGCCCAGATGCAAAAGACCCGAATGCAGAAAACCTCCGGTGAGGATTCGCCACCATTCGCCATAGGCCACACCAATGGGGGTGATGGTGAATCCGCTCGGCCCCATTTGGCCAGTGATTGCCGACCCGATGAGCATTCCGTTATCGGAGACTCGGCCGCCGCCGTTAAAAAGCGAACCACCCGTGAGCGCAGCAAGCACCATCGCGGTCGCGTTGATGGCGATGAGTGAAATCGTGACGATGGGGCGTCCACCACCAAGTTCACTCAGCCGGATGACTGGTGAGCGTTTCGCCCCGCCCTTCACGCATTCAGGGCACTGGAACCCCACTGATGCCTGCGTCATACATAACGGGCAGATGGGCCGCGCACAACGCTGGCAGGTCACTCCTGCCCGCCGCTCGGAGTGGCGATAACACATCGTTATGGGCACAGTCACGCGAAAATCCTACCGATACGACCACGCGTTCTTACCGCACCACTGGTCACTTTCCGGTGAACCTGGCCTTGCCTGGTCCCTCCTCGAGGAACGACGCCACTCCGATACGGGCATCATTGGTGCGGAACACCTCGATAAACGCATCCTGCTCAATGGCCAGCCCCGCATCCAGCCCAACGTCGAGACCGCTATCGATGGCCTGTTTGGCCAACGCGTGGGCAAGTACCGGACCAGCAGCAAAGGCCGCAGCCAGTTCCTCAACACGAGCGAGGAATAGTTCAGCCGAGACAATTTCGTCAACCAGGCCGATACGTAACGCTTCATCAGCGCGCACCTGCCGTCCCGTCAAGATCATGTCTTTCGCTCGTGACGGCCCAACTAAACGGGAGAGACGTTGCGTTCCACCGCCACCAGGAATGATCCCTAAAAGAATTTCAGGTTGACCAAATTTGGCGGTACTTGATGCGATACGGAGGTCGCAGGCAAGCGCAAGTTCGCATCCGCCTCCAAGCGCCGGACCTGAAACTGCCGCAATCACCACACGAGGAATAGCAGCGATCGCACCGAGTGCTCCCACAAACAATGCGCCAATTTCACGGGCTTCATCGGGACCAGCGAACTCCGAAATATCGGCACCAGCCGCGAAGATCTTCTCGCTCCCAGTCACCACAACCGCTCCGGGAGGATCTTGGGTTAATGACATCGCCGCATCACGTAACGCCCGCAATACATCGGTGGACAGTGAATTCACTTTGCCGTTTTGCAGACGAATTGTTGCCACGCCATTTTCGGATCGTTCAATCACCACTACGTCTTTAGCCATGAATACCGACCCTACCGGCACAGTCGCTAAGTGTCAGCGAACAAGTGCCTGCGCTTCGACGACCCGAACAGCAAAATCAGTAGAGCGGGTGACCGTTCCCAGTGGCTCGCCGCCTACTTCACTTGAAGTCCATTCAACTCCCCAGGTGACAGTGACCCGCGCCCATTCAACGCCGCCCTCGTTGAACGCCGAGGTGTGCGTGAACGTGTGCACGCACCCACTCCATTGGTCGAGCGGGCTGCGGAAAATGTCGTAGGCGATTCCTTTGTCACACCAGATCGATGTTCCATCAGAAAACTCCCAGAACGAAGTTTCCGGCCATGCAGCAACACCCACCCACACGTCACCAATCGAGGCACTGGCCCAAACTCGTTCCCATGGGTCATCAAGCCACATCCACATGGGCAAACCAACAAGTTGCCAGTCACGCGGGTTCACCACTGGCCGCGGTGAAGGCAACTCAAGACGATTACGGGCTTCATCCACTGCCCGCTCGGTCGCCGCAAGGCCACTAAACGGATCACTCGGTTCGAACATGACCCATCTCGTTCGAACTCGAACGCCGTCTTGATCCACGCAACCCATCATGTGGTACTCGCCAGCCACGGGGTTCACCGGCCCACCTAACCAATCAATGAGCGGGGTTGGGTCAATCACCGACATTTGCGGCGCCGCCAATGCGTAATAGCCGCAGGTCCACCGAGCACCCCCACGGCTCCCCGACCATTGGCCGAGTGTCCCATCGCGGGTAACCACAACGATGACTTCGGGGGTTCCGCCCGAAATCCCGGCGTAGGTCCACGCGCTATCGGCACCAACGGCCACGACATCAGCGATAAGCGCCACAAAAAGCGAACCGGCCATGACAACAACAACCGTTGCCACTCGCCGCCAAAGCAACATCACTCGCATTTTCGTAGCCATCACAGCCTCCCCGCTTCGGACGAGGCACGGTAACGGGAGATACTGCGGCCAACCATGGGCCGTTCGACCATTCGCTCTCAGTCAAGCAATTGCGAAGCCGCGGTCCACGGGTCCAGGCGTCGGCTCGCAACCTCGGACCGAGCGCTCTCCCACCGTTCGCCATGCGCGACCCCATCGGCACGAGCAACCAGTAGCGCCGCTATGACTCTTCGCAGTTCCGCTTCTGATCGAAGTTGGCGACGACGGTCGCGCTCTCCAGTTTCGGCAGACCAGTTCGAGTGTTCAACAATCGCCGAGCGCAGGCCCTCGACCCCTTCGCCGCTCGTGGCAACCGCGGTGAGGACCGGCGGTCGCCATTGCGCCGTCGACCGCATCGACAACATCCGTTCAATATCGGCAACCGTTTCGGCGACTCCTGGTCGATCGGCTTTGTTCACAACAAAGAGATCGGCAATTTCCATAAGGCCGGCCTTATTAGCCTGAACCGCATCGCCCCAACCTGGATTCACTACGACGATTGTCGTGTCGGCTTCACCCGCCACCTCAACCTCAACCTGCCCCACTCCAACAGTTTCAATCACAATCCACGGGATACCTACCGCATCAAGAACTCGAGCGGCGTCAGGAACAGCAACCGATAGCCCGCCGAGATGTCCACGTGTTGCCATTGAACGGATGAACACATCCTCGTCGAGTGTGTGTTCTCCCATGCGCACGCGATCACCAAGAATCGCGCCGCCAGTGAACGGCGATGAAGGATCGATTGCGAGAACACCAACCACATCGTGGTGATTACGCATCTCGCGCACTAATGCCGAGGTGAGGGTCGACTTACCGGCACCAGGAGCACCGGTGATTCCAATGGTGGTTGCGCGTCCGGTCAGAGGAAACACAACACGACTTACCTCTTGAGCAGAATCGCCGCCGCGCTCCACCATCGAAACAAGTCGGGCGAGCGCGGATCGATCACCCTTTTGCGCTGCATTGAGCAGTTCGGCCGGATCGTCAGATCGGGAAGATGACACGACCCCACGCTAGGACAGCGCCGAGGAAGCCCGTGAGGTCAGAGTGAAACAGGCGTTTCGTTGATGATGCTGGCGCCGGCACCCGCATTGATGACTTCGGTAACGCCGGGAACACGATCTTTAAGGATCCGTTCGAGACCCGCCTTGAGCGTGACAGTGGAAGCCGGACATGACACGCAGGCACCAGTGAGCTCGACAGTGACTAACCCTGTCTCCTCATTGACATCGTGGAGGATGACATCACCATTGTCGGCTTGAATAGCCGGTCGAATGACCGCGATGACCTGCTCGACTCGTTCTCTCACGCCGGCGATTCTAGGGAGCATCGACGGCGAGTCCACTATCGGGCCGGCGAGGTCTCGAATTGAACCAGATCATGCGAGACTCGCACCGTGAACGCACTGATCCTGGCCCACCAAGGTGGTTGGGATGAAGCACTTGTGGTGCTCGTCCCAATCGCGGTGTTTGTGGCCCTTCTCAAAATGGCGAACCGCCGAGCAAAAGCCATCCAGCGGCAACGAAGCGACTCTGATCCGGCAGAAACTGAAACCGAAACAATTCCGTGACCATCGACGCCATCCATTTTTTCGCTGACCCTTACTGCCCGTGGACATGGAATACCAGCCGGTGGCTCGTCGATGTCGCCGATCGTCTTGCCATCAACATCACATGGCGAACGCTTTGCCTCGCCGAATTGAACCGAGGTCGACGCGAGGGTGTGGCGTTCGACCCCACAACGTGACCCGACTCGAATACCGACACCAGGTTGTCGCTGACGAAGCTCCCGCGTGGTTGCGGGCGCGCAACGATGTTGTTATCGAGCGCCAAATTTCTGGTGACTCCACCGGAGCCGCTCAATTTGATGCCCACACAGGCCCGTTCCACCATTGGGATCGAACGGTAACAATCTCCGATGAAGGCAACGGCCGTTACGCCGTAGATGAAGTGGTGACGTACGAACTCGCGGTTCCGGTATGGGGTGTGTTGTTTCGACTCGCCCTTCGCCACCATTTACGACGCCCTCCTTCACCCGATTCAAAACCCCCATGGTGGGCTCCACCAGAAGCGCTCACTGCTCGAGCGGCAACCGTTTTGTCTTTGCTCTGCGTCTTTGCCGGGGTGGCCGGCTATCTCGGCACGGTCATCACCCAAACCCTTACCTACGCCGCGGCGCAGTTCGATGCGTCGACGAGCGACCAAGGACAACTTCTTGCATCGGTGCGGATCGGCGTGTTGCTATCGCTGGCCATTATCGCTGTGGCTGACCGACGAGGCCGACGCATTGTGGTCATTGCTTCGGTCCTCGGAGCATGCGTATTCACTGCACTCGGAGCCCTTTCCCCGAATATGTGGTGGTTAGGAACATCGCAAACGTTTGCACGTGCTCTCGCAACCGTCATCGCATTGCTTGTCTCCATCATCGCTGTCGAAGAGATGCCATCTGGCGCTCGAGCATTCGCTATTTCTGTCCTCACCATGGCCGCTGCTCTTGGCGCAGGGCTTTGCGTCGCCAATCTTTTGTATTTCGATACAGCAGTGTGGGCATGGCGGATCGCCTACGTCGTACCTTTGATTGCAATTGTTCCATGTCTGCGGATCTCCAGACAGTTACCAGAATCAAAACGCTTCACCGAACGACAATTACTCAACAAAGCAAAAACAAACACGACCAGTCAACCGTCTCCTCGTAGCGGACGCGAGATCAATTGGCGTCGTTTCGGATTACTCGCGTGCTCGGGATTCCTGTGGTCGCTGTTTCTTGCCCCTGCCGCGCAATTCCTCAATGAATTTCTTCGCACCGAACGAGGTTTCTCTGGCGCGCTCATCGCCCTCTTCGTTCTCGCCACTAACACTCCAGGCGGGATCGGCATTGTGCTCGGGGGGAAACTTGCCGACCGACATGGCCGACGCTTTGTTGGTGCAATCGGGATTGCCGGCGGGGTGACCTTCACCGTGATCTCTTATTTGTCATGGGGATGGCCCCTTTGGATGGCTTCGGTTGTCGCGACCACGATCGGAGCAATCGCTATTCCGGCATTGGCGGTTTACGGCCCTGAACTTTTCCCCACCAGTCAACGGGGCAAAGCAAACGGTGGCCTCCAAGTTTTCAGTGTGGCCGGCAGCAGTATTGGCCTTCTTTTAGTGGGCTGGCTCGCCGATCGCATGGGCGGCCTAGGCCAGGCCATGGCAGTGGTTGCCATCGCCCCGGCAATTCTTATCGTGTTGGTTCTTCTGTTCTTCCCCGAGACAACCCGCAAAGAACTTGAAGAACTCAACCCCACCGATCAACCGCTTTGAACTGATTCGTCAGCGACGAGCGTTCAGCCAGGTACGAACAAGTTCAGCGATGACATCATCTTGGGTTTTGGGATCATGCGCTCCGGTTACCGTGACGAATTCGACATCACCCGGAATGGCTTTGAGGTGTTGCGCAAACTCTTTTGGCGAACCGAATGGATCTTTCTCGCCACTAATGAACAGACACGGAACATCCAACTGACCGAAGTGATCGACGCGCAACGACTCGGGTTTGCCCGGTGGGTGCAACGTGTGGGTGCAACGGGTGGGTGCAACGTGTGATGTTCTTGATCGGCACCCGCACCAGGGGCAAGTAAGAGTGCCCCAACAGCGGTCATCGTCCAGTGAGGATACGTCGGGCTTCGCTCAACTCTGCGATCCGTTGGGCGGCACCTTCAACCTCTGCCCCATGATCAGGATGCACATCGCGCAACATCTCGCGGTACCGGCGCTGCACATCGCGTGTTGTAGGAGCAGGTTCGAGCCCCAATTGAGCGAGCGCCCAGACCGTGGGATTACCTACCGCCATGCGTGCACCACTCATTCCAGCCCTCATGCCGCTGAGCGTGGCGATGAGATCGGCCCCAACAAGACCCTGCCAATTAATTGCTCGGCGTATCGCAACCATCGCAGGTCGGCGTATCGATGGCTCCATTGCTCCGGCGGCGTAGAGCGCTCCGAGGACTTGCTGGGCCGGGGCACCGCTTTCGTCAAAGTCGAAGCCGATTTCCTCGCCCGAACTCAAAAGTTGATGGGTCACCGCACTGAGACCCACGGTGTCGATCTGCAATCGATAGCGGAGGCGAGGTTGAGAGATTCGGTGACCCTGCTCAAGTTCACGGCTGAGCGAGGTGATGTCCGATAGCGATTCGGGGTCAAGATCGCCCACGAACCGAGCCACTACCCCACCGAGGAGAACTCCTCCATACCCAAGTCCGGCATACCCAGGTCCGGGATCGCAAGGCAGATCGCTCGCACCCAAGGCCACACGCCGGGTGGGGGCATGAGGCCGTGAGCAATAGATCTCGAGTTTGGCCAGGGGCGCCACGGGGGTGAGGGTACCGTCAGGCCCCCGATTGTGATCAATCAGCCACCGGATTTTGGGAGTTTTTACGGCCGCTAACTCCCTTTCCACTAGATTCTTCGCCCATGACCGACGTGCCCTTGGACCGCAACCTCGCCCTCGATCTTGTTCGCGTGACTGAGGCCGCCGCTATCGCCGCCAGCCGCTGGATGGGACGTGGCGATAAAGAAGGCGCCGATGCCGCCGCCGTTGACGCCATGCGCCTTGCCCTTCGTACCGTCCCCATGGACGGAATCGTCGTCATTGGCGAAGGCGAAAAAGATGAGGCCCCGATGCTCTACAACGGTGAGCGCATCGGCGATGGCACTCCCCCTGAGGTCGATATTGCCGTCGACCCCATCGATGGCACCACCCTCACCTCACAGGGTCGCGGCAATGCCCTTGCCGTGATTGCTCTTTCCGAGAAGGGCACCATGTTCGATCCAGGTCCGTGCGTTTACATGGACAAACTTGCTGTTGGCCCCGAACTCGTTGGTCTTTGCAGCATCGAGTTATCGCCTACCGAGAACTTGAAGGCCGTGGCCAAAGCCAAACGCATCGATATCCGCGACGTCACTGCCGTTGTTCTCGACCGTGATCGTCACAATGATCTTGTGGCCGAGATTCGCGAAGCAGGTGCCCGTATTCGCCTCATCCCCGATGGCGATGTCGCCGGCGCAATCACCACCGCTTGGATCGATTCAGGTGCCGACATCTTGTTTGGCATCGGTGGCACTCCTGAAGGCGTCATTGCCGCTGCCGCCCTCAAGGGCATGGGTGGCGAACTTCAGGGCCGCCTCTGGCCCCGAAATGATGAAGAGCGCACCGCCGCTCTCGCGGCCGGTTACGACCTCACCAAAGTGCTCACCACCGAGGATTTGGTTTCTGGTGACAACTGCTTCTTTGCCGCTACCGGCATTACTGATGGTGAGCTCCTGAAGGGCGTTCATTTCACCGCAGAGGTTGTGACAACCCAATCATTGGTCATCCGTTCCAAAACCGGCACGGTGCGCCTCATGAACGCACGTCACCGCCAGTAATACTCGCTTCGGGCCCAACCGGTGTGAAGAGTCATCGGTACACGCGCAGGATCGCCGTTGTGTAATCAAGCCGTTGTGTAATCAAGCCATTGCGTAATCAAGCCATTGCGTAATCGAGCCCCGCAACTTATTGACGTTCAGCGATTCGAGGCGGCTCGCTGCAAACGATCGCAGACAGCTGCACCAATACCAACCGAAGAGGGCGGAATAACCACGAGCGTTGTGATTCCCAAACGGTCCGCTTGTCGAAGCCTCGAGTAGAGAACTGATGCGTATTCGGACGCGATGCCTGCTGGTTCAAGTTCAACAATGCCCTCGGGGAGACAAATCATCGCGGCGGGACTAAGCAAACCCACCGGGCCATCGGCATTCGCAAGTGCATCGATAAGCGTTTCAATCGCAGCCGATTCATCAACCACAATAATTTTTGCATCCGGCGCGTAATGAGACTCGAGCATGCCCGGAGCCTTAGCGCCGCGGTCAGATGGCTCGGCCGCAACACGCACCCGCGGCATCTCGCCAAGTACTTCAGCAATTTGGTCAAGAGAGATACCACCAAGCCGCAGCACCTCGGGAACCTCGCCGCTCAGGTCAACAATTGTTGACTCAACACCAACACGACAGGGACCTCCGTCGAGGACAAGATCAACCGCTTCGCCTAAATCGGCAACGACATGCGCCGCAGTGGTGGGGCTCACTTTTCCAAATCGGTTTGCGGATGGTGCTGCCACTCCCCCACCAAATGCCACCAAAAGCGCAAGCGTGAGCGAGTGGTCGGGTACTCGTAGGCCGATAGTTGGGCGACCCCCGGTGACGACATCGGAAACCGATGCATGTCGTTGCAACAAAAGTGTGAGCGGGCCTGGCCACAACGCGTCGGCAAGAAGTTGCGCGGCGGGAGAAACCGTTAACGCCCAGTCTTTCATCTGCGCCGCGTCGCCAATATGAACAATGAGCGGATGATCAGCGGGCCGACCTTTCGCCGCGAATATTTTCCGCACCGCTTCATCGTTGCGCGCATCTGCACCAAGTCCGTAGACAGTCTCGGTAGGGATGGCCACAAGTTGCCCGGCGCGTAATGCCTCTAACGCAAGGTTGATGTCGGTTGTTACTTGGCGATCACTCATTTGCTGCGGTAATCATGAGTGAATGTTGGGAAGAATTTCCGAGCCCAGCCACTCAACGCGATCAATCCATTCCGCCCGAGTTTCGCCGGGCAGATTGATCGTGAGGCCACTCACTCCAATGGCGCCATAGGCGCCAATGTCATCGACAAACTGAGAGGCCGCGGGAAACTCTCCACTGAAAAGGTCGTAACCGATCGGCGTGAAGATGACCTCCGGAGCAACCTCACGACCTGCCTTTTCACTGGCCGCGTGGAGATCAACAATTCGAGCAGCAAGATCCTCGATGCTTTCGATGGGTGGCGTGCGCAACATGCGACTGGCCCGCGCCGGGCTTGGCATTGGATTCCATCCGTCGGCGAGTTCGACAGCGCGACGCATTGCTCGATTGGAGTTTCCGCCGATCCAGATTGGTGGGTGCGGGTTTTGGATTGGAAGGGGCCGGGAAATGGTGTCGACGGCCAAGAAATGTGCACCTTCCATCGTGACCGGTTCGCCCGACCACACCATCTTCATTACCCGAATCGCTTCATCAGTGATGTCATTGCGATTGTCGAAATCGGCGCCCAGCGCGGCGAACTCGGGAGCGAGGTAACCGGCGCCAGTACCAAGGATGACACGTCCGCCCGACACCACATCGAGGGTGGCAATGGCCTTCGCCGTCAGAAAGGGATTGCGATAGGCGACGATCGCCAAGTTGAAATGAAGTCGCAGGTTGGTCGTTGCAGCAGCAACAACCGACAGCGCAACGTAAGGATCGAGAGCGTGGTGACCACCACGAGTCATGAACTTTTGATCGGGTGCGGGATGTTCGGTGACAAATACCGCGTTGGCTCCCGCCTTTTCCACGGCAACACCCATCTCGGTGATAGCGGCGGCGGTGCACCATTCCTCGGGATGGTCGACATGTGATGTCGGCAGTCCAACGGAGATTTTCATTGTTTCCCCTCGCAGGCGGGCACGGCGCCCAAGGCCCCGAACGGTACCGGCCAGAGCGCTCCACGAGCGAACGAACAAAACAATGAGCGGGAGCCCCTAGCGTGGACTCGTGTTTTCACTTGCATCAGTACTTGCCAATGACCTTCCGTGGCCGATCAAAGTCATCGGTATTTCCGTTGCCGTTGCCTTATGTCTCTGGGGTCTGTTCCGTCGAGGATCCATCGCCCACCGAGCTCGTGACGAAAGTCAGTCGAGCGGTGGCGATTGACCAGCAAGAGTGAGAAATACAACCCGCGCCATGCTGCGCCTCAGTTCTTCACCATCGGCGCCCCAAGATTGCAAACCCTCTGTATGAGCAGAGACGTGCGCAAGCATTGAAACAAGTACACCAGCATCCGCTAACGGGTCGGCCACCGAAGATCCGGCCCGTTCACGCACCACTTCAACAAACGCCCCCGCCGGCGCTCCGAGCAATCGGGTACGAACCTCGCGGAATCGTTGATCGCCTTCATCAGTGGCAAGATCAATCACCCGCAAGATTGCGCGATCTCGATCCCAAAGTTCGATGAACGCGTCGGCCACGCCCAGTGCTGAATCCCATCCGTCTGAGCCAACCCAACTGCGACCGATGATGCACGACACAAGTTGTGGTGCTGCCACATCGACCATATCGCTGGCTATGGCCAACACTGCTTCTTCGACATCGGAAAAGTATTGGTAAAAGGTTGCCGGCGAAGTTCCAGCATCGCGAGCTATATCAACAACAGTGATGTCACGGTAGGTCTGTGATTCAAGACGCGCTGTTGTCGCATCAAGCAACTTCTGACGCGTTTCTCGGCCCCGTCGGCCCGTTGGACGATCGCCTCCATCTCGAGAAACTCCGGATTGCGCAGCAGAAGTCACGTGAAAATTACGCCCAAGCGCCGATGACATCGTCGGTGGTTACAACAGTGCTGATGAGTTGATAGGAGTTATCGAGAAGCGATTCGGCATAGTCGGCCGGCACACCGGCAACGGCATCGCGAGGCACAACAACTTGGTATCCGCTATTCACTAATCCGATGGTGAGTCCCATAAGCGCAACGTTCACCGACACTCCAACAACAACAACAGTCTTGATCCCAAGATTCACTAACACCGGGTTGAGATCGGTACCGCCGATGGGATCGAGACCGTGATAGCGGCCAAGAACCATGTCGTCGGGAGATTGTTGAAATTCATCGATCGGTGATGCCAAATAACTGCCTGGCTCCATGGCCACCGCACCTGCCTTTTGCATCGCCCGAAACAACCGACCGTTGGTGTTCCCACCACGATGGTCGGGGCGACGCCAAAACACCGCGTGCACCACCTGTACGCCAGCGACACGAGCGGCGTGCAGAAGCCGAGCCCCATTGGGGATTGCCTGCACTCGAGCTGCCGCCGCTAGTTCAGGCAGCGAGGACTCGGGGCCAAGCACGCCGTTCTGGCATTCGGAAGTGACAACCGCGGTGGACATCGAATCGAGGAGGGATCGCAGATCAAGAGCCATAGGAACCACCTTGGTCGAATTCGCAGCCTAAGCAACGAACGCTGGAAACGAGAAGCCCCGGTTCTATCCCACTACCCCGGTTACCGCACGCCTTGTCTGGCCTAATCTCGTTGTGTTACCGCTGGGTAGTCAACCTGCGATAAACAAAGGGCCGTGATTGGCCCATGGGGGCCTCCCGCCGGATGGTTCCGGCGTTGCGCGCACCAAGGAGCACTCATGCCCGAAGCAGTCATCGTCTCGACCGCCCGAAGCGCCATAGGACGAGCCCATAAGGGTTCACTCACCAAGGTGCGCCCCGACGATCTCGCTGGCACCATCATCGCCGCCGCTATCGCCAAGGTTCCCGCTCTTGCCAATGTCACATGGGACGACCTCATGCTGGGCTGTGCGCAGCCCGCGGGCACGCAGGGCTACAACATCGCCCGTGTTGTTGCTGAACTTGCCGGCATTGGTCATGTTCCCGGCGTCACCGTTAACCGTTACTGCTCCTCATCACTGCAGACCATCCGTATGGCCGCCCACGCCATTAAGGCCGGCGAAGGCGATGCATTCATCGCCGCTGGCGTTGAGACCGTGAGCCAGTTCGGTCTTGGTATGTCCGACGGCATGCCTGGCACCCACAACTCGCGCATGTCCGCCGCCGAGGCTCGCACCGCCGAACGCGCCACTGGTGGTGCCCCGGTTTGGTCACCACTCGCTGGACATCTTGCCGATTACTACCTCGGCATGGGTCAGACCGCCGAAAACGTGGCGCAGGTTGAGAACGTTTCGCGTGAAGATCAAGACGAGTTCGCCGCGCTTTCACAGCAACGAGCAAACGCCGCCCTCGAGCGTGGCTTCTTTGAGCGTGAAATCACCGGAATTGAAACAACCGACGCCGAAGGCAACCCCGTCACCGTTACTCGCGACGATTGCATTCGCGGCGGCACCACCAAAGAAAAACTTGCCGAACTTAAGCCTGTTTTCCGTCCCGATGGAACCGTCACTGCTGGCAATGCTTGCCCGCTGAACGATGGTGCTGCCGCCGTCATCGTTATGAGCGATACCAAGGCCAAAGAACTTGGCATTACACCTATCGGTCGCATCATTTCTTCCGGCATCAGCGCTCTCGATCCGGAAATCATGGGACTTGGCCCCATCGAAGCATGTCGTCAGGCCATGGCTCGCGCCGGGATGACCATTAACGACATTGACCTCGTCGAAATCAATGAAGCGTTCGCCGCACAGGTTGTTCCGTCCGCTCGTCACCTTGGCATTAGCTACGACAAGTTGAACATCAATGGTGGTGCTATTGCTCTTGGTCACCCATTCGGCATGACCGGTGCTCGCATCATGACCACCATCCTCAACGCCCTTGAAGACACCGGCGGCACCATTGGTATGGAGTCAATGTGTGTTGGCGGCGGTCAAGGTATGGCAATGATCGTGGAACGTCTCGCGTAATTCGAAGCACTCACTCGCTTTGTTAAACGCCCCGCTTCGGCGGGGCGTTTTTCGTTGTTCGACGTGGCCGGAACCCACCGGTGGTTGAATGGCTCCACCATGAACAACTCCGTTGATGTCACGAAACGTATTGCCCGTTCGGTTCAAACCACTGTCGGGTGGATTTTTTGGGATCCGGGTGCAGTGGCGCGATACGTGCAGATTGGAATCCCCGAACAATTTGCCGGTCCGCTCGGTTACATCGCGGCACGTTGTACACCTCTGGCTGCCGCCGGACCTGAAGCGGTCACCGCCGCGTTCGGTTCAATTAGCCCCATCGGAATCAATGGAGCATTCGCTGTCCTCGGTACTCCCGAAAAATTTCAAGAAGCATGGAACGCTCGCAATGCTGCGGTTATCGAAGGACTTCACCTTTACGCGCCGGGCATCGTTGAACCGCTCGTCACCCATGGTCCCGCGCTTTGGCAGGTTGTTGAACAACTTCCACTTGCGGGCCGCGTTCTCTTTGGCGCCCATTTGGCCATGCCTCGACCAACAGATCCTTTGCTGTCGGGATGGCACGCGGTGAACTGTTTGCGTGAATGGCGCGGCGATACGCACTGGGCAATCACGGTTGCCGAAGGACTCACGCACGCGGAATGCTCAATTCTTCACAATGCGTGGATGGGTTACGAAACCGATTGGATAGCGAACTCGCGCGGAACAGACCCCGATGTGCTTGGTGCGGGCTGGGAATCTCTCAACAATCGAAAACTCGCCCGCGATCGCCGCGTCCTTCCTGCCGGCTTTGCCCTTCGACAGCGCATCGAAGACCGCACTGATGCTCTCACCACCCTTCCGTGGGAGCTCTTCGGTATCGAACGCACTCTTCAACTAGCAGAACAGCTCGAGCCTCCTTGCGAATTACTACTCCATCGGGTCGACATCACAGCAGGACCGAACTATCAACCCGCATCGCGAATCAGAGAAGTGAGTGTTAGCGAGGTTCCAATTGTGTGAGATGGCGAACTGCGCGGTGCGCTTCTTCGGCCTCGCGTCAAGTGGTCAACCTTCACTTCGACACCGGCGAGCTTGGTCGCTCCCGCTTCCATTGGGCCGCCAAAAACAAACACCACCGGCAACAGCAACCTCGCGGGCAACAAGCTGACCAAGATCCTTCAGGTGCACGTGACCGGGCACGAACTGAGTGAACGAATAAAGTAAGAGGAAAAATAAAAGCCCGGTCACAAGGACCGGGCTTCATGCGGTGGAGGTGAGGAGAATCGAACTCCCGACCTCTACGTTGCGAACGTAGCGCTCTAGCCAACTGAGCTACACCCCCGCGGGGTTGATCAATGTATCCGACCGTCAGATCGGCAACGGAATCGAGACCGTTACCTCGGACCGCTACTGCTCAGTTGCTACCGACCGCTTCACCGAAAACGGCAGCAAAGATATCCTCGGCGTCAACCGTTGACGGAAAATCAGCTTGCGACTCCGCAGAGTTCGCTTCCGATGCCGCGGGACTCGCCGCAACTGACGCATCATGAGCCGAACGCTCAGTGTTCAGCGGACGAACCTTGACCTGTCGTTCTTCTACCTGCTTGCGAGCCTGCACCAGCAAGTACACATAGCCGCCGAACCCAGCCGCGGAAACGAGGAAGAGGAAGATCATGAATGAGCCGCCCGCCAACACCGCTCCAAGGAAGGTGACCGCAGTTGCTCCACCAAGAATGAACAGAACATCGCGACGACGCTTCTTTTGCGGAGACAACGTGGGTCGGTGAGGAGCGAAGTACTCGCCTCCATGAAGCCCAACGGTTCGGGAGGCAACCGGCGCCGCGACCGCGTCGTCGGGGGTTGCACGTTCAAGGATCGACAAATGCTTCGAGAACGAATGAATAGTGTTTACGCGTCGGTTTTCCGTTCGTGAACGCACCCAAGACATGAGGTAAACAGCCCACACTGCAGCAAGAATGAAAAGAATAAGAAACGTCATGGTGACGGGCTTTTCCTCTGCGCTAGCGAAGGGCGAGATTGACGTTGATCAGGCCCAACAAGGTGGAAACGGAACATTACAGTTCTACTACAGAACCTCCGCGGACCTCCAACCGGACCGGCCCGAAATCCCTTGCTACACAAGGATTCTCCCCTATCAGGACAGGGATCGGGGCGTTTCAAAATGGTTCGTGATCGGTGGCCGAATGGGAGCCAGTTTCACCCTCAACCGTTCCGGTGAAGTGACCATCGATGATGTCAGCGCCAACGGTTGTCGAAGGGTCGCGGCGATAGGTACCCGAACGACCTCCCGTCTTTTCCCAGAGAGCAATCTGAGTAATGGTCATCGAACGATCCGATGATTTACACATGTCATAAATCGTCAGTGCGGCAACCGAACAAGCGGTGAGGGCTTCCATTTCCACACCAGTGCGGTCGATGGTTTCTACTTGGGCTTCAATCTCGATGAAGTTGTCATCAAGACGAAAGTTCACATGCACACCGCCGATCATGAGTGGATGACAAAGCGGAATGAGATCAGAGGTGCGCTTCGCCGCTTGGATTCCCGCTACGCGGGCAACCGCCAGCACATCGCCCTTGGCCATAGCCCCGCGGGCAACAAGCGCAGCCGTCTCGGGGGTCATGTACACCCGCCCTCGGGCAATGGCCCTGCGGTGAGTGACCTCTTTCGGAGTGACATCAACCATGCGGGCCCGACCCTGAGGATCAAGATGAGTAAGACCAGGTTCGGACATGGTCAAAGTCTATGGCCGCCACCCCCCATCAGACCGGCCACCACGAACCACACCTCTTCGGGCAGACCGGCGACCACAAACGCCACCCCATATCAGACCGGCGACCGCGAACGCCACCTCTTCGGGCAGACTCAACTCATGGAACCAACGTTTCTCGTAGGTGAGGCAACGGAGGATTGGACCGGCGACGCTCGCTATTTCGAGTACTCACGCGCCGCTAACCCGGTTGGATCTGGACATATCCCCAAGATTCCGATGGAGCGCTTCCCCGCATCTCGACACCAAGCGGTGCGAACCGGCATTGTTCCGTTCGACCTTTCTGAATCAATGTCGATCACCGATGGTCCGGCCACATCTCCGGCCCTCCTTGTGTCATTCATTCGGATTGCTCCTGGCGAAACGGTAGAGACCTCGCCCGTTGCAACATCAGAGTTGTACAAAGTCATTGCCGGATCAGGAATCTCAATGATCAACGGCAATGAGTTGGCATGGAAAGCCGGCGACTTCTTTGTGCTTCCGGCCAAGAGCGATGCAGTTCACTGCGCAACAACTGACACCACGATGTACTGGGTCACCGATGAACCGCTATTGCGTTACCTCGGAGTGGCCCCAACCTCACAACGATTCGCGGCAACGCTCTTCCCCGCCGAACGAGTTCAAGCCGAACTCGATGCAATTGAAAACGCCCCGCACGCTACCGACCGCAATCGATTGTCAGTACTTCTGAACACAAACCCCAACGCGTTAACGCAAACCGTGACCCACACCCTGTGGGCCATGTATGGGTTACTTCCAGTTGACGCTGTGCAACGACCGCATCGTCATCAATCAGTGGCGCTTGATCTGGTGGGCGACTGTGCGCCCGGTTGTTACACATTGGTTGGACGTTCAATCGACAACAACGGTGACATCATTGATCCGGTGCGCGTTGATTGGGAACCGAACAGTGCGTTCGTGACTCCCCCGGGGCTTTGGCACGCACATTTCAATGAATCAGGTGAGCGGGCCTGGATCATCCCGATTCAAGATGCCGGCCTCCATACGTATTTACGAACGCTTGATATTCGCTTCGCGGCGCCAGAATAACCCCGCTAAGAAACGCCGACCTCGCCCGGTGGCGCCCCGCCCGTGGTGGAGTGCGGTCAGGTCAGCGCACTGGTACCATTTGCTGTACCACCTGAAGGAGGGTTCCATGGCCATCACCGCCTCCGAAGCACGCAAGAACCTGTTCCCGCTGATCCAGCAAGTCAATGACGACCGCATCCCGGTCGAGATCACGTCGAAGAACGGCGCAGCGGTACTCATGTCGTTGGCCGACTTCGAGGCGCTCGAGGAGACCGCCCATCTTCTCCGTGGCCCTGCCAACGCGCGCCGACTGCTCGAAAGCATGGAACAGGCCCGTTCCGGCAAGGTCGAGGAGCACGAGCTCGACCGTTGAGGCTCGTCTTCACTCCCCATGGGTGGGAGGACTACGTCCACTGGCAGACAGCAGACCGTTCCATGCTCACGCGGGTCAACCGACTACTCGACGAGGTTGTGCGTGATCCGTTCAGTGGGATCGGCAAGCCCGAGCAACTCCGCCACGTGCTGGCCGGGACCTGGTCACGGCGTATCGACGAAGAGCATCGACTCGTCTACCTGGTCGAGGGCGAAGATGTCGTGGTGCTACAAGCCCGCTTCCACTACAAGTAGGCGTCGACGCTCAAGCAGACAACCTCGACTTTGGTGGTCACTCGCAACTCGAGTGACCCGGGGTCGTGAGTGAGTGTGATTCGGACTGGGTTTGGTGGAGGCTCTTAACCTTGGAAGAGGATGGGGCATGCCGAAGAACAACACACCCGAGAAGCGGTACCCGCTTGAGTTGAAGGAGCGGGCGGTGAAGATGGTGCTG